>Ga0180432_10005140_pt1 | contig 17586 bp, 9 predicted proteins | sample SS_ome_10_FD_132414 | JGI IMG/M metagenome (GOLD analysis project Ga0180432, IMG submission 132414) | Hypersaline lake sediment archaeal communities from the Salton Sea, California, USA - SS_1_MS_2 metaG | ecosystem: Environmental > Aquatic > Non-marine Saline and Alkaline > Hypersaline >...
CGATCTGCTTGACCGCTTGCTCGAACAGGTCGAGCCGGCGATAGGTCTCGCACAGGTTGTAGAACACGATCCAGTACTTGGCGGGCTTCGGGGCGTAAATGCGGGTGAGCACGATGTAGGTCTTGAGGGCCCTGTCGTAGTGGCTGCGCGAGCTGGCGGCGAGGTAGCAGAAGGCGAGCTTTTCCATGATCTCGGGCTGGCTGGCGTGGCGGCGGGGCGGGCGGCCGGGCTTGGGGTTGCGGTTGGGGTCTTCCTGCCACTTGCGCTTGCGCTCGCGGTAGGGGAGCAACTGGTCCTGGTAGTGCTTTTCGTAGGCGTCGTCGACTTCCTGGAGGGGGGGGATGGCCTCACGGTAGTTCTTGAGCCCGTGGTAGGCGATGCCGAGGGTGGCCTTGACGAAGAGCAGGTCGGCGGCGGCGCGTCGGTCGCCCTTGAACATCTCGATGACCTTGGGGGCCAGGGCAACGATCTTGCGCCAGTCCTCGCTCTTGAGCTTGTGCTCGCGGCTCCGCAGGCTGTGGAGGATGTAGCGGTAGGTGCGGAGGGTCTGGCGTGGGGCGAGCGCGACGAGCTGGAGGTAGAAGTCGAGGGCGCGGGCCTTGTGCTCGCCGGCCTGCTGCTCCAGGCCCTGCTGCTTGGCCTTGTCGGTGGCGGTCTTGGCGAGGGCGGTGAGCTTCTTGGACATCTCGAAGTGGCACTGGGCGGCCATGGCGGCGGCTTTGTCGAGGTAGCGGAACTCGCTGAAGCTGCCGAGGGTCTTCCACGTGTCCTCGACCACCCGCAGGAGCTTGCGGCCGGTGTCGATGTCGGCCTTGGCCATCAGCGAGTAGGCGGCTCGCATGCGGCTGAAGCAGATGACGGGGAAGCCGGGGGAGCTCTCGACGCCGGGGTACTGCTTCTGGAGGTCGGTGGTGATCTCGAGCACCCGGTTGGAGTCCTTGTAGGGCGGGCGGAGGTAGAAGTCGGTGTACATGGCGAGGGCGGCGCCGACGACGCCGACGAGCCGGTCGATGGCGTCCTGGTCGCCCTCGCGCTTGAGCTCGGGGTACTTGGTCTTGTAGTAGGCCAGCAGCTTGTCGAAGGAGGCGCGCATCCTGGCCACGGCGCGCTTGCCATCCATCCCCGCCTTGTCGGCGGCGGACATGCGGCTGAACATGGCCTTGTAGGTCAGGGCATAGTGGTAGAGGGCGTGGGGGTAGGCGTCCTGGTCGGGGCGGACCTGGTCGAGGAGCGTGAGGGCTCGCTGGAACTTGCCTTCCTTCCGCGCCGTCTCGGCCTGCTTGATGTAGATGCCGCCCTTGCCGTAGGGGTTGAGGGCTTCGGCCTGCTCCTGGACCCATCGGAGGAACTTCTCGTCGGAGGGATGCTTGGTGCGCTTGAACTGCGCGTTGGCTGCGGAGACGGCGGCGGAGGCGGCCTTGTAGGCCTCGGGGGCCGGCTCGGGGAACCAACGGCCTGCGGCGAGGAAGGCGATGGCCGCCTCGTGGTCGCGCCCTGCGGCGTGGTAGCACTGGCCGACGGTGAACCACATCTCGCGCTTCTTGTCGGGCGCGAGCTCGGCGCGTGGCAGGGTGGTCTGCTGGGAGGCGATCTCGCCCATCAGGCGGGCGGCGTCGAGGTACTTGCGCTTGCTGATGGCGTCGAGGTATTTCTGCCAGAGGATGGCGGGGTCGAGGGGCCGGCCCGACCGCATGCGCCAGCGCTCGATGAGGTCGGCGTACTTGGGGTCGAGGAAGCGGCGGACCTTGAGCACCCCGAGCGAGATGTCGTAGGCGGCGCCGTAGAGCAGGCGGATCTTCTTGCCCGGCTCCTTGGCTTTCTCGGCGGCGGCGGCCATGGCGGCGTAGGCCTCGGCCTCCATCATGAAGGACAGGGCGACCTGTCGCTCGCTGAACTGCTCGCGGCTGGCGCCCTCGACGGCCTGGAGGGCCTCGATGACGCCCTGCACGGTCTTCTCCTCGGGGTTCCAGGCCCCGCCGGAGGCGAAGGCGAGGAGGCCGTCGATGACGGGGATGGCCACCTTGGGCTTCTTCTGGCGAATCAGGATGGAGGCCTTCATCTGTGCGGCCTCGCAGGGCACCTGCCTGAAGCGTCGGAAGCCGCCTCGCTTCTCCCACACTTCGCCGAGGCGGTCGAGCACTTCCTTGTCGTGCTTGGCGCCTCGCTCCAACAGGCAGCGGGCGAGCTCGAGGTTGGCCTGGGTGGCGCCTGGGGTGCCGGAGTAGTCGAGCAGGAGCTGGCGGTAGTCCTTCTCGGCGGCGCCGAGCTGGGCCTGCCATTCCTTGGCTGGGGCCTTGATCTTCTTGAGAAGGGTGGCAAAGCGCACCCGCGCCATGCTGCGTTCGAGCCGCACGCGGAACAGCTCCTCGCGCGCCCGCCGCACGCGCTCGCGCCAGGTCTTCCGCAGGCTTTCGTCCTGCGGGCTGAGGCCCTTGATGCGCTTGACTTCCTTGTCCTTCTCGCCGACGGCGAGCTGGAACTCGGCGATGGCTCTCTTGAAGATGTCGACCGCCAGCTTCTTGTGCTTCTCTTTGTCGGCCTTCGAGGTCTTGGGGTTGTCGAACACGCGGATGTGGCCGTCGGCCACGGCCAGCGAGATGCGGGAGAGCCGCATGCGGATCTCGAACCGTCCGGCGGCGTACCTGGGGTTGGTCTTGATGGAGTTGTGGTTGAGGAACTTGACGAAGTAGGCTCTGGACTTGGAGAGGTACTGCACGAAGGCGTTGATGTCGCGCTTCTCGGTGACGGCGGCTTCGGCGAGGTCGGAGTAGTACTCGCCGAGCTCTTTGTAGAGGTGGGCTTTCTCGACGCCGATGATGTTCTTGTCGGCCTCGAGGCGCCCAAGCACGATGTCGCCGATGTCGTAGTATTGTCGGGTGCACAGGGCTTTGGCGAATTCGAGCTGCCGCTGCCAGCTCCAGGTGCCGGCCGAGGCGGTGGCCGCGAGCACGGCGAATGCGACGGCGGCGGTGGTGGTGGCGCGGGTGTGCCTCATGGCTTGGGTTCCTCTAGGGTCTCCTGGCCTGTGGCCGCGTGAGCAGGCCCCGCAGCTCGTCCCAACGCGTGCCCTGTCGGGGCGTTGGCGGGCCGGGGGCCTTGCTGGCGTTGTCGGTCGTTCGTGCGCGGCGCGGGTGCGGCGGCTGCGGCGCGCGGTGTGGCCGGCGCTACTCCTCGAAGATGTCGGGCACGGTCTCGGCGGTGACGAGAATGATCAGGCTGCGGCGGCCTTCGACCTGGCGCCACGAGCGCAGCAGGCGGCCCACCAGCGGGATGGCTTCGAGGAAGGGCACGGAGGCGTTGCCTGCGCGCTCCTCGACTTCGGTGAAGCCTCCCATGAGCAGGGTGCCGCCGTTGGGCACGGTGACGGTGGTGCCCATGGATCGCAGGCGGGTGGTCGGGATCTGCACGAAGCTGTCGACGATGACGCTCACCACCCGGTCGCCGACGTCCATCGTGACGATCTGGCTGCCGTAGTAGAAGGGCACGAGGCTCACCAGGTCGCGCATCTGGGGCTGGAAGAGGAGGGTGATGTAGCGGTGGTCGGCGCTGACGAAGGGCTGGACGTCGAAGATGATGCCCTCGGGGATGTTGCCGATCTCGGGCTCGCTGTCGGTGGTGACTCGCCGCACGTAGTTGATGTTGGTGAGCACCTGGAGGTTGGCTCGCTGGGTGTTGAAGCAGGTCAGGCGCGGCACGGTGAGGATGGTGGCTCTGCCTCTTTTGAGCATCGCCTGGAGGAGGGCGTAGGCGCTGTCCTCGCCCGTGTAGCCCGCCTGCACGTTGAGGCCGCCGCTCATCTGGTTGAAGAAGTCGATGCGGGTCAGGCCGCTGGTCTCGTGGCGGTTGTCCACGGTGGTATCGAGGTCCCACCTGTTGTCGACGTCGTTGCCGTCGGCGGTCACGCCGAGGTTGAAGGCTTCCAGCGAGCCGGCCGAGATCTCGATGAAGCGGGCGAGCACGTGCACCTGGAGGCTGCGGGCGCGGCGGAAGTTGTTGAGGAGGTCCTCGATCTCCTTGTGCACCTCGGGGGTGTGGACCACCACGAGCCGCCCGTTGCGGTAGTTGATGGTGTAGCGGGGCTGCTCCTGGAGCACCTGGTCCCAGCTCTCGACGGCCACGGTGTTGCGGACGTATCGGACCCAGCCCTGCCCTGCGGCCTCGGGGTCGGGGTTGACGGGCTCGGCCTTGTCGACGGGGTGCGGCAGGGGCTCGACGGGTCCTCGGAAGGCCAGCGGCCCTGCCTCGCTGGGTGGGGTGACGAGGCTGGAGATGTCGTACACACGGCACACGGGCTCGTCGAGGGGGCCGCCGCGGCGTGCCAGGAGCACGGCTCCGTCGCGCAGCGACAGGTCGAAGCCGCCGAAGCGGGCGACCCAGCGCAGCAGCGAGCCGGCCGGCATGCGGGCTCGCGGGATGGTGACGGTGGCGCTCTGGGTGTCGGCCTCGGGGTCGAGGATGACGTTGATGCCGGCGACGTCGCTGATCTGGCGGACGGCGTCCTTGAGCGGGGTGTCGTGGAATTCCATGGACAGGGTTTGAGCGAGCTTGGCTCGCAGCTCGCGCTCCCACGGCTCCATGGGCCGCTCGCTCGCGCGTCTGGGGGCGTGGGGCTTTTTGCCGGGGAGCACGATCTTGGCGGGGGGAGGCGGGGTGAGCTCCTTCTCGATCTCGGCCATCAGCTCGCTCACGCCCTCGCGCCGCGCCTGCGACTGGCCGCGGAGGGTGGCGGCCGACAGCCGGGTGAGGCGCACCTGGTCCCTGAGCTTGAGCGCCTCGGCGTTGCCGGGTGCCAGGCGAAGCATGGCCTCGGCCGCGGCGAGGGCGTGCTCGTGGTCGCCGTCCTCGAGCAGCTTCCAGCCCTTCTCGCGGAGGGTGCGCAGGGCCGTGGCCTGGCCCTGGGCGTGGGCGTGGGCGTCGGCGCGTGCCTTGGCGAGTTGCTGCTTGCGGAGTGCGTCGAGGCGTTGGCGCTGCTCGGTCGCGGCCTTGGCCTCGATGGCTTGCGCGCGCTGCCGCAGGTCGGCGGCTCGGGCGGCGTCGGGCAGGTAGGCCGAGCCGTCGACCACCCTGCGGGCCCGCCGCGCGGCGGCCTGGGGGTCGGTGGCGAGCTGCCGCTGGGCCTCGAACAGCTCGGTGTCGAGCTGGCGGGCGACGGCCCGGGCGGTGAACGAGCGGCGCTCCTTGACCTTCTGGAGCACGTCGCGGTCGGTGTCGAGGCCGAGGGCGACGTTGGCTTCGCCGAGCAGCTTGCGGCAGGTGGCGTCGCCGGGGCGGAGCTCGAGGGCCTTGCGGAACGTGTCGCGGGCCTCGGCGTAGGCCTTCGAGGCGAGGAGCTTGCGTCCCCTGGCGACCAGCAACTGGGCTTCGTGGGCGCGCTGCTCGCGCGCCACGGCCGCCTGGCGGGCCAGGTCCGCTGCGTCGTCGCCCAGGGCGGGGGCGGCAAGGGGCACGAGGACCAGGGCCGCCAGCACACAGGCGGCGCCAAGGGTTCGACTCGGTGGGCGGGCTCCGGGCGCTCTCACGCCGCGCCTCCTTTCGTGGCTACTCAAGCATCGTCCGCGCCAGGTGCACGGGCGGCACCAGGCGGGCTACTCCTCGAAGATGTCGGGCACGATCTCCGCCGTGACCAGCACGACGAGGCTTCTGCGCGATTCCGCCTCCGTCCAGCTGCGGAACAGGTATCTCAGCAGCGGGATGCCGCTGATGATCGGCACGCCAGCCACGCCTGCGGCCTCGTTGGCCTCGGCCAGGCCGCCGACGAGCACCGTGCCGCCGTCGGGCACGGTGAGGGTGGTGGCGATGCTCTTGAGCTCGGTGGTGGGCACCTGGATGATGCGGTTGAGGCCGACGGCGTATTGGAACTGGAGGAAGCCGAGCCAGGTGCGGAGCTGGGGCTGGAGCACGAGGGTGATGTACCTGTGGTCGGCGCTGACGAAGGGCTGCACGTCGAAGATGATGCCGTCGGGGATGTTGCCGATCTCGGGCTCGTTGTCCGAGGAGATGGACCGCACGTAGTTGTAGTTGGTCACGGCCTGGAAGTTGGCCCTCTGGGTGTTGAAGCAGGTCAGGCGGGGGGCGATGAGCAGGGTGCCCCTGCGGTGCTTGATGACGGCGTTGAGGACGGCGTTGACGGCGTCGCTGCCGAGGTACGAGTAGTTCAGGCTCAGGCCGCCCGCGGAGGTCACGCTGTCCTCGAGGCCGGGCACCTCGGAATCGTTGATCAGCTCGCCCAGCACGTGCCAGCGGCGGGGGTTCGCCCCGGCAGGCTGGCTGTCGAAGCCCGTGGTGGTGTCCAATCCGTAGGGGCCGACGACGGTCGTTGAGTCGGTGAGGTCGAGGTCCATGCTCGCCAGGAAGTCGAGGTCGAGCTGGATGAATCGCGTGAGGATGTGCACCTGGAGGTTTCGGGCGCGGCGGAAGTTGTTGAGCATTTCCTCGATCTGGCGCTGCACCTCGGGGGTGTGGCGGACCACGATGCGGCCGTTGCGGTAGGTGATGGTGTACCTGGGCTGTTCCTGGAGCACGCCGCCCTCGGGGGTCGGCTGGCCCCAGGATTCGGCGGCGACGGTGGTCTTGATAAACTGCACCCAGCCCTCGCCGATCTCGTCCTCGGAGGCGGAGCGGGTCGGGTCCGCGCTGGTGGCTCCTGGCAGGGCGAGTGCGGCGTGGGGGGGTGCCTGGGTGTCGCGCTGCACGCCGCCGCTGAAGGTGGTCTTGACGGCGCGGGTGGGCACGAGCAGGCCGCTGAGGTCGTAGTCGCGCAGCACGGGGTGGTTGAATCGCCCGCCTCCTCGGCTGGTGACGAGGATGGCGTGGTCGCGGACGGCGTAGGTCACTCGCGAGAAGCGGCACAGCCAGCGCAGCACGTGCTCGAAGCTCACGGTCATCTTGGGGAGGCTGAAGGGGGAGCCCTGGCGGGCCACCGAGGGGTCGACGAGGATGGGGCAGCCGGTGAGCTCCGAGAGGTAGTGGCAGGCTTCGCGCACGGTGGTGTGCTTGAACTCGATGGTGATCGGCTCTCGGAGCTTGGCGCGCAGCTCCTGCTCCCACCGTTCCAGGGGCCGTTCGAGCGGGGCGGGGCCGGAGCCGGTGGGACGGGGGTTCTTGGCGGGGAGCACGATCTTGGCCCCGATGCCCTTGGGCGGGGTCATCTCTTCCTCGATCTGGCGCACGAGGGTGTCGCGCTCGGCCTTCTTGCGCTCGGCGCGGAGCGCGGGCACGTCGCGGTCGCGGTCGGTGGCGCGGCGTGCTTCCTGGCGGAGGAAGAGGGCCTGCTTGTTGCCTGGGGCGAGGCGGAGCATCTCGTCGGCCACGGCGAGGGCCTGCTGGTGCTGGCCGCTCTCGTGGAGCTTCCAGCCGCGCTTGCGCAGCGCGACGAGCTCGTCGGTCTTGCGACGCCGGCCGAGCTGGCGGACGGCGGCCACGTCGGCCTGTCGCTGCTCGGCGGTGGCCTGGGCGTCGGCTTTGCGGGCGGCGGCGGACAGCTTCTGGGCGCGGGTGCGCATGGGGCCGGCCTTGGCGGGGTCGGCCACGTAGTCGACTCCGGTGAGCACGCGGTCGGCGTAGTCGAGCGCGCGGCGGTGCTGGCCTGCCTGGAGCGCCTGGCTGGCCGCGAACAGGTCGTGCTCGAGCTGGCGCAGGAGGGTGCGGTTCTTGAAGCTCTGCTCGTCGCGCAGGGCGTCGAGCAGGGGCTGTGCGGAGCCGCGGCCGCTGGCGGCGTCGACCTGGGCGAGGAGCCGCTGGGCCGTCGGGTCGTCGGGGCGGAGGAGGCGGGCGCGGCGGAGCAGGCTGCGGGCCTGCTCGTAGCGACGCTGCTGGAGGAGCAGGCGGCTGTGCTGGAGGAGGCGGGCGAACTCGCGGGTGTCCGCGGCGGCACGCTCCTGGCGCTGCTGGCGCAGCTGCTCGAGGAAGGCGGCGTTGCCCTCGGCGGCGTCGCCGCGGGCTCCCAGGGGAACGCAGGCCAGGATGGTCGACGCGACCAGGGCGGCCAGGCCGAGCGCGGCCGGCAGCCTGCGCCCGGGGGCGCGTGCTCCTGTCGTCGCGCGATGGGCTTGGGGCGTTCTCACGCCGGCACTCCTTTCGTTGTCGCAGAGGCTCCGCTGCACCCTCGCCTGGAGACGGATGCCGAGTGGGCTATTCTAGCGAACCTGTCCCGAACGATCAACTCCAATCGCTCCGCCCCCCCTTCGAGGATGCGGGGGCCGCGGTGCCAGTCAGCGTCGGGGGCGCCGAGGGGTCCGCCGCGGCTGCCTCGGCCGGTCGGGCGGCACCGGCAGCCCCTCCATCATCTCTGGCGGGGCCATGTCCTCCATCATCTCGTCGGGCCGACGCCTGGTCGGCCTCGTCTTGTCTCGGGTCTTGCGGGTGCCTGCGGGCTTGGGCGGCCTCTCGTGCCACAGCTCGATGAGGCGGTTCTTGCGGTCGCGGATGATCACTTTGGGCTTGGGCACGTACTGGTAGCTGTTGACCTTGACCATCCTGCCGTTCCGCGCGATGGCGGTTTCGCGCACGTAGAGCCGCACGGCGTCGGGCACGATGTCGACGAGCACGTGCCGTGTGATGTAGCTGGCGCTGGGCTCGCCCTCTTCGCCGGCGGCGGCGGGGTTGGACGGGGGGATGCTGGGCAGGGGCGGGCCTTCGGCCTCGACGTCGGGCGCGGCCACCACCTCGCCGCCTGCTGGCGCGGCGGCGGGCCGCGGCTGGGGCGGCTTCTCGGCGGGGGGGGTCTCCTCGTCGAGTGCCCCCGGCTCGGCAGGCAGGTCGCCGATGCGGCCGCCCGGGGGCACCACGAAGGTGCGCCATTCGAGCGGGTCGTCGCGGGAGCCGATGAAGACCATGATCTTGGCGCTCACCGTGCCGTCCTTCATCCGGCGGTTGCCGATGTAGGCGAAGCTGAATTTCTTCAGCGTGGTGATCTCGTGGCCGGGGCAGGTGTTGCCCTTCAGGCAGCATTTCTTGCTCTCGAGGGGCTTGCCGTTCTCGCGGATGCCCACGGTCTCGACCCAGTAGGTGTAGGTGGTCTCGCTCTCGACGCTGGAGTCGATGAAGACGAGCTCGCCCGCGCGGGTGGCACGCGCGCGGGTGGGCTGGCGGCGTTGGTCCCCGGCCGGCGGCATCATCTCGCCGGGCACGGGCATGCCGGGGATCCGCTCGCCGGGCATGCCGCCCTCCATGGCTTCCTCGGGGGTCATGCGGCGGGGCGCGACGCCGGGCATGCCACGGGGCCAGGTGCCCGGGCGGCGGCGTGTGGGCGGCGGGGGGCCCATGTCCATGGGCGGCTCGCCCTCGGGCTGGAGCTCCATGCGTCGCGGGCGGCGCAGGTCGGTGGGCGAGGTGGGCGCGCGGATCAGGCCCTTGCCTTCCAGGCGGCCGATCACCCTGGACTTCTCGTCGAGCGGGCCTTTGCGGTAGATGAGGTAGTAGGTGGGCTCGACGTACTGGACATTGGGTGGCTGCGCGGGGGTGGCGGCGCGGGGGGTCGCCTGCTCGGGCACTTCGAGGTGGAAGCGCAGCACCACGCGGCCGAGGCTCTCCTCGCGCACCTCGTCCACGATGGCGCGGCGGACCACCTGCGGGGGCGTGAGGTCGGCCGGCTCGACGATGACGACGACCCGCACCTTGTTCTTGTTCTCGAGGTTGCCTTCGTAGCCGATCCAGTCGCCTGCGGCCACGGCCTCGAAGGTGAGGATGGTGCGGGTGTCGCGATCGACGGCCACGTTGACCTTGCAGGGGGTGCGCAGGTCGGCGCGGCTGGCCAGCCGCCGCTCGCGGTCGGGGTCGATGAGCTGGAGGAATTCGTCGGGCGGGGTCCACGGCACGAGCCGGCCGACGAGCTTGGCCGGCAGGGTGCGTGTGTCGGTCAGCTTGGCCTTCTTGTCGGGCTCCTGGAGGCCCTTGCGGGGCAGGCGGAGCGACACGGGCCTGAGCCGGACCACTTGCTGGGGCCAGAAGGGGTCGTGCTCGACGACGAAGGGCGAGGGAATGTCGGCGAAGGGCTTGGCGGCGGGGCTCCTGAAGTCGGGCTTGCCGGTCGGGATCTCGACCGTCTGGCCCCCCGAGACGGGGCCCAGGCTCCCCACGGTCTCTTGGGACGGGGAGACGTGGGAGTAGACCTTGAGGGCCACGAAGAGGACGACGGCGGCAAGGAACACCTTGTCGCAGTAGCGGAACGCCGCGCTCTTGACTTCATCCAGGCTCATCGCGATTCCCTTCGGGAGCGAAAGGCCGCATGCGGGTCGTCGCCGGCGGCGGGGGCCACGGCCCCGCGGGCAACGCCGGCGCTACCGCCTCTCGGCACGTGCCGCGGCCACGCCTTCCTGGCTCTCGACCGGCTCGAAGGTGACCAGGCGGAACTCGACCTCGATGCTCCCAGTCCTGCCGAGCTTGAGGGTCTGGGTGTAGCGTTGCGCCCCGTCCTGGTCGAAGTGTTCCTCGGGGCGGGTGGTGATCTCGAGGGTGTTGTCGCCCTCGTTGACCTTGGTGGCGGTGTCGAGGGCGCCGAGGAGCGCGCGCAGGAGATCGCGGCGGGCAGGGTCGCGGGTGGTGCCGCTTCGGGTCTTCAGCCATTCCTTGGCGCTGGCTTTCTTTGCGAGCTTGGCGCCGGTGAGCTTCGCGCGGGCGATGGCGATGCGGTAGTCGCTCACCTCGCACAGCAACTGGGCCTCCACCACCTCCTCGCCAGCCACGGCCGCCGGCCCCACGCCCTCGCCGCCCACCGGCTCGCCCTCGGGGGCCGCAGGCACCATGTCCCGGCCCGGGCGCCGCGTGGGCATGGCGTCGGGAGGGGGGCCCTCCATCATCATCTCGGGGGTCATGCCTCGGCCGGGGTATGGGGTTCTCCGCCCGCCCGTCGGCCGGCCGGGCGTGGTGGGCAGGCCGAGGTCGTCGGCTCCCTTGAGGCCCGAGTAGATGATCTCCTCGACGGAGTTGACGCGGAACGACAGGGGCGAGCGGAGCAGCTCGGCCACGAAGCCGCCGAGCTTGGGGTAGGGGCATCGCACGACGACGGTGACCAGGATGGGCTTGCGGAGCGCTCCCTTGGCCTCGCCGCCCATGTCGCCGCCGCTGCCGGGGCGCCGCTGGGGCGAGCGGGCGATGACGATGGGGGCGAGCTCCGACATCTTGGTCTTGATGGCCGTCTCGACGATCGCCTTGCGGATCCAGAACTCCCGCTGCGCGCCGTAGATGTCGCCCACGGTGATGTAGGGCTGGGTGAAGGCCGTGCGGGCCGCCAGGCCCAGGCCGGCGCGGTCGATGTGCAGCTTCTTGGTCGCCGTCTCGGCCAGCTTGTCGGCCTCGCGGTTGTACACCTCCTGGAAGGTGAGCTTGAAGCGGTCGAAGCCGGCGGGGCTGACGTCCCAGGGCCTGACGCGGAACTCGCCGAAGGCGTCGTCGTCGAAGAAGACTCGAAGCGCCCGGCCGCGCTGCCAGAAATAGAGGGCGCACTGCCCGAGCTGGGCCGTGAGGTGGCTCCTGCGCTCCTCGAGGGGCTTGATGAACTTCTCGGGGTTGTCGTACCCCTTGGCCTTGAGCTCGGCCACCCGTTTCCTCAGGCCGGCCAGCTCCTCGAGGCCGCTCTTGGCCTTGGAGCGCTTGCCGAGGAGCACGAAGGTGAAGCCGCCTTCGGCCGCGAGCACAAGCGCGAGGATGATCCACACGACGTGCTTCTTGAGGAAGGCCATGGCCAGCAGGTCCTCGCCTAACGAAGGCTGGGGCGTCCGGGGCGCCAGGCCGCGGGTGCAGGTGTGGGGCCCGCCGCGTCACTGACCGGCGGCTTCGCCCTCGGGCGCCTTCTCCTTGGGCTCGGGCTTCTTTTCCCCGAACGTGACCCACACGGTGTAGATGTATCGCTTGGCGCCGCTGTCTTCGATGGCCGGGGCGCCGGACATCGTGGTGCGCCGCTGCGGGCGCGGGTCGCCGTCCTGGGCGACGCTGCGGATGACCACCTCGACCACGCCGTCCTGCTGCTGGAGGCGCTTCTGGAGGTAGGGGCCGTCGGCCGTCTCGCCGACGGTGGGCGCCCGCTGCTTCTCGAACTGGATCTCGACCACGATGCCCTTGGGCTTCTCCTCCCCCTCCTCCTCCCCCTCCGGCTGGTCGCTGGGCATGGGCGGCGGGGGCGCGGCCCCCGGCCCCTCTCCCATCATGCCCTCCGTCATCATCTCGGGCGTGGGCATGGTCGGCGAGCCCTCGCCCATGCCAGGGCCGCCGGGGCGGCCGCGGCGGCCGGCCTCGCCCTCCACCACTTCCCTCACCGAGCGCACCAGGAAGCGGTCGCGCTGGATGAGGTTGAAGGCCTTGTTGAGGCCGTCGACGATCTTCAGCCACTGGAGGCGCTTGCCGCCCAGGGTGAGGAAGCCCGCGAGCTGCTTGAGCACGCCGTCGTTGTTGCCCAGGTCGCGGACGCGCCGCTCGTTGTCCTCGAGCCGCTTCACCTCCTGCTCGAGCTGGGGCTTCTCGTCCAGCACCGTCTTCTCGTCGCGGCGCACGGCGGAGAAGCCCAGCAGCACAGGGATGGCCAGCAGCGCCACGGCGGCGGCGGCCCAGGGGATCTTGCGCCGCAGGATCCGCTCGCGCACCACCTCGCGGGGCATCAGGTCGATGCTCACCCGACCCAGCCCCAGGCCCTGCAGACCCAGGCCGATGGCCGCGGCGTAGTTGAGCAGCTCGGCCTCGAACTTGCGGGTGTCGCTCTCCGCGCCCAGCTTCACCCGCCGCAGCGAGTCCAGCAGGCTCACCTCGTAGTCGAGGTTCTTGCGGAAGTAGTCGATCAGGCCCTTGAGCTTGAAGGCGTTGCCCAGCAGCACCACGTGCTCGATCCGCACGTTGCGGCTCTGGGCCTTGTAGTAGCCGATCGAGCGCTGCACCTCGCCGATGAGGTCGTCGAGGATGGGCCGCATGACGCCGAACAGCCGGTCGGCCTGCTTCGAGGTGGCGGCCTTGCGCTTGAGGTTCTCGGCCTCCTCGAAGGAGATCTGGTACTTCTCCTGGAGCGCGCGGGTGATGTCGTTGCCCGAGATCGACACGTTGCGGGTCCAGAAGCGCTCGCCGTCGAGGATCACCAGGTCGGTGTTGCCCGCGCCGATGTCGATCATCACCGTGCCGGTCTCGATCGACCTGTCGTACATCAGAAAGTTGTACAGGGCGAGCGGGCTGACCTCCACGATGTCGGGCAGCAGGCCGCCCAGGCGCAGGTTGGTGAGGAAGCTGTAAACGCTGGCGCGCTTGATGGCGAAGAGCGCCACCTCCACCTCTTCGCCTGGCACGATCTCGTCGGTCAGCGGCTGGTAGTCCCAGATCACCTCGTCGATGGGAAACGGCATCTGGGTGCGGGCCTCGTAGCGCACCAGCTCGGGAATGCGCTTGCGGTCCACGGGAGGGAGGGAGATGAACTTGGGGAAGACGTCGCGCCCGGGCATCGACACGGCCAACAGCGAGCCCGCCAGCTTGACTTCCCGCTGGAGGGTGGCCAGGGCGTTGCGGATCCGGTAGTCCTTGTCGCCGCCCTGCGCCTCCTCGGGGCGCGTCTCACACGGCACCGTGCGATAGTCCTGGATGACCACCGAGTCGCCGACCTTGCGCAGCTTCACCGCCTTGACGGCCGACTCCCCGATGTCAATACCCCAGGCCACGTTGCGTGCCACGCTTGACCACTCCTTCGTCCCAGCGCTGCCGTCACGAAAGAGCAGGTGCGCGGGGCCTGCCGCAGGGCGCTCCGCCACACCCTAACTCACCAAACCACTGCCGATTATACTACCCCGCCCGGGCCTGTCAAGCAAATTCCCGCCCTCCCCCGAGCGGTTACAGAGGCTTTACAAATCGGCCGGTTTGGCCGCTGTTTGGCTTGGAGGTACTGCGCCGCCGCGCGCGGCGGCCAGGGCTCCGGCGCCGCCGCCTCATCCCCCGTCGAGCAGCGCCTGCTCGTCCCACAGGAACCACTGGGCCGAGGCGTTGAGATACGCCAGGGTGTTGTGCAGGATCTCCACGTGCTGGCGCTCCTCGGCGGCCAGTCGCTCGTAGAGGGCCTTGGGGCTTTCGCCCTCCGCCGAGGCGGCCTGGCCGGCGTAGAGCTCCACGCTGGCCCTTTCCATCTCGAGGGCCTTCTCGATGACCTGGGTGTCGTCGGGCTCCGCGCCCAGCTCGGCCCTGGCCTGGGGGCCCAGCTGGGCGAACAGGGTGACGAGCCGGCGCTTGGGCATGTCGCCCTCCATCGCCGCGTCGGCCCGCTCGGCGATGCGCCGCAGCACCTGCTCGTGCCGGCGCTCGTCGGCGGCCAGCGACTCCAGCATCTTCCTGCCCAGCGGGCTGGCGGTGGCTGCGGCCGCCTCGGCGTAGAAGCGCTGCCCGTCCTGCTCCATCTGGATCGCGTAGTCGAGCGGATTCGCCGTGGCCATGGTCACCCTCCTTGCTCGGGGTCCTGCCCGTCCCCAATCCACTTGCCTTGCCTGCGGCGGAAGGTATAATCTCTATGATATCAGCGCGCGGGCAGCGGCGCAACCGCCCCTTGCGCCCGCAGCGGAGGTGGGCATGGGCAGCTCGGACGGCTCGGCTCGGGATCGACTGGCCAGGCTGCTGCGGCTGGTGCGGGGGCGGCGGCGAGCCGTGGTCGTGGCGCAGGACCGGCCCGACCCCGACGGCATGGCGGGCGCGGCCGCGCTCAAGCGCCTCCTCGAGCACAAGGCACGCGTCGACGTCGTCATCGCCGCCAGCGGCCAGTCCGCCCGCGCCGAGAATCGAGCCACCCTCCAGTTCCTCGGCGAGACCCTCGCCGACATCGAGTCCCTCGACCTCACCCAGTTCGACCTTCGCGTGCTCGTCGACACGCAGCCTGGGTTCGGCAACAACTCCTGGCCCGCCGACGTGCCGCCCGACCTGGTGATCGACCACCACCCCCGCGGCGACGGCCTGGCCCCGGGGCAGCTCGCCGACATTCGGCCCGGCTGCGGCGCCGTGTCGACCATGCTCACCGAGTACCTCCGCGCCGCGGGCATCGAGCCCGACCCCCAGCTCGCCACCGCCCTGCTCTACGGCATCAAGACCGACACCCAGGACCTCGCCCGCGGCGCCAGCCCCGCCGACTCCGAGGCCTTCCTCTACCTCTACCCGCGTGCCAATCGCCAGCTCCTGGCCAAGATCGAGCGCGGGCGACGGCCCAGGGCCTACTTCGCGGCGCTGGCCCACGCGCTCCTCGCCTGCCGGCTCTACGACAATGTCGCCATCTGCCCCCTCGGCCCCCTGGCCTCGCCCGACGTGCCGAGCGAGATGGCCGACTTCTTCCTTCGCATCGAGGGGGTGCGATGGGTGCTCTGCCACGGCCTGTGCGACGGCCGGCTTCACCTCTCGGTCCGCACCGTCCTGCGCCGGGGCGGCGCCGGCAAGCTCGCGGCCGCCCTGCTCGAAGGCATCGGCCAGGGCGGCGGACACGAGATGCTGGCCGGCGGCCAGGCCCCCCTGGCCGACGAGGCCGACGCCGAGGCCCTGGCCCGCGAGCTCGAGCTGCGGTTCCTCCGCCTGCTCGACATCCAGAGTCGCACCCCCGAGCCCCTCGTGCCCCCGCCCTCCCCCACCCCTGCCGACGAGAGGAGCCAGCCGGAGTCCTAACGCCATCAGGCCCGGGCCGGGCCGCCACGCAAAAGGAGAGCATCGTGCAGATGAGAATGGCCCTCAAGGCCGCCATGCTGGTCATCGGCATCCTGTTCCTGGCGCTCACCCTGTACATGTATGGGCAGGTGAGCGCGGCGATGCGCCCGAGCGCGACCGAGCAGCTCGCCCGAGCCGTGGGCGCGGCAGGCGGCTACATCGGCTCGGCCTCGCTCGCCGGCCTGTGCTTCATCGCCTACGCCGTGCTCCGCCACGAGCGCGCCCCCAAGGAGTGACCCCATCGCCGTGACCCCAGGCCAGCCGCCGCGCGTGCTCGGCATCGCCGCCAGCCCGCGCACCGACGGCAACACCGATACCCTCCTCCGCGAGGTGCTGCGCGGAGCCGCCGACGCAGGGGCCCACACCGAGTTCCTCCCCCTCCGCAGCCTGCGCATGCGCCCCTGCGCCGAGTGCGGGCGCTGCCAGGCCACGGGCCGCTGCGCCCTCGACGACGACCTGGCCCCCGTGCTCGACAAGCTCCTGGCCGCCGACCACGTGGTGCTCGCCTCCCCCATCTTCTTCGTCGGCGTCTCCGCCCAGGCCAAGACACTCATCGACCGATGCCAGGCCTTCTGGTCCCTCAAGTACGTGCTCAAGAAGCCCCTCTACGACCCCCCGCGGCCGGCCCGCAGAGGCCTGTTCGTCAGTTGCTGCGGCTGGCACAAGCCCACGATGTTCGACGGCGCCCGCCGCACCGTCAAGGCCCTGTTCGTGTGCCTCGAGCTGGCCTACGCCGGCGAGCTGCTCTACCCCAGCATCGACGCCGAGGGCGACATCCTCGGCCACCCCACCGCCCTGGCCGAGGCCTACGCCGCGGGCGCCGCGCTGGCCCGCGGCGAGGCCATCCCCGCCCCGCCCGCCACGCCCTGATCCGCCTGTCCCCCACGGCCCACGCCCCGCGAGCGAGGTTGACGATCGGCAACATCCGGTTCGCGGGCGCCCGCGCAAGTTCCGCGCTGGCAATGCCTTGCCGCGCAGCCCCCGATGTTGCGTTCCGGCAACGCGCTCCGCCGCGATCCGGCCTATCCCCCTGCCAGTATTGAAGTTAGCCATGTTGCCATTCGTCAACATACGCCTCCCCACCCCCGCCCCCGGTTCCCAGGCAATGGGCCTCAAGGCGCGGCCTAACCTTTTATCAGGCCGTGCGATACGCTGAGCGGCGCGGCCACCATCCGCCTCACCCCCGGATTTGCTCATGGCCGACCACCCGTCCTGGAAAACCGACAGTCGCGACGACAGAGGGAACCGCTTGGTTCGGCGTAAGCGCATGCCATTCCGTCAGATGTGGTGAATGTAGATTCGCTCGCGTGAACCCGGCCCCGCCGGCACGTAAGTTGCTGGTAATGGGTCTATGGGAACGGTGTGCATGGACAAGTCTAGCGGTTTGAGTCATTCGGCCAGTGCACGCCACGGTGCCTCAGAGCAAAGGAGCGACGCGATGAATCGACCGACCCTTCGGCGGCTGTGCGTGCTGGCCTGTGCGATGGCGCTGGCGGCGGGTGCCCAGGCAGGGCTCCTGGTGCAGCGCCCCGGAGACGACTACATCGCCTTCGAGGCCGAGGACTACGACGGCATCTCCTCCACCGGCACCACCTACTGGATCGACGTGGACACCACGCCGACCCTGGTGTCGCCACAGGGCACCGACGTGCTGCCCGCCGACACGAATGCGTCGGGCGGCGCGGCGCTGCTCGCCGACTTCCTGATCACCAGCCACCAGAGCACGGTGACCTACCGCATCAATTTCGACAGCACGGGCAGCTACCGCCTTTACGCCCGATACTCCATGTTCGATTCGGCGGCTAGTCCTGGCGCCTATGGCAACGAGGATTCGTTCTACCGGCCTCCCGACTTCGACACGGCCCCGCTGACAGGAACGTCAGGAGAAGCGTACGTCGTCTCAGGCTTTTCCACCGCGAACACCGAGGGGGTCTATGGCTGGAAGAACAC
>Ga0180432_10005141_pt1 | contig 17585 bp, 11 predicted proteins | sample SS_ome_10_FD_132414 | JGI IMG/M metagenome (GOLD analysis project Ga0180432, IMG submission 132414) | Hypersaline lake sediment archaeal communities from the Salton Sea, California, USA - SS_1_MS_2 metaG | ecosystem: Environmental > Aquatic > Non-marine Saline and Alkaline > Hypersaline >...
AGGGGCAGTATCGCGCGCCCATCCGCATCACAAACTCGCCCGATGCCGAAACGGAGCAGTTTGCTCTTCGCTGGGCGGATCAGAGCGATCCCAACGAAGCGGACCGGATCACGGACGTATACGCCGCGCCGGGGCACAGCACTGTCGTTAACGTTCGGACACCGGCCGGTGAGAAGGCGGGCCGAAAGCTCGTTCTAACCGGCGACGATCACGATTTTGACAACACCCTTTACATAGCGCCGCAGCTAAAGCAGCAGATTAACATCGTTTATAGCGGCGCCGACGACCCAAACGATCCGAAGGAGATGCTGTACTACGTTCGCCGGTGCTTCGGCGCCAGTCGGACGCTGAATCCGCAGATTATTCTCTCACCTTCGAGCCGGCAGATCGCCGACGCACACTTTGTCATCATAGCCGATCCGCTCGAACGACAGCAAATCGATGCCCTGAAAAAATATTTGGAATCGGGACGGACGGCTCTTCTGGTTATGAAGTCACCCGATGCCGCCGCGGATGTGGGGGCGTTGACGGGAATCGTCAATCTAACGGCCGAAGAGGCCGAAATCGATGGTTACGCCATGCTCGGCCGGGTCGAATTCAACCATCCGCTCCTGGCGCCTTTTGCCGAACCGCAATTCGGAGACTTCACCCGAATTCACTTCTGGAAGCACCGGCGCGTAGACATGGCTGAGCTGCCCCAGGCCCGAGTCCTGGCTTCGTTCGACGCCAACGAGCCGGCTGTCTTCGAGCAGCCGGTTGGCGCCGGATCGCTGCTGGTCCTTACCTCCAGTTGGCTGCCGTCGGACAGCCAGCTCGCGCTTTCGACCAAGTTTGTGCCGCTGCTCTACTCGGTACTCGAATACGGCGGCGTCCTCGTAGGACAGCGCTCGCAGCATTTCGTCGGCGACGCGATCCCTATGCCGTACTCGCCCGCCTCGCAGCCAACAGACGTGAAGATTCGCAAGCCCGACGACTCAGTGACGGACCTGGACGAAAACCAGCAGAGATTTGCCGGAGCGAACCAGCCCGGCGTCTATGCAATCGAATCGCCCGCCGGCAAGCGGCTATTTGCCGTTAATCTTCCCGCGGCGGAATCTCGCACGGCGCCGATGTCCGTCGAAGAACTCGAAGTGCTCGGCGTATCGCTCGGTCAATCCTCGAACGTGCCGATTGAACTGGTCAGGCAGGCGTCGCGCCGCAGCAGTTTCGTCGAACTCGAGTCCGAGCAGAAACTCTGGCGCTGGGCGCTCGTGACGTTGCTGGCGGTGGCTCTAATAGAAACCTGGCTTGCCGGATGGTTGACAAATCGGCGGCCTTCAACCGGGAGGGAACAACAATGATCGAAGATGCCTTGCGCAAGCGAATCCAGCCGATAGTGCGGCGCCGCATGAGCCTGTACTTAGCGAAAAGGCTGGCGATATACTGGCTCGCCGCCGCAGTTCTGGGCCTTGCCCTTATAGGCGCCAACAGGCTCTGGGGCTGGTCGCCGCCTGCCGCGGTTATCGTTCTCTGTGCCGCGGCCGTTGCGGCAACGATAGTCACTTTCTTCAGGGCGCGCCGGATGCAGCCGGACTACAAGGCCGCCGCGCGAAATATCGAGCAGCAGCACCCCGAGGCGCGGGCTTTGGTTCTGGCCGCGTTAGAGCAGGAGCCCCAGGGCCCGGACGGGCAGTTCGGCTATCTCCAGGAATCGGTTATCGGCGAAGCCCTCAAACACGGCTCAAAGCATGACTGGCTGCGCAGCGTGCCGCCGAGAAAGCTCCTGCTTGCCAGGTGTGTTCAAGCCGCATCGTTATTGTTCCTTCTCTTAGTGCTTTCACGGACGGCTCTGCCGGCTATGTACGTGTTGGCCGGTAAGGGCCCGCCGGGGCGGAAAGGTTACACGATCGTCGTGACACCCGGTGACATCAACACCGAAATTGGCACACAGGTAGTTGTCTTTGCACGCTTCGACGAACTCGTGCCGCCGCAGGTCAACCTCCTGTACGGCCCGGCCGGTGAAGAGCCGCAAAAGATCGTGCTTTCCAAGAACCTCGAAGATCCCGTCTTCGGCGGCATCATCCCGGAGGTCAAAGGCGATCTGCTGTATCATATCGAGTATGCAAACAGGCGCACGGTCGATTACAGGATAAGCATATACGAACATCCGGCGCTGACCAGGGCCGATGCGAAGATTGTCTATCCGGCCTTCACGAATCTTCCGGAGAAGGTAATCCGGGATACGCGCCGGGTCAGCGCCGTCGAGGGTTCGCAGATCGATCTGACGTTCGTTCTGAATAAGGCCGTCACAAAGGCACAACTCGTCGACAAAGACGGACCGTCGGTGGACCTTACCGTCGACGGCGAGCATCCGAACGTCTACACGACCACAATCGCCGCGACCGAAGACCGTCGCTACGAGCTGCACTTAGCCGACGCCCGGGGACTGGCGAACAAGGTGCCGCAGCGATTCGTGATCGACGTCCACAAGAACCTGCCGCCGGAGTTGAAGCCGGTATTTCCAAACCGCGACATTGTGGCCTCGCCGTTGGAGGAATTGAATCTCGAAGCCGAAGTCTCGGACGATTACGGCGTGATAGGGTACGGACTGAGCTACGCTCTGGCGGGAACGGAAAGCAAGAACCTGACACTGGGTGAGTCGTTGCAGGCGGACGCCAAGAAACTGATTCGACATTTGTTAGCGATGGAAGAACTCCGGGCTCGGCCGGATCAGTTGTTGACGTATTCGTTCTGGGCCGATGATATCGGCGGCGACGGCGCGACCCGAAGGACATTCAGTGACATGTACTTCGCGGAGGTGCGCCACTTCGAGGAAATATTCCGCCAGAGCCAGCAGTCGCAGAGCCGGCAACGCCAAAATCAACAACAACAGCAACAGCAGGGCAATCAGCAGCAACAACAGGGGCAGCTCGCGCAGGAGCAAAAGCAGATAATTATCGCCACCTGGAACATCAAGCGACAGGTCGATCAATCGGGCAGTGTGGGCGATCCACAGAAAGAAGATCTCGAAGTAGTCCGCCAGTCGCAGAGTGACGTGCTGGAAAAAGCGCAGTCGGCTTTGGCCGAGGCCCGAAATCCTGCCGCGGCTCAGGCGCTGCAAAAAGCATCGGTATATATGCAAAACACGCTTGAACATCTTGGTGAATCTATCGAATCGGCCTCCTCGACTGAGCTGACACCTGCACTGGGCACAGAGCAGTTGGCGTACCAGGAGCTGCTCAAGCTCAGAGGACGCGACAGCCAGGTAGCTCGCAGCCGGAGCTCGAGTAGCAGCAGCAGAAACAGCGGTGCGTCCGCCCGATCGCGACAACAACTGCAGCAACTGGAACTCAGGGACCGGCAGGACAGATACGAGACCGAACGATCGCCCCAGACTCAGGAGCAGGCGCAGCAGCGCGAGGACCTTCAGGTTCTCAACCGTCTCCGCGAGCTGGCGCGGCGGCAAAACGAAATGAGCGAGAAGCTCAGGGAGCTTGAGGCGGCGCTGCGGCAGGCCGACACCGAACAGCAAAAGGAGGAGATTCGCCGGCAACTCAAAAGACTCCGAGAAGAGCAGCTCGAAGCGCTGCGCGACGTGGACGAATTACAGCAGCGAATGGAAAGTCCGCAGAACCGCCGGCGCATGGCTGATTCGGCACGGCAGCTCTCAGAATCGCGGTCGAGAATCCGGCAGTCGGCCGAGGAGCTGGAGCAGGGGATGGTTTCGAGCGCCGCCACGTCTACTACTCGCGCCGGGCGCGAGCTCGAAGAGATGCGCGACGAGTTCCGGCGCAGGACTTCGGGCCAGTTCACCGACCGGATGCGCCGGATGCGCGAGCAGGCGCAACAGCTTGACGAGCGCCAAAAGGAAATCGCCAACGAAATTGAGCAGCAGTTGGAGCAGAGACAGAAAACGCTCGTCGATTCGGGTGACGGACGCGAGCTGGCGGACAGAATCGACCGGCAGAAAGAGGATGCCGAAGGGCTGATCGAGCAGATGAAGGAAGTCAGCGAGCAGTCGGAAGTCTCCGAGCCGCTGCTTTCGAAAAAACTATATGACACGGTGCGCCGGGCGAGTACGAGTAATGTCGATAGATCGCTCGAAGCGGCCGGCCAACTTCTCAGGCGCAACTTCCTCCGGCAGGCGCAGGAGGTTGAAAGACCGGCCGGCAAGGGCATCGAGCAGATTAGAAAAGGCGTCGAAGAAGCAGCCGAGAGCGTCCTGGGAGATGAAGCCGAATCGCTGCGAATGGCGCAGCGCCGGCTCGACGAGCTGATCAGACAGGTCGATGAAGAGGCACAACGCGCCGACGGCGCGGGTGACCCCAATCGGCCCGGGGAGCGGCAGCGGCGTGCCGATGCGCAGAGCCAGGCCGGCAGTCGAAGACCCGGCGACCCGAACGAGACAGAGCGTGCAGACGCCCAACGCGGCGCCGGGGGCAGGCGCCCGGGAAGCCAGGATCCCAATCAGCCGCAACAGGGCAGGACCTCGGCAAATGCAGGCAGGCAGGGAAATCAGCCCTCAGACTCTCAACGGCAGGGAAGCGAACAGCAAGGCTCGCAGCGCGGCGGCTCGCAGAGGCAGCAGGCCAATGACGCCGGCCGCAACAGGCAGGGCGGCCGAGAACGGAACGATCCGGCAGGCTGGGGCGGCATCAATCAAAGAGGACCGATCACGGGTGGAGATTTCAGGGATTGGTCGGACGGCCTGCGCGAGGTCGAAGAGATGCTCGAAGAGCCGGACCTGCGCAATGAAGCAGCGCGCGTCCGGGACCGCGCCCGCTCGATGCGGGTGGAGTTCAAGCGACACGGCAACGAGCCTCAGTGGGATCTGGTCACGATGCAGATCACGAAACCTCTGAACGCATTGCGGCAGCGCATAGCCGAGGAATTGGCCAGGCTCGAATCGGACGAAGCTCTGGTGCCGATCGATCGCGATCCGGTTCCGAGCCGCTATACCGAACTGGTGCGAAAGTACTACGAGAACCTTGGGGGCGACAATTAATGGTCTTTCTCGGATCAATCTTCATTCCGACGAGCAGTTGGATCTGGGTCGGTGGAGCGCTATCGGCGGCGGTGTTTCTGCTGCTTCTCTGGTCCTATCGCCGGGCGCCCGGAATCGGCACGGCTCAAAGAATCGCATTTTGTTTGAAGCTTCTGGGCGTGCTGATTTTGGTTTTGTGCCTGACCGAGCCGCTGTGGAGCGGCAGACGGGCCAAATCCGGTGCTAATCTTTTTGTCGTTGTCGCCGACAACAGCAACGGCATGAACGTTCGGGACCAGGGTCTGGACAAGAGCCGGGGCCAGATCCTTCAGGCGGCGTTGAACATCGACAAAGCCGAATGGCTGGGCGCGCTGGCGAACAATTTTCAGGTTCGTCAATACGTGTTCGATTCAAGGCTCCGCAGAGCAAATGATTTTTCCGAGTTGACCTTCGACGGCAGGGCTTCTGCGATCGGCATGACTCTGCGAACCGTCGCCGAGAGATATCGCGGCAAGCCGGTGGCGGGCGTGTTGCTTATGACAGACGGCAACGCCACGGATATGGCCGGGCAATCCTACGATCTATCGGGCGTGCCGCCGGTTTATCCGGTTGTTATAGGCAGCGCCAAGCCGCAGAAGGACATCTCACTTGCGAACGTTTCGGTAAGCCAGACATCGTTCGAAGATGCCCCTGTGACGGTTCAGGCCGAAGTCGAGGCATCCGGATACGCCGGCGAGACCGTCGAGGTCGATCTGGTCGATGCTTCGGGCAATACGACCGAACAACAAACATGGAAAGTCTCCCGGAGCGAACAGAAGGAAACGTTCCGTTTTCGCGTGCGCCCCGACAGAAGCGGCGTATTATTTTATCAGCTAAAAGTTGCACAAGCGGCGGAGGATAAGCCGGCGCACGCGCTCCGGGAACCATCGGAAGCAACGACGGCCAACAACAATCGCACGCTCGTGGTGGATCGCGGCAGGGGGCCGTACCGTATTCTGTACGTAACCGGCAGGCCTAACTGGGAGTATAAGTTTCTCAGGCGCGCCATCAGTGAGGATGAACAGGTTCAGTTGGTGGGTCTGCTTCGAGTGGCAAGACGGGAGCCGAAATTCAACTGGCTCGGACGTCGGGGCGAAAGGAGCAATCCTCTGTACCGTGGATTCGACAACAAGGACGCCGACGACACCGAGCAATACGATCAGCCCGTGCTGGTTCGTATGTTTCCCGTTGGCTGGGAGGACGAATCAGTGCTGGGCGACGGCTTTCCCAAAACCGAAGAAGAGCTTTACCGCTTTCACGCAGTGATCCTCGACGACGTCGAGGCGGACTTTTTCTCGCACGACCAGATGGAACTTATTCACCGCTTCGTTTCGGAGCGCGGCGGCGGATTCATGATGCTCGGCGGCAAGGAATCTTTCCAGCAGGGCGGTTATCACCGTACACCGATAGGCCGGATTCTGCCGGTCTATCTGGATCGATTGAGTGAGCTTCGTGCCGAGGGCGTCACGGCCGATCAAATCCGACTGAACCTGACCCGCGAAGGCTGGCTTCAACCCTGGGCCAGACTGCGCGACAACGAGCTCGACGAACAGAAGAGACTCTCGGAGATGCCTTCATTTAAGGTGCTCAATCGAGTACGAAGCATCAAGGCCGGCGCCAGCGTGGTCGCCACAATCGGAGATGAAGCAACGCAGCGATATCCGGCTCTGGTTGTGCAGCGATTCGGCAACGGGCGCGTAGCAGCGCTGACAGTCGGCGATACGTGGCGGTGGGGCCTGAGACAAGCCGAGATGCGCGACGACATGAACAAATTCTGGAGACAGGCGCTGCGCTGGCTGATCGCGGACGTATCGGGCCGGACATCGCTGCGGACCACGCACAAACGCGACAGGGCAAATCAGCCGGTCGCGCTCAGAGTACGGGCCCGCGACAAGAATTTCAAACCGATGGACAATGTCTCGGTCACGATGGAAGTTCGCGACCCCAACGGGCAGACGGTAAAGCTCCGGGCCGAGCCGGTAGCCGGTGAGAGCGGGTTGTTCGAGGCCGTTCACGTGCCGCGGCTAAGCGGCGGTTATTTCGCCCGGGCGGTCGTGGCCGATGAGAAGGCAAATGAAATCGGCGATGCCGAAGCCGGATGGGCGGTCGATCTGGAAGCCCAGGAGTTCAAGTCGATAAGAGCCAACCGCCCGCTGCTCGAAAAGATCGCTCGCCAGACCGGGGGCAGAATCGTCGAACTCAACGAGCTGGAAAGCTTCGCCCGCGCCCTGCCCAGCCGGGAAGTCCCGATTACGACCATGCAAATCAAATCGGTTTGGGATCTGCCGTGGGTTCTTCCGGCGGTCTTTCTGTTCACGCTGATGTGTTTCGCCGGCGAATGGGCTCTGCGCCGATGGAAAGGAATGCCGTGAAAAACACAGTAGTAACAATTTTGCTGATTTGCATGTTCACGGCCGCCGCAGCCGGGCAGCAAGACAGCCGACAAGCGACAGTCATCGTCGTCGTCGGCGCAGCAGGCACGCCTGAATACGCACAGCAATTTGCGGAATGGGCCCGTTCGTGGGAAAAGGCGTGCTCCAAAGCCGATGCGAATTTTGTTTCCATAGGATTAGACCGGGACAACAAGCCGGATGATCGTGAGGTTTTGCAGGATACTCTGGCGAGAGAATCGCGTGAAACCAAAGCTGAGCTGTGGCTTGTTCTGATCGGGCACGGAACCTTCGACGGCAGGACGGCGAAATTTAATCTCCGCGGTCCCGATGTCTCGGCGAAAGATCTGGCCGAATGGCTCAGCCCGGTAGTGCGCCCCACGGCGGTGATTAATTGTGCCTCGGCAAGCGCTCCGTTTTTGGTCAAGCTCTCTGCGCCGGGACGGGCTGTGATAACCGCAACCAAGAGCGGTTTCGAACACAACTACGCCCGGTTCGGCCGGTACATGGCCGAGGCGATTGCCGAGCCGCAGGCGGATCTCGACAAGGACGGCCAGACTTCCCTGCTCGAAGCGTTTCTAACCGCCTCAGGCCGGGTGGATGAATTCTACGCTTCCGAGGGGCGGCTTGTAACCGAGCACGCGTTGATCGACGATAACGGAGACGGCCTCGGCACTCGCGCCGACTGGTTTCGCGGCATCCGCCCGGTTCAAGAAGCCCGGGACGACGCGCCTCTCGACGGTTATCGGGCACACCAGTTCCACCTTGTTCTCAGCCGGGCCGAAAGCAGGATGCCGCTCGATCTTAGAGCGAAAAGGGATCGACTCGAGCTTGAAGTCATGAAGCTGCGCGACGCAAAGGAGGATTTTTCCGAGGATCAATATTTCTCGAAGCTCGAAGCGTTGCTTTACCAGATCACTCTGATCTACGAGCAAACGGACAAACCTAACGAAGACTCCGAATAGGCTTGTCTGCCGGCCATGGGAGAGAGGGACAGGCACCTTTTGCCGGAAAGACACTGCCAAGAGAAGCCAATCCCAATAGGATGCCCTAGCCACGATCACGCGCCAATGCCCTCCGCAGGATGGCCAAGCCATTACGGGCACACTACAAACGGTCTTTTGAGTTGGATAATCCCGTACAGGTAAGAATCATTCACATATTTGCCACGAAAAGCCGATATTAAAAGGTGCGAAAATCAAGCAGGATGGCAGCAGTTATAAGAGCGGCACAAAATGAAGATAAAATGGCAAGAGAAGGCACATTGCTGGTATGGGACGCCGAGGGGGGCTTTTCCCAGATTTGAGGCCTGGCGGTCCGAGGCAGCAGGAAGCGATCCCTGGTGCCTGAATATGGTAAGAAGCCCGAACGCCAGGCCGATCAAAGTTCGTAACTTGCAGAGTCTTGACGCGGCGAAGGCATTCGCCCGGGGATTGCTCGCAGAATTCAGTTGGATTTCCGAGGCAGGCGTGCGCCAAAGGGCCGATAAACGTCGTATGGCCCAGTTGGCCGGCATGGAACCGCTGCCCCAGGTAACCTGATTTAACGTCGGACGCCATATCCTCACACCAATCCAATTTCAGGCTAAGCGAACGTAATAAGCAGGAATACCCTATCGAGCATTTTCCGTGTGTTGGCCGATGTTGAAGTACACTGTGGATTTCTGTGACCAACTTGCCGGAAGTCCGCATTACTTCTCCCGCCTCTGCTTTCTCCATAACTCCTTTCGGCAGAGGCTTTTGCGCGCAGGATCTACCTGCAATATTCTTGATTGATCGAGCTATCCGGTCCCGAATTGTCTTCGCGGACGGTCACGGCCGTTTTCGGATTGCCCCTCTCAGACCTTCCATTTTCAGGTAGCCCTTCTTCCAGACGATAACGCCTGAGACCACAAAGACCAGCACATACGCAATCAATGCATACCGCGCTCTTATCTTCGTTCTCAAGCTCAGCCCGAGTCCTATAAGTGCGTACAGAGTTGCCAGGCCGTAGCATATCACGACGGTTCTCTTGAGCGGAATCCCCCTGTCGATCATCTGGTCGTAAATATGGCCGCGGTCGGAAACGAACAAAGGCCTGTGGTTCAGCAGCCTTCTGAGCACGGCCACGGCGGTATCTAGGATCGGCAGGCCGAATACGACAACCGACGCGATCCACCAGCGCACCGCCTTCTCCGCAAACAATATCATCAGCGCCGCGATCACGAATCCGAGCAGCATGCTTCCGGCGTCGCCCATGAATATTTTGGCCGGGTGCCGATTGAAAGGAAGAAAGCCGCATACTGCACCGAGCAGGCCCAGGCATACTATTACGCGGACCGAGTCGCCGCCGACCGCACTGGAGGCCCACGTTCCCAGATGGATTGCCAGCATTAGCAGGGCGGCGGTGATTATTACGGTGACGCCCGCGCAGAGGCCGTCGAGACCGTCGAGAAGATTGAGCGAGTTTGTCGCGCCGAGAACGAAAGTAATGACTATGGGTATTCCCAAGAGAATCTCGATATTATCAGAAATATTCAAGCCGAAGTAAGCGTGAAAAAAACTCAGGCTGGGCCTGATTCCTACTGCAACCAGGACGACGGCGGCGGCAATCTGTCCGATTATCTTCTGATAGGGTTTGATATCCAGGATGTCATCGGCAAGACCTATGAAGCACGCTATCGCGCCGCCGGCGAGAATTCCGAAGAGCCATTTGAAAGTCCCGGGCAAATGTTGCTGCCCATGCAGATAGTAAACGCCTATGAGGACACCCGCGATCAGCCCGGCGAGAATGCCAAGTCCGCCCAGATATGCAACACCGGCTTTGTGTGTCTTGACGAGATTGTCGGGTTTATCCACGATCCCCAATTTTATCGCAATATGCCTGCAAAGCCATGTGGCGACAAGTGCCGCAACAAATGAAAACACCGGCACAGGCCAGAATTGCAGCACCCAGCTTATCGGTCTTTCAGGGCCTATGAGATTATCCGGCATATTTCGGTCCTATTTATCGATAATTGCACGACGAGCCGTTTACAACTGGATTTCAGCTTAGCGGATACATCAGCGCCTGTCCAGGTCAATCGCCATAGCATTGACGATGCGGCCGTTTCCGAATAGACTTTTTTCCATGAAACGTATATATATCGTAAAACGCGGATTTGATATTCTAATTTCCGTCCCAGCCGCGATCGTCTTATTGCCGCTTATGGCGATTATAGCGGTTATTATCAGGCTCAGCAGCAAGGGACCGGCCATTTTCAGGCAGAAAAGGGCGGGTAAGGACGGAAAACCGTTCATATTTTACAAATTTCGCACAATGCGCGCCGATGTAGAGCCATTCGGCTCAAGTCCTAGGTCCGGCTCAGATCCGCGATTGACAAGGGTGGGAAAATTTCTCCGCGAGTATTCCCTTGACGAACTGCCACAATTGTTTAATATAATCAAAGGCGATATGAGCATAGTTGGACCTCGGCCGCTGTATCTCTTGCAGATGCCCGAGTGGAATGAGCGACAGAAAAAGCGGCTGTGTGTCAAGCCGGGACTGACAGGGCTGGCACAAGTATCCGGGCGCGGGCGGATAACAAAAGAGGAAAAACTCGAATTCGACGTCAAGTACGTCGAGACAGTAAGTTTGCGGGGGGACATAAAGATAGTGCTGGCCACGGTTATCCGCGCGTTCGGCCGAAAGGATATTTATGAGAAAAGGTACTCGCAATCCGAATATACGAGAGGGATGAATAAAAATATAAAGATTAAAGACTAAAGATCAAAATTGCAGAATTTCGGCACACCGGGACGGCTTCTTTAATTTTGCATTTTATACTTTGATTTTCGATTTTTCGTTGAACCATGCGACATATTACGAAAATAGAACAAATAGAACAGCTAAGCCAAAATGAGAGGAACGAACTCCGGCAAGTCGTAGAGAAATTCTCTTTCCACAGCAACGAGTATTACCTGTCGTTGATCGACTGGGATGATCCCGACGATCCCATACGCAAGCTGATTATCCCCGACCTTCGAGAGCTTGAAGAATGGGGCCGGCTTGATCCTTCGAACGAAAAGTCCTATCGCATCATGTCCGGACTCGAGCATAAATACAACTCTACGGTACTGCTGTTGGTGAGTAACGCCTGCGAAGGTATTTGCCGGTACTGTTTCCGCAAGCGCGTCTTCATGAATCCCCGGAGCGATTATCTGCGGGACATCCCGGCCGCTATTGGATATATCGAGGATCACAAGGAAATCACCAACGTGCTTCTGACCGGCGGCGATCCGTTGATTCTCAAGCCGTCGAAGCTCGATAATATCATCGGTCGGCTTCGCAAAATCGAACACGTGAAAATAATCCGAATAGGAACCCGAGTCCCGGCTTTCAATCCGTATCGGATCATCGACCAGCCGGCCTTGCTGGAAATGATAGACAACTACAGCACGGACCACAAGAGAATCTACGTGATAACTCATTTTGTCCATCCGCGGGAGTTGACGGACCCTGCAATCCGCGCCATCGATATGCTGCAAAAGGCCGGAGCGATTCTGGCCAATCAGACGCCGCTGATAAGAGGCATCAACGATAACCCTGAAGTTATGGCTGAACTTCTTGCCAACTTGTCGTTTGTAGGCGCTGTTCCTTATTATATTTTCCAGTGCCGCCCGGCTGTGGGCAACAAGGCCTATACGGTGCCGATCGAGCAGGGCTACGAGATAATCGAGCAGGCGAAAGCCCTCGTGTCCGGCCTTGCAAAACGAGTTCGATTCGTGATGTCGCACTCGACGGGCAAGATTGAGATCGTCGGCTTATCGAACGGCCTCGCTCATTTCAAATATCACCGAGCGGCAGACGATAACGACAGCGGGCGCTTCCTGGTGTTCCAGAGCAATCCCGGCGCGTGCTGGCTCGACGATTATGCCGAGATGATCGAGGATTATCCGGTGGAGCTGCCATACAGATCTTACGGACCACAATAAATACACAGAGCAACCTCACATCCGAAATGACAGCCAGAACCTGCACCAAAATTTTGATGACTTTGATTTGCTGCGGCAGCGCGCTCGCGCTGGAGCCGGGTGAGATTCTGATAATCGCCAATGCGGACATCCCCGAATCCGGGCTCATCGCCCGCTATTACAGCGCCAAAAGAGCAGTTCCGAACAGGAACATTCTCGAATTACCTCTGGGCGCCGAGTTGAGCAACAGCATCAGCAGGAAAGACTACGAGACCCGGCTTGCCGGGCCGATTCGAAAGAAATTCTTCTCCGACAGACTCCTGGGAAAAGTCAGATGTCTGCTCACAATTTACGGTGTTCCCATTAGAGTTGGAGGACGGGGTCTTCTTCCGGGCGGGCAAGACAAGCTGCGAGAGCTGGAAAATCAGGCCGAAAAAGAGAAGGAGAAGATCGAGCAGTTGGAGCAGAAGAAGGCAACATCGACCAAGGCGTACAAAGAAGCCGAGAAACGAGTGGCTCAGTTGAAGCTGAGAATCGATCATATCAACGGCAGAGAGACCGGCGCCGCGGTCGACAGCGAGCTGGCGCTGGCCCTTTTCGATAAATACGAACTGTATCGTTGGCAACCCAACATATTAAACGAAAATACACCAAATCTCGATCCCGTTCGACAGGCCCGGACCAAGATTGCAGTTCTGATGGTTAGCAGGCTTGACGGGCCGAGCCCCGATATAGTCAGAGGCCTCGTGGATAAAGCGATTTCGGCCGAAGAAACAGGGCTCAAGGGCACGGCTTACATCGATTCCAGAGGCCGGGGCGGCAAGGATTTATACAGCGACTACGATCGATCATTGCGCAATCTTGCGGCATTTACGAGATCGAAAATGCAAATCCCCACCAAGGAAGAGCGAACGGAAAGACTCTTCAAGCCGAATTCGTGCCCACAAACGGTGATTTATTGCGGCTGGTACAGCTTAAGAAAATACATCGACGCGTTCGATTTTGTCGACGGCGCCGTGGGTTATCACATCGCGAGCTTCGAGGCTGTGAACCTTCGCGATCCCAACACCGGCCAGTGGTGTGCATCGCTGCTACAAGACGGCATAACCGCAACCCTGGGCCCGGTTGCAGAGCCGTATCTTCATTCATTCCCCAAGCCGAGGGAATTCTTCGGTGAGTTATATGAAGGCAAGTGTCTCGTCGAGGCTTACTACCGCACCAAACCGTTCAACTCGTGGCAATTGCTGCTGGTGGGCGATCCCTTGTACAGGCCGTTCAAGAACGCCGGTGAGAAACCGAAGGATTAATCAGGACGATCTATTCCATCCATTTCTTGCCCCCCTTAAAGACACCGCTCGCAGGTAGAACACTGTAATAACGACCGCCGTTGCTCCGATAGAAAAGCAGGCATCCAATACTGTCCACTCTTTGTGGAAAAGCATCGAAAATAATTTGGTGACAACTAACAGGACCGCCGACGCGGCAGAAGCCGTCACCAGCCACTTTGCTCGGTATCTTCGGGGCTCGATTGAGGGCAAAAACAGTCTCATGCACTGTATCCACATCGCTGTCAGAACAGCGTAGGAGATCAAGTGAAACAACGCATTCGCGGCGGGTATCGAATCGGCCAGATTCGTCTGCGCGATGTTGGCCCAGATGAGAATAGCCGCGGCCGTCAACAATAATCCGGCCGGCCAGAACGAGAAAAACGAAAACGCCGCCAGCCCTATGCACGTGCCCGTCAGGTCGGCAAGCAAATCCCGGGGATCGCAGCTTCGCCCGGCCACGAAGCGCTGCGTCAGCTCGTCAACAACGGCATAAGCAAGCGCAATACATAGCACACACCATGGTGCGGCTTTGCGCCAGTTCACTTTTCTGCCGTCGCTGACAGTAAACCAGAACAGAAATATCAGTATCAGGTTGGCGAGAAGGTGCAGGCCCTTGTCGGATACGTCGGCCTCCCGAACTACATTCGGTACGGGTATATGCGTAGCAACAAACAACGCCGTCCAGTAGAGAATCAGCAGGCCCGCAGTAGTCTTCTGTTGATTGGACAGACTCATGTAGACAACCTAAGAGGACTTTTGTTCTTGATTATTCGAAGGGGCAACACCGACGTCCGTCCTGTTAAGAAACAACAGCCAATCATCTCCTCCGTTCGGCGAAGAGAGGTTCTTTCCGTTATTCGTGGTCCCGGATCGACGCCTGTCCGACGCGTCCTGAGCGTTTATCCACGTCACTGTATATGTTCCGGCCTGCACGGAAACGTTCACCGTCGCCCCGTCGAGAAGATATACCAGATAGCAACTGCCTTCATCGGCAAGGCAAAAACCCGCATCGATCACGCCGGGGCAGGGACTCATCCGATAGAAAGGAATCGTCTCGAAGAAATCCCAAACCTTCCTGACAATGTCATGGTTTTTTTGGTTTCTTTCGGATAAATCCATCGTGCCGCTGAAGCCCGTAGATGAGTTACCGTCCATATCGGCGTAGTTGATCGCAGCCGCCGACATCATAAGGACGAACGTTTTTTTGCGGATATCATCCCCGCCGCTTATCTTGTGGTGCTTGTTGCCGGGCCAGAACACTTCCTGAGCATAGAGAGGCCCGGCGTCGTGATGGTTCTTCATCATGCCGTTGTATATGTCCGTGAAGTTTGTGCCTTTCCAGCCCTGGAGTGTCGTGAAAGATGCCCAATTCTTATCCTTGTACGGATCGTCCCCCGACGGATTGTGGATCGAGATCGGATGCCCAAACACGTCAAGCTCACCGATCGTTCGACCCAGGCGGTTGACGTCGGCAAACGTCATCGCGTTCTGGAATTCCTTTGCCTTGATCTTCGGCTCGGGACCTGCAACGTTAAAGAGAACGTTCCAGTAAGGTCCGAATCTTGCAAGAACATACTTGATGTATCGCACTTGCTCGGCGTGATCCGTGGGAAAGTCCGAACTCTGCCCGAAGAAACCGGCGAACGGGTATACCATAATCCCGCGCTGCGCCAGGTCGTTCAGTATGGCTTCGGCCTTTCGGAACTCGCCTGCGTCGAGCGGCCAAAGGTCGGGCGTCTTCCAGCCGCGGCCCCGGCCTGCAGCGTCACGATTGAGATAGTGGCTCGCTACGGACAACATGTTGTAGCCCTGTCTCTGAGCCCAGTCCAGAAATGCCTTGCGTTTTTCGGCCGGCCAGTTCGCGGCAAAGAAGCGATCGCCTACGTGAAAGCTGCGAATCAGGACGTGCCTTCCCCCCTTGTAGCCAAACCACGCCGGATTGGTCTCATCGACGGAAATCATCCCCGGAATCCCGGATTTGACACACTCGAAGGTCCCGCTTATTCGGCGCGATCCGTCGGAGAATTCTGCGGCGTATTTCCACGTGCCGATCCGGTCGGGCATGAACCGGATCTTCCACGTCCCGGCGCCGTCGTAGAATCCCCGGAAATCTGTTTTCGCGCCGGCCGGATCTTCATAGGTTACTTTGAGCGTTACGTCTCCGTAGGGATCGCGATAATCCTTCGGATTCTTAACGGAAGCCTCAAAACGATCCCACCGGCCCACCGAAACGCCACTTGCGGCGTCGGACCGCCCCGAAAGCAACGTTAGAACAAGCACGAGATGCAGGAGCACGCTCAGATTCTTCCTGTTTGTCATCGTCATCGACATCGACATGCGGGAAAATGTACGAAGTTATGCCTTAAAAATAAAGTTTAATCTGGGAAATCCCGAATTGCTTGTATAAAATATAGATATGCTAATTGCGGACTGACGTTTTAAAAACCAGTTTTGGAGGATAAGAGATCATGAAACGCCTGACAATTCTGTTAATGATTCTGGCCTGTTTCGCAACTCTTGGCCTGGGCAGTCGCAGAACTCGCAAATCCAGCCAAAAGGTCATCCAGCTTACGGAACCCAATCTGACCGGAGAGATGAGCTTCGAAGCGGCGTTGACCAGGCGGCGCAGCGTTCGAGAGTTCAGCAATAAAGATCTCAAGCGTACTCAGATCGGCCAATTGGCCTGGGCCGGCCAGGGCGTGACTGACGCCCAAAGGGGCTTTCGAACGGCGCCTTCGGCCGAGTCGCTTTACCCTATGGAGTTGTATATCGCAACTAAAGATGGCTTGTTCACCTACCAACCGACCGAGCATAGCCTTACCGAGCTTTCGGATCAGGATATTCGAAGCGCGCTGGCGAGGACTACTTTGACGCCGGAACCTGTGGCCGCAGCGCCATGCTCGATAATCATCGCAGGCTCATCGAGAAAGATCGCCGCTCGAGTCGGCGATAATAAAGCGAGAACCTTTGTGGCAATGGAAGCCGGCCATATCGCCCAGAATATTCAGTTGCAGGCTGTTTGTATGGGTCTGGGCTCGGTGCCTATCGGCGGACTGGATCCGGCAGCTGTTCGAAGAGTCTGCCCGATGCCGCGAGGACAGGAGCCGCTTTATGTGATCGCTGTAGGTTACCCCGTCGGCGGGATTACCGAGCAGGGGCAAGTCGCTTCCGGGGCAAAACGTGCCGCTTTGATTATTCCCAGTGTTAATTTCCGCGACGACGAGCTTTTCACGACAAAACGCATGCTCGATGCGGCTCAGATTCAGACGGTGATAGCCAGCACGAAGCTTGGTACTCTCAGAGGCGCGCTCGGCGGCATGGCCGATACGAGAGTCCTTGTAGACCAATTAAGAGTCGACGACTATGACGCGATAATATTCATAAGCGGCCCGCCCGAATACGTCGGCAACCCCATTGCAATCAGCATCGTCCGCGAAACGGTGCGCAAGGGCAAGGTTCTCGGTGCGATAGGTGTGGCCCCGACGATTCTTGCCAGCGCCGACGTGCTAACCGGTGTCCGGGCCACGGCTTTTTTGTCGGAGCGGGATAGACTCATCCAAGCCGGGGCCATGTATACGGGATTTCCCGTCCAGAGAGAGAGACTGATCATAACCGCCACGGGAGCCACGGCCGCGATGGAATTCGGAAGGCGGATTGCGGAGGCCCTCACTATAAAATAGAACGCCGCTATTTTAAGCACGAAACTCTAAGCACTAAATCCTAAACAAACTCAAATGACCAAATGACAGAAATTCAAAACGCATAGTCATGAACATTTGAAATTTGAATTTCGATATCTTGTCCCTCAGGGATGAATTTAGGATTTAGGATTTAGATGTTCTGGTTTCTCTATATGGCCGTACCGATTGGTGATAGGCAGCCGCCGGTCTTTGCCGAATGCCTTCGGCGTGATTCTGATCCCGGGAGGTGACAG
>Ga0180432_10005142_pt1 | contig 17584 bp, 1 predicted proteins | sample SS_ome_10_FD_132414 | JGI IMG/M metagenome (GOLD analysis project Ga0180432, IMG submission 132414) | Hypersaline lake sediment archaeal communities from the Salton Sea, California, USA - SS_1_MS_2 metaG | ecosystem: Environmental > Aquatic > Non-marine Saline and Alkaline > Hypersaline >...
AGACAAGACATCTTGGCTTTCATTGCCTACTACAATCAAACTGCGAAACCGTTTCAATGGTCCTACACTGTCGAAAAACTGGAACAGAAGCTAGGAGCGAATTAACGGAAACCTGTACTAAGCCTCCAATCCACTTGCCCAATGACATCATAATGAGAATTGGTAACTACCAGCCAAGGCGGTTTTCCCCCGTCTGCGGTGAGTGTTTGACTTGTCGGTTTGGTGGTTCCTGGATCTGTATCCCGGTTCTACAATCAGTTGGGGAATATGGAGCGGCGGAGGGTGAGGCTCGCCACGATGACCAGCCCCCCAAGCCCGAGCGCCAGTAGTAACGTAACACTGCTCTTGGTGTGCGAGCCCCCACTGACGGGCAGCAGTACGGTTGGTTGGGGAGTTGGCGAAGCCTCGGGCTCGGACGGAGGGGCCGGTTTGGGAGGGGATGGAGGCTTGGGCGTGGGCGTAGGCTCCAGCGTCGGGCGGGGGGGGCAAGTTGGGCCGACAGTCGGGCGCGGCGGCAGCGTTGGCCCGATGGTGGGGCGCGGCGGCAGCGTCGGCCCGATGGTGGGACGTGGCGGCAGGGTAGGAGTCGGATCCTGGGCCAACACGACGGCCCATTGCCCGGCAACGCTAACCAGGCAGACAAGTATGTGAACTGCAAGTCGCAGCTTGCGAAACTCGAATCCGCCGCTCTTCATTTGGTGCTTGGCCTGCGGTGAGTCACTCTGATACCAATACCTATAACGGCAAGCGTCAGGCCCGCAACCAGCAGCGCGATACCGTCGCTGGTCGTTCCGCCAGAATCGGGCAGCATGGGCGATACTGGTGTGGGTGTGGCGGTGGAGCCTGGGCCTGGTGGAGCCGGTGGAGCCGGCGTGCCCGGTGTGGATGGAGGCTCCGTTGGTTCTGGCGGGGAGGTTGGCTGCGGCTCGTCGCGAGTCGGGGCAGGGGCCGGCCTGGTTGGCCCCGGGGCAGGTCGCGTTGCCTCCTGGGCTGTGGAAACGGAGGTGTGAGGTAGCGCCAGCACCAAGACCAACGCAACGATACCAATGACCATCCACATATATCGCCAAGTAGCAGAGTTGGGCTGTTTCTCGTTCATTCGATTCCCTCCCATTCCATCTCTTGCGAGATTCGTCTGTTGCGCCTGACTGTGTAGCAGTAGTATACTACAAGCTCAAGTAGTGACAAGCTCCCCGGATTCAAGAACCAGGTTTTTGTGCAAGCGAAAAACCTGGTTCTACCTTCGTTCGACGAATATAACTGACTCCCTCCCGCTCTTTTCTGAACGGGAGGGAGCAGTCGTACTTGGAGTATGCGCAGTGCGCGCTAGTGGGACGGGATGTTCGGACGCGGCGGCGGCTCGGATGTGGCGCGCACGCCGTCGGCTCCGACCGCCCCTCCCGCGCCGGTCACGGTGACCTGGTGCGGCCCGTACACGTTGTTCTCCTCGTTGGATTCGTACACCGCGCCATAGGGCACTCCCGGATTCCAGGAGTCTATCTGGGCGTAGATGGTCTGGACGCCCGGTGCGCCGAAGGAGCCGGCAAAGCTGCTGTACTCTTCTCTCGCGTCATCAATGGTCAGAGTGAGTGACTCGCCTGGATCCAGTTCGCACAGCGACCATACCAGGCCGGCCTCGGAACCGGCGTCGAACCAGCCCTGGTTGATTCCGATGGGCAAGTCCGTCGGGTTGATGTACAGGTCGATCCAGAAGCAAGAGTCGGGCGCCCGCGTGCCTTGATTCTCGACAGTGATGGCGATCTCGACCTCTTGCCCGGCGAGCGGGCTGGCGGGCGTGACGCTGATGTCGGTGACCACCAGGTCGGGCAGGTTGACCGAGGGAGCGTGGTTCCTAAAGGCCAGCGGCAGATAGACCTTGTACCGATCCGGCCGGGCCCCGTTGAACAGATGGGTTTCCGCCTCGATCTCCAGAGCGGCGTGTCCCGCGAACCCGTCGTCCACGATAGCCACGTTGCTGATGTACGCGCCGCCAGGGATGAACTCTGGCTCGGTGATGACCACGCTGAAGGTGATCGTCACCTGGTCGCCCGCGTTCAACGGCCCAGCCCAGGTGATGGCCTGCGCCAGCGGATCGTAGCTGCCGCCGGAGACGCTGCCCGTTACGTAACTGGTGTACTGCGGGATGGTGTCCGTCATAGCTACCGTGTAACCGTTCATCGTACCGCCGTTGTTCAGGACGATGGTGTAGGCCAGCGTATCACCGGCGTAGGCGGTATCGGCGCTCGCCTGCTTGGTCGAGACGCTCAAGTCGGGGCTAGAGACGACCGTCACACTCTCGCTATCCTGGTTGCCTTGCCCGTCGCCGGCGACGTGAGCCGTCGTACTGATCACTAGGCCGTTATCCAGCACCGGGTCGAGCTCGACGACGATGAAGCGTTCCTCGTAGAAACCCGGCGGCAGGCCGATGATATCCCAGTCAACGTATATGCCCTTGTCCTCTCCGCCGGGGCTGAAAGCGACGAGGGTGGTGTTATCCGGGATCTCTATTCGGGCCAGGCCGCTGTTCAGCGGTTCTGTGCCGCTAAAGGCCAGAGTGTAGGTGATGCGCTCGCCGGGTTGCACCGTGTCTCGACCGTCGGTCAGGCGGATGCCCATCTCGTGGCCCACGTAAGTCTCTGCCGGGCCGATCTCGAACACGTTGCCGTGCCCGTCGTCCACCGTGGCCGTGTTCGCCACGACGATGCCGCCGGCCAGTCCCGCGTCCAACCGCACGGTGTAGCGGATGGTGACAGGTTCGTCCACGTTCACCGGCCCGCTCCAGCGCACCTGGCGCTCGACGGGATCGTAACTGGCCGTGCCGCCGCCGATTACGATAGGTCCGCTCACAAAGTCCACCTCGACCGGCAGTGTGTCCGTCATCAGCACCGCCGCGGCGTCCATGTTGCCGCCATTTTCCAGAGTGATGGTGTACTCGATCAACTCACCTGGCGGGGCCACGGCCCGGTCAACCTCCTTCATCGAAGCGCCCAGGTCCGGCGCCGAGTGGACGGTGGTCTGCGCCGGGCCGACGTCGAACGGATCGTGCCCGGGGAAGTCGTCGTCCAGTGTAGCCGTGTTCTCGATCAGCGTGCCATCGTCCAGCGGGCTGTTGACCGTGACATAGTACTCGATGACCACGTTCGTGCCGGGCGCCACCTGGCCGCTCCAGTAGATGCGGCGGGCGATGGGGTCCCAACTGGCCGGCGGCCCGTTGAGCACCGTCGGCCCACCGGCGTGGCTGACCTCAGGCGGCAGCACGTCTTGGACGGTGGCCAGGGCGACCATATCGCCAGAGTTGACCAGCGTGATCTCATAGTGCAGCACCTGACCCGGCACCGCGTCGCCCAGGTCCACCACCTTGGTGGAGGTGGACAGGTTCGGCTCGGAGTGGATGGTGGTCGCTACGGTGTTGGTGTCGAAGGGGCTGTGGATCCCGTCGTCCACGGTGGCAAAGTTCTCGATTACCGTGCCGTCGTTGAGCGGAAAGTCCACTTCCACGCGATAGGTGATTACTACGTCGCTGCCGGGTTCCACCTCTCCCGTCCAGCGGATGCGGTTGTAGGCCGCCTGGTACTCCACGCTGCCGCCGGTGGCGCCGGCGCTGAGGTCCACGTAGGTCGCGTAAGCCGGAATCTCGTCCAGCACCACTGCGTTGTGAGCGGTCATGTCGCCGCTGTTGACCAGCGTGATGGTGTACTCCAACTCGTCGCCGGGGTTAGCGTCCGCCAGGTCCACCGCCTTGGTGGAGGTCTCTAGGTTGGGCGCCGAGTGCACCGTGGTCCGCGCCGGGCCGACGTCGAACGGATCGTGCCCGGCAAAGTTATCGTCCACCGTGGCCCCGTTCTCGATCGCGGTGCCGTCGTCCAGCGGGAACTCGATCTGCACGCGGTAGACGATCACCTGATCCACACCGGGTTCTACGTCGCCGGTCCAGGTCACGGTGTTCGTCCCTCCGTCGTAGGCCGCGCCGTTCTGCGCCACCCAGCCGTCCCAGGCCACGTTAGCGGGCAGCACGTCCGTCAGTGTGGCGCCCACCGCCGTGGCGTTGCCGTTATTGCGCAGGGTGATGGTGTACTCCAGATACTCGCCCGGCGCCGCGTCCGCCTCGTCCACTTCTTTGGTCGAGGTGCTCAGGTTCGGCGCGGAGCCGACGATGGTGGTCGCCTCCCGCTCTACCGCGCCTGGGTTAAAGCCGTCGTCAATCTCCACGTGGTTGACGATGAATGTGCCATCCGGCACCACGTCATCCAGATCCACCTCAAAGGTGAGTTCCACGGGGGTGTCGGTATTGACCGTCAGTCCCGCCCAGGTCAGCGTGCCTGCCACCCCATCGTAGACCGCGCCCGGCGGGACGGCCACCAGCGTCACGTAAGCGGGCGGCAGGGTGTCCACCACGGTCACGTCCGTGGCGTTCATATCGCCCACGTTTTCCAGCGTGATGACGTACTCCAGCCGGTCGCCAGGTGAGGCCGTGCCCAGATCCACCTCCTTGGTCGAGGCGTTCAGGTCGGGCGCCGAGTGCACCTCAGTCTCCACCTCGTTGGTGTCGAAGGGCGGGTTGTAGCCGTCGTCTACGGTGGCGTCGTTGGTGATCAGCGTGCTGTCGTCCAGCGGGTCGTTCACGTGCACATAGTACTCGATGGTCACGGTGTGACCCGGCGGCACCTCACCGTCCCAGTAGATGCGCCGTCCGCCGGCGTCGTAGCCACCGATGCCGCCGCCCGTGACCACCGGCCCGGAGGCAAAGGCGACATCGCCGGGCAGCACGTCGTCCACGTGAGCGTCGGCGGTTTGCGAGCCAGCATTGACCAGGGTGATGGTGTAGCGCAGTTCGTTGCCGGGGCTGGCGTCGGTCAGGTTGACCGCTTTGCTCGACCCGCTCATATCCGGCGCAGCACTGATGGTGGTCACTACATAGTTGGTGTCGGTCGCTCCGGGGTGAAAGTTGTCGTCCACGGTTGCCCAGTTGACGATCTCTGTCCCCTCGTCCAACGGGAAATCTAGCAGCACGCGGAAGGTGATGATCACGTTCGTGCCGGGTTCCACCTCGCCTGTCCAGCGGATGCGGTCGTACAGGGGTTGGTAACTGGCAAAGCCGCTGGAGGCGTTCACGCTCAGATCCACGTAACTGCTGTGATCCGGGATATAGTCCAGCACCTCGGCGTCGTGGGCCACCATATCGCCCATGTTCACGATGGTCAGCGTGTATTCCAGTTCCTGGCCCGGTGCGGCAGAGGTCACATCTACTTCCTTGAAGGAGGTGGTCAGGTTGGGCGCCGAGTGTACTGTGGTCTGCGCCGGGCCGATGTCAAAGGCCGGGGCGACCCCATCGTCCACGCTGGCGAGGTTGGCAATGACTGTGCCATTGTCCAGCGGCGTCTCTACCTGCACCTCGTAGGCGATTACCACGTCGCTGCCGGGCGCTACGTCGCCAGCCCAGGAGACGGTGTCCACGCCATCCCACACCGCGCCGTTCTGCGTCACCCAGCCTACCCAGGCGGTGTGGGCGGGCAGCACGTCGCTGAGCGAGGCGTCGGCGACCATGTTACCGTCGTTGGTCAGAGTGATGCTATAGATCAGGTGATCGCCCGGTGCGGCGTTGGCCTGATCTACTTCCTTGGTGGAAGCGGACAGGTCCGGCGCGGAGGCGACGATGGTCGTCGCGCTATCCTCGGCGTACCCCTCGTCGTCGTCGGAAAAGTAGGCGTCGTTGACGATGGGCGTGCCGTCGTCCAGCGGCTCGTCCACGTCCACCGTGAGCTGCACGATGCCGCTCTCGCCCGGATCCAACGTGCCCAGATCCCAGGTGACAACGCCGCCTGTCTCGCTGCAACCGGCCGGCTGGCAGCCATTGAAAGTCGTGTTGGCCGGCACCACGTCGCTGATGATGGCGTTGGGCGCCACCTCGTCGCCGGTGACCTCGTAGGAGAGGGTGTAGACGATCTGCCCGCCGGCGTCCACCGTGCCGGGCGCGGACTTTTCCAGTACCAGGACGTGGCCGCTCCGGACGGTGGTGGTGGCTTGCGCCTCCTCGGGCGGGCCGCCGTTGCCGTCAAAGACGTGGGCGGTGTTGGTTACGACTGTGCCATCGGGCAGCACCGGCGCGACGTGCACCTGTAGGAAGACGTCGCCGCTGTCGCCCGGATCGCGGTCGTCCAGCTCCCAACGCACATAGTCGCCCATCAGGACGCAAGCGCCGCAGCTCTCAAAGGTGGTGTTGGCCGGGATGGCGTCGGTGATGACCACGCTCTGCGCCGCCTCGTTGCCCGTCACCTCCCAATGGATGGTATAGTTGATCAGGCCGTCGGGCGAGACCGGGTCGGGGTTGTCCGACTTGGTCAGGACAAAGCCGTGGCTGCTGACGACGGTGGTGTCGGCCGTGTCGCTATCGGCCACGCCGCCGTTATCGTCAGAGATGTTGGCCTGGTTGTGGATCGGAGTGCCGTCGTCCAGTGGGCTATCCACGCTTACTGTCAGCGTCACCGTGCCGTTGGCGCCGGGTAGTTGGTCGCCCAGGTGGTAGCGCACTATGCCGCTGTTGCCCACGCCGGGGTTATCAATCGTGCCCGGACCCTCGGCGCTGACAAAGGTGGTGTGGTCGGGCGTGCTGTCCTCGATGATCAGGTCTAGCGCCGTCTCGTTGCCCGTCACCGACCACTCGATGGTGTAGACGATCTGCCCACCGGCGTCCACCGTCGCCGGGCCGCTCTTTTCCACGTCCAGCACGTGACCGGAGTGGACGGTGGTCGTCTCGCCTTCGTCGGCCGGCAGTCCGCCGTTGCTGTCAGAGATCTCGGCTTCGTTAACCAGTTGCGTGCCGTTGGGCAGCGGGCTTGCCACGTCCACCGCTACCGTCACCGTGCCGCTGGCGCCGGGGTCCTGGTTGCCCAGGTCCCAGGTGACCACGCCGGCCGTGTGGTTGCACGGCGCGGGGCCGCAGCCGGTGAAGGTGGTGTGAGCGGGCAGCGCGTCGCTGATGATGACGTCGTCCGCCGTCTCGGTGCCGGCCACCGACCAGTCAATGGTGTAGACCACCTGGCCGCCGGCCTCGACCGGATCGTAGCTGTCGTCCCGCTTCTCCAGTGAGAAGCCGTGGCCGCTGGTGACGGTGGTCAGCGTGGTGTCCTCGGCGTAGCCATCGTCAGCGTCATAGATGTGGGCCGTGTTCCAGATCTCGGTGCCATCGGGCAGCGGATCGTCCACCTGCACCGTGAACTGGGCCGTGCTATTCTCACCCGGCAGCCGGTCGCTCAGATTCCAGGTGACGACGCCGCCGGCCTCCGAGCAGAGTAGCGCGGGCTGGCAACTGCCGGCCACGTAGACCGTGTTGGCCGGGATGGCGTCCGTGATGGTCACGCTGGGCGCCGGCTCGTTGCCAGAGACCGACCACTCGATGGTATAGTTTATGTACTGCCCGGCCTCGACTGCGCTGGGCGCGTTCTTGGTCACGTGCAGCTCGTGGTCGCTCTGGACCTCGGTGTCGGCCGTGGCCTCGACTGGCGTCGCGCCGTTGTCGTCCGAGATGCGAGCGATGTTGTGGATGAAGATGCCATCCTCCAGCGGGCTGTCCACCCGCGCCTGCAGGGAGATATCGCCGCTGGAGCCGGGGTTGCGATTGCCGCGCTCCCAGTAGACCCAGCTGCCCATGACCACGCAGTCGCCGCAGTTGACCAGCGAGGTGTTGGCCGGGAGCGTGTCGGTGATCAGCACATCCAGAGCCTGTTCGTTGCCCGTCACCTCCCAGTGGATGGTATAGTTGATGATCTGGTCGGGAGCGATGGGATCGGGCGTATCTGACTTGGTCAGGACAAAGGCGTGACTGCTCTCCACCTCGGTCGTGACCTCACTTGAATCGGTAGCGCCGCCGTTGCTATCGGCGATGGTGGCCGTGTTCTCGATCACTGTGCCGTCGGGCAACGGGCTGTTCACGTTCACCACCAGCGTCAGTGTGCCGTTGGCGCCGGGCAACTGATCGCCCAGGTGGTAGCGCACCAGGCCAGAGTTGCCCACGCCGGGGTCGTCAATCACCGCTGCGCCGGAGGCGCTGGCAAAGGTGGTGTTGACGGGCGTCACGTCGTCTACGATCAGATCGTCGGCCGTCTCGTTGCCCGTCACCGACCACTCGATGGTGTAGACGATCTGCCCACCGGCGTCCACCGTCGTCGGGCCGTTCTTTTCCACGTCCAGCACGTGGCTCGAGTTGACGGTCGTGTCCTCGCTGTCGTCGGCCGGCAGGCCATCGTTGCTGTCGCCGATCTCGGCCTGGTTGGTGAGCAGCGTGCCGTTGGGCAGCGGGCTTGCCACGTCCACCGCCACCGTCACCGTGCCGCTGGCGTTGGGATCCTGGTTGCCCAGGTCCCAGGTGACCACGCCTCCGGCTTCGCTGCACGGCGCAGGGCCGCAGCCGGTGAAGGTGGTGTGATCGGGCAGCGTGTCGTTGATGACCACGTCCTGGGCGATCTCGGTGCCGGCCACCGACCAGTCAATGGTATAGACCACCTGGCCGCCGGCCTGGACCGGATCGTAGCCGTTATCGCGCTTGTTGAGCGAAAAGCCGTGGCCGCTGGTGACGGTGGTGAGGGCGTCGTCCTCGGCGTAGCCATCGTCAGCGTCATAGATGTGGGCCGTGTTCCAGATCTCGGTGCCGTCGGCCAGCGGGCTGTCCACCGTCACCGCCAGGCTCACGGCGCCATAGTCGTCGGGATCGAGGTCGCCCAGGTCCCAGGTGACCACGCCGGCCGTGTGGTTGCACGGCGCGGGGCCGCAGCCGGCGTAGACGGTGTGAGCCGGCACGGCGTCGGTGATGACCACGCTGGGCGCCGGCTCGTCGCCGGTGACGTTGTACTGGATGGTGTAGGTCATGGTCTGGCCGGCGCCGATGGCGCTGGGCGCGCTCTTGCTCACGTGTAGCTCGTGATCGCTCTCGACGGTGGTATCAATGGTAACCTGCACCGGCGCGCCGTCGTTGCCGTCGCGGATGCGGGCGGTATTGTAGATGGGCGTGCCGTTCTCCAGCGGGGTGTCCACCCGCACCTGGAGCGATTCGTCTCCCCAGGCGCCGGGCGCGTGGCTGCCGTTCAGCGTCCACTGGACGTAGCCCTGCGGGTAGAGCACACAGCCGCTGCACCCCTCGAAAGTGGTATTGGCCGGGATGGTGTCGGTGATGACGATGTTCTGCGCCGCCTCGTTGCCGACCACCTCCCAGTGCAGGGTGTAGTTGATGATCTGCTCGGGAGCGACCGGGTCGGGGGTGTCGTATTTCTCCAGCACAAAGGTGTGCGCGCTGTGGACGAGGGTCGTCTCGTCGTCGTCGGCGGATTCGCCGTCGCCATCGGAGATGGCGACGCTGTTATTCAGCACAGTGTTGTTGGGCAGGGGATCGTCCACGCGCACGACCAGGAGCACCTGGCCCGAGTCGCCGGGGTCCAGGTTGCCCAGGTGGTAGCGCACCAGGCCGGCGCCGCCCACGCCAGGGTGCTCGATGGATAGCCCGCCGGTGGCGGTGTAGAAAGTGGTGTGGGCGGGCGTGGTATCCTCAATGACCACGTTGGGCGCCGCCTCGTTGCCAGTTACCGGACCGTAGTCAATGGTGTAGGTGAGCAGTTCGCCGGCCTGCACCGGGTCGTAGGGGGCGTCGCTCTTGGCGATGCTGAGAGCGTGGTCGCTGGAGACGATGGTCTCCTCGTAGCCGCCGGCGGTCACACCGTCGTCGTCAGAGATGGTGACAAAGTTAAAGAGCGATGCGCCGTTCGGCAGCGGCGAGGCCACGTCCACGCTAAAGCCCAGCGTGCCGCTATCCGGCGGGGCGAGCGTGCCCAGCGTCCAGGTGACGACGCCGCCATCCTCGACGCACGGCGCGCCGCTGCAACTGCCGGTCACGTAGGTGGTGTCATCCGGGATGGTGTCCACCACGATCACGTTGGGCGCGTACTGGTTGCCGGTGACGGTGTAGGCGATGGTATAGTCGAGCTGCGCGCCGGCCTCGACCGGGTCAGGGTCGTCCGCTTTGCTGACCGCCAACTGGTGGGCGCTGTGCACGGTGGTGGTGATCTCGTCGCCAAAGACGCTGGGTGTCTCGTTGTCCTGGATGGTGGGGGTGTTGTAGAGCAGTGTGCCATCGGGCAGCAGATTGTCCACCTCCACCGTCAGAGTGACGTCGCCCTCGTCGGGCGACTCGATCGTGCCCAGTTCCCAGGTGACGGTGCCGCCGCTCTCCGAGCAGGGAGCGGGGCTGCATCCGACGTAAGAGGTGTTGGCCGGCACCTGGTCGCTGATGGTGACGTTCGGCGCTGGCTCGTTGCCGGTGGCCTGCCAGTGGAGGGTGTAGACCAGTTGCCCGCCGGCTTCGACCGGGTCAGGCTCGTCGCTCTTGCTGATGGCCAGCGCGTGGTCGCTGCTGACCTCGGTCTCCTCGTGGTAGCTGGCGTACCGCCCGTCGTCGTCCGAGATCTCGACGTTGTTGTGCAAGATGGTGCCATTGGGCAGCGGAGTGTTGGCCTGCACCTGTAACAGCACCTGGCCCGTGCCGGGGTTCTGGCGTCCCAGCCCCCAGATCACCTGGCCGATGCCCGAGTTATAGAAGCAATAGTTGCCGCCGGAGCAGCTCTCAAAGGTGGTGTTGGGCGGGATCGTATCGCGGATGGTGACGTTGGGCGCCGACTGGTTGCCGGTGACGGTGTAGACGATGGTATAGTTGATCAGCGCGCCGGCGTCGACCGGATCGGGGTCGTCGGATTTGCTGATCTCGAGGTCGTGGTCGCTGACCACGCGCGTGCCCACGTCGTAGACGTCGTCCCTCTCCCCGTCGTCGTCGGAAATGGAGGCAGAGTTAAAGATGTAGGTGTTGTTGGGCAGCGGGCTATCCACGCGCACGACGAGCTGCACCGTGCCCGAGTCGCCTGGCACGAGCCTGCCCAGGTGGAAGCGCACCATGCCGGGGCTGCCCTGGCCGGGGGCGTCAATCGAGACGCCGCCGCTGGCGGACCAGAAGGTGGTGTCGGCCGGGGTGTAATCCTCGATGATCGCGTCCGGCGCGGGTTCGTTGTAGCCCGCCGGCACGTTGTAGGAGATGGTGTAGGTGATCAGCCCGCCGGCCTGCACCGGGTCGGGGTAATCGGACTTGTCAATGTTCAAGCTATGGTCGCTAGAGACGTTCACGACCTCGGTGTACTCGTCGTGTTCGCCGTCGAGATCGTAGGCGTGGACGGTGTTGGTGATGGGCAGGTTGTTGGGCAACGGAGCGGGCACGGTGACGCGGAAGCTGGCCGCGCCGCTATCGCCCGGCACCAGGTCGCCCACGTTCCAGGTGACGACGCCGCCGGCCTCGGAGCAGATACCAGACGGCTGGCAACTGCCCCCCACGTAGACGGTGTTGGCCGGGACGGCATCGGTGATGACCACGCCCAGCGCCGGCTCGTTGCCGCTGCCCGGCACGTTGTAGTTGATGGTGTAATCAATGTGACCGGTGACCGCCGCGACGGGGTCGGGCGCGCCGGACTTGGTCACGTTCAGTTCGTGGTCGCTGTGGACGATGGTCTCTGCCGTGGCGGTCTCGTACTTGGCCTCGTTATCAAAGACGGCCGCCTGGTTGTGGATGACGGTCTCGTTGACGAGGGGGCTTGCCACCTGCACGGTGAAGGTGACCTGGCGGGTGGCGCTCGGCGCCAGCGTGCCCAGGTTCCACTGGAGGCAGCCGTTGGCGTCGGGTTCAGCGCCGCCGCTGGCGGAGTGGAAGGTCGTGTTGGCCGGGACGCAGTCGGTGATGACCACGCCGGTGGCATAGCCGTTGCTGTCGCCGGTCACGCCGACGTCAATGGTGTAGGCCAGCAGCGCGCCGGCGTCCACCGGGTCGGGATCGTCCGTCTTGGCGATCCACAGTTCGTGGTCGCTGTGGGTGGTGGTGGCGGCGTCGTTGCTCGTCTCGGCCCGGTCGCCGTCGTCGTCGTCCACCGTGGCCGTGTTGTGCAGCAGCAGGCCGCTTTGCAAGGGGCTTTCGACTTGCACGGTGAACGTGACCACGCCGCCGGCGTCGCCGGAGGGGGCGTCGCCCAGTTGCCAGGTGACGATGCCGCCGGCCTCGCCGCAGGAAACGCCGCCGCCGCAGCTCGAGAACGTGGTGTGGTCTGGTATCTGGTCTTCGATAAAGATACCGCTCACCGGCTCGTTGCCGCTCAGTCCCCAGGTGATGGTGTAGTAGAGCGTCCCGCCGGCCTCCACCGGATCGGGGCTGACGGCTTTGACGATGGTGTAGCCGTGATCCGCTTCGACGGTGGTCGTCTCGCCGTCGCCGGCCGGCGCGCCGCCGTTGGTGTCGCTGATCCAGGCGGCGTTATAGATCTCGGCGCCGTCGGGCAGGGGATCGGCCACGTCCACGCTGAACTGGACGCTGCCGCCGCTGCCGGCGTTCACCGCGCCGATGGTCCAGGTGAGCACGCCGTTGACGTCCGGCCCGGTGCAGCCGCCGGTGCAACTGGCGAAGGTCGTGCTGGCCGGGACGGTATCGGTGATTAAAACGCCCGCGGCGTTCTCGTTGCCGCTGACGCCATAGTCCAGGGTGTAGACGATCTGTCCACCGGCCTGGACCGGGTCGGGGCTATCGCTCTTGGTCAGAGCCAGGGTGTGGCCGGAGCCGACGAAGCCGGAATAGTCGAACTGGGCGAACTCGCCGTCGTCGTCGCCGATCTCGACGTGGTTCTCCAGCGGGGTGTGGTCGGGCTGGGGCGAGTTCACCTGCACTACCAGCGTCACCACGCCGCTGGCGACGGGGTCAAGCGTGCCCAGGTTCCAGGTGACGATGCCGCTATCCTCGGAGCAGGAGAGGCCGCCGTCACAGTCAACGTAGGCCGAGTTGGCGGGGTAGGTGTCCTCGATGACGACGTTGGGCGCAGGCTCGTTGCCGGTGACGCCGTACTGGATGGTGTAGGTCAACGGGTCGCCGGCCTGGGCCGGGTTGTCGGACGGCCACTTGGTGACGCTCAGGTCGTGGTCGCTGGAGACGGTGTCGGTGTGGACTGCGGTGACGGGATCGGTCTGGGCGCTATCCACAGTGGCCGCGTTGACGATCCCCAGCCCGTTGGCGAGCGGACTGTCCACCGTCACCGTGTAGTAGAGGGTGACCTGGCCGGGGTTGGCGCCGTCGAAACCGGGCACGGTCAGGCCGGTCACGAGGTTGGGCGGCGCGCCCAGCGTGCCCGCGCCGGGCGGGTCGAGGCGGGCGCCCACAAAGGTGGTGTCGTCCGGCACGGGGTCGTCAATCGTGCCGCCGGTGGCGTCGGCATAGTCGGTGTTCTGGACGAGGATGGTGTACATCACGGTATCGCCCGGGGCCACGACGTGGCCCGGCGTGTCGCAGTCCTTGTCAATCGTCAGGTTGGCGTGCTGCGAGAGGGTGACGTCAACGTCGTCGTTGTTGTCGGAGGTGTCGGCCTCGCCGGTGGAGGTGCTGATCTCGACCTGGTTGGTGAAGGTGCCGCTCTCGGCGCCGGTGACTTGTACCGTGGCGTTAAAGACCAGTTGGCCGCCAAAGCCGCTGGCCAACGCGCCACGGTTCCAGGTCAATTGCTGGCCGTTGATCGCAGGCGCAGGGCCGACGACCATGCCGGCGTAGGTCAGGCCGGCGGGCAGGGTATCGGTGACGATCACGTCCTGGGCGGCGAGCGCGCCCGCGTTGCCATAGTCCAGGGTAAAGGTGACGACGTCGTTCGACTGGACGGTGGTCGGGTCGGCGCTCTTGTCCACCCACACGTCGGCGGAACGGACGCGGAAGGAGGTGGTGGAGCTGGCCTCGACGGTACCCTCGCTGCCCTCGTCCACCGTGACCGCCACGGGGTCGTAGACGCCCTCGTCGGCGTCCACGTAGGCGTATTCAAAGATGCGTGTGTCGTTGGTGACGCCGTCGCCCACGTGGGCCATGGCAAAGTTGCCCACGCCGGGGATGTTCACGCTGGCCGCGGTGATGTCGTAATCGCCAAAGGGGTCGCGGGCCGCGACGCGGACGTAGACCGTGTCGTGGGTCTCAAAGTCGGAGGTTTCCGCGCCGCCGGGGTAGGCGGCGTCGTAGGTATTCAGTGCGGTGATTTTGACGTAACTCAACACCGGCAACTGGACGTAGGCGCGGTAGGTGCCCGCGCCGTCCACGCGGATGTCAAAGTCGGAGCCGCTGGTGCGGTATATCGAGAGCACGACCTGGTTGCCGTCGTGGATCGTGTTGTCGGTGAGCGAGACGGGGACGTCGTACCAGCCGGCGCCGCTGACGGCGACCGAGCCGCTGCCCAGCGAGGTCGAGCCGTCCAGGATCTCGGCCTCCATCGTCGCGCTGGCGCCGGCGTCTGGGACGTAGACGTGGACGATGGCATCCTGGCTCGTGTCCAGGCCGACGTCACCGATGACGGGGGAGATCAGGGGCCAGGTGTAGTGACTAGTGCTGACTCCAAAGGTCCTCGTGTCCGTACCCGGCTCGCGGCTCAATCTCCGGCCGCCGATGTAGCGCAGGTAGAGCTGCTTGTCGGCCGCCGGGGGCAGGGCGTAGCCCACGTTCCGCTCCGAGTAGGTGTGGCCGAGTTCCACGTCGCTGACCGCCAACGGGTCAGGGCTGGTGGCGACGTAATAGTCGGGCATGTCGGCGTCGTTTTCGTCGGGGTTGACGTTGTAGCTGCCGGCCGCCAGGCCCTTGAAGCGGTACCGGCCGTCGGCGTCCGTCACCTCGTCGGGGAGGGAGCTGCCGCCCAGGGAGACGGTGATGTTCGGGAGGCCAGGCTCGTCCCCGTTCTGGACGCCGTCCCGCGCCGCGCCGGAGCCGGCGCCGTTATCGTCAAAGACGTAGCCCTCGATGAGGGCGAAGGGGCCGTAGCCAAAGTCGAGGCCGGTCACTTTTTCGCCGGCGTCGTAATCGGCGGTGAGGGGCGTGTCGGGGTCGCTGGTGAGGGTGAGGCCGTCCAGCTCGGCGTCGGCCTCGTCCACCTCGATGGTGTAGGCGCCGGCCGCCAGCCCCAGCGCGGGGCCGCTGAATGAATAGTCGCCGCTGGCGTCGGTCTCGTCGGAGGCGATGAGCGCGGGCGTAGCGTCGTAGAGGTTGACGGTGACGCCAGAGATGCCGCTCTCGCCGCCATCTAGGATGCCGTTGCCGTTGGCGTCGTTCCAGATGCGGCCGCCAAAGCCCACGGTGGTGTCGTAGAGGAAGCGGGTGTTACCATGGGTAGTTTCCCCATTACCCACGTTGTCGGTGGCCTTGGAAAAGATCTCGTAGGTGTGGCCGTCGGTGAGTATGCCCGTCGCCGCCAGCGGGAACGACCACGGGTTGGCGCCGCTGGCGTCCGGCCAGTCGGCGGGCGCGGTGGTGACCCAGGCCGCACCGTTCCAGTATTCGCCGCCGGTCATGTCGTGCACCAGGACTTCTACGAGGTTGACGCCGGTGGCCGGAGCCGGGTCGCTGGCCCCGCCGTCAATCTGGCCCGGCCAGGGGTTGGCGTCGGTGCCGTAATGCTCGGGCTCGGCCGGGGGCACGCTGCCGGTATCAATCCACGAGTCTGGCTCCTGGGAGTCAATCGTGATCTGGAAGACGTTGCTCCAGGCGCCGTAGGGGTCGCTAAAGCCCGCGCCCTGCACGGTATCGCGGGCGCGCACGCGCCACCAGTGGGCGCCCTGAGCCAGGGCGCCGGAGGTATAGTTGAGGGCGTTGATGTTGGTGACGTCCACCTCGGGGCTGGAAAAGTCGTTGTGGTTATCCACCTGGAGGTGGTAACGGAAATCGGCGTCGCCGTCGGGGTCGGAAGGCGCGTTCCACTGAAAAGTGGGGGTGTCGTCGTTGATGTTGCCGGAGGGCCCGGTCAGCGTGGGAGCCTGGGGCTCCTGGTTGTAGGTGATGGTCACCTCGTCCAGGCGGGGGGTGGAGGCCTGGTGGGCCGCGTCCACGCTAAAGTAGGCGCGGTAGCGGATGTAGCGGTCGTTGGCGTGGTGAAAATCGCTGATGGCCTGGCCGTTGGTGTAGTATGTGCCGGCCGTGCCATCTGGCCCGACGTAGGTATTGGGGGTGCCCGCTGCGCTGGTGGCGATCTGGAATTGGATGTCGGTGCCGGTGGGCAAGTTGGCGCTCCAGGAGATAGAGCCCCAGTCGTCTACCTGGGTGCCGCCGTTGGCCAGCGGATCGCGGGTGGACGAGGTAAAGGTGCCGGAGGATTGGTAGTAGTTGTAGGTGATGTCAATGTCGTTTAGCGTGGGTGTTTGGAGGTTATCTGAGGTGGAAAGTGTGGCTTGCACGCGCAAGTACTGGCTGGGGTTGTTCTGTACAGCGGGCCAGTTGCTGCGCGGGGTCCAAGTTGATCCATTATCAGAGGTCCAAAAGGTATAGCCGACAGAACTGCCGGATGGCGTGGTTACGTCAGGAGAAAAGGTATCCCAATCCACCTGATGGCCGGCATTGTAAGTGTGCATAAACGTGCCCGGCGAGGCGTAAATGGTTTTTTCAAAGTCCACGTCTAACAGGTTGTTCTGAGCTATCGAGTGGTTACCATTCCAAGTAGTGCCTTCCAGGTACATTTGAACAAAATCATATACTGCACCAGACGGGCCCGAATTGTAAGTTGTCCAACCCGTACTACGCCGGTATTCATTTATCAACTCGACAGGTCCAACTAGAACCCGAAGGTGGGTGTTATTGTCGTTGTCACCGTTCACATCGTCGCCTTGCCGCCGATGGCTCGCTCGGACATTAACTCTTTCCACGCCGGTGATGTCGATATTTTGTATATACCTGACTCTCGCTTCGCCGGCACCTGTCTTTTGTACTAGATTGGTTAGGTAGACATCCTGCACCCATTGCAGCGACGAGTTCAGCTCCACGTGGTCAGTATCCCAGATGGTGTTGCTGTGGGCCCAGTCGTACGAGTGGGCGGACATAGTCAGCGCCCCGCTGGCCTGGGTGAGTTGCACTGCGCCGCCGATCACTGCTGTGCCGTTGGTAGTGCCGTCGCCAAAATCACCACCGCCAGGGCTGGGTTGCTCCCACGGCGAGGGGTCGGCCAGGGCCGGGGCGGCGCTGCCCAGCAGCAGGGCCACGAGCGTGAGCAACGTCAGGGTAACGAACAACGGACGGCGGATAATTTCTGTCTTCATCTTTTTTCCTCCTCTATGGAGCTTGGCGGGCGGTCTGTTATGCAAAAGAGCGCGCAGCCCACCCGTGGGCGTACGCGCTCGGCTCTTGTTTTGGTCGGGCAATGGTTCTTTGCGCTCGGGCCGCGATATGGGTGTATCAGAATTGTCATGCATGTCCTTCTCTCCTCCTTGCTTCCTGTGAAGCAGCACCAAACGCACAACCGGTCAGGTGACCAGCTTGTTCATTGTACGAAATGAAGATAACTAACAGTATGAAAAAGTATGGGAAATTTCCTAAAATCCGGTAGCGTTTTTTCCCCATACACTACAGCTACAGCGAATTTAGAAAGAAACGAAGTAACTTGTATACTGGACTACTCAGCCTGGCACGCGCTCAGACCTCCGAGGTCTTGCAAAACCCGTTCAGGCGTGAAATCCCGGCCTTTTTCGACGGTCGCAGTGGGCAGAATGCCTGTCGCAGACCTCGGAGGTCTTG
>Ga0180432_10005143_pt1 | contig 17581 bp, 13 predicted proteins | sample SS_ome_10_FD_132414 | JGI IMG/M metagenome (GOLD analysis project Ga0180432, IMG submission 132414) | Hypersaline lake sediment archaeal communities from the Salton Sea, California, USA - SS_1_MS_2 metaG | ecosystem: Environmental > Aquatic > Non-marine Saline and Alkaline > Hypersaline >...
CCGGTCCCCGGGAATGCTCCCCATGAGCACTCGAAGCCGGCATTGTAGCACAGGGGATGGGGATTACTGGAGCTCGAGCAAGGTCACACCCCAGAGGTGGGGATCATCGGGCGGGGCCGTGTTCCAGTCTTCGAAGGCGTGGGAGCCGTCGGTGCGGTAGTGCAGCACATAGCGCCCAGGATCGAGGGTGAGGATCTCGTCGGCTCGGCGGTTCTTCTTCCCGCCGCCGGCGTGCCGGGTGTCCGAGTAGGTCATCTCCCAGATCACCTCCCCGGTCTCCTCCTCCTCCAGCCAGCCGTAGTCGTACATCCGGCCGCGATTGCCTTCCCCCAGGGCGATGATTCTCACCCGGGTGCGCTCGGCGATCTCGAAGCGGGAACGGCGGCGCATGCTGTCACCCATCGGGGCCAATCGGATCAGAGCCGTCCCCCCCTCACCCTCCTCGAAATGCTCGACCGCACGGGGATCGAAATCCTCTCCCAGCCCCCGCAGCTGGATGCCCCAGGCCTTGGGGTCGTACGGCGGATCATTGCTCCAGTCGGGATAGGCATGAGCGTAGTCGCTCGCGTAGCAGAGGTAGTAGCTTCCGGCATCGAGCTCCAATCGGTCGGTTACCAGCCGATTCCGGCTTTCGCCCGAGGCGTAGATGCCCTCGTCGTACTTCATCGTCCAGATCTCATCGAGTGTTCCGGCATCCTCGATCCAGCCGTAGTCGACACAGCGATCCTCGTTCCTGCCCCACTCGCCAAAGGCCCGCACGCAGACCTCGGTCGGCTCGGGCAGGCGGAAGCCGATGCGATGGAATTCGGCATCACCCACGCGGTCAATCCTCGCGATCACGTTCTTCTCGCGCGGACTCTCGTCGACCGTGATGGCACCATCCGGGAGCTCTCCGACCGGCGTGATGGTCAGTCCCCATGAATCGGGGTCGTAGGGCGGTGGTTCGTTCCAGTCACCGTAGGCGTGGGATTCGTCCGCCGCGTAGCAGAACAAGAAGCGACCGGGAGAGAGCACGATCTGGCGGTCGAAGAGACGGTTCTTCTTCGCGCCGCCGGCCGCCTTGGTGTTGACCAGGTTCATCTCCCAGATTCGATCGCAGGTATCGAGATCCTCGATCCAGGCACCATCGCAGAAGGCGCGGTCGCGGGCCGTGTATTCGCCGATCGCCCTCACCCGTAACCGCACCTTCTCTCTTACGTCCACCTCGGTCCGGAAGTACTCGCCCGACTCGACCCGGCGGTGCGCGACCAAGGCGTGAAGGTCCTCGAGCTCCGCGGGGCTCGTGAACGCGTCACGGGGGAAGTCGGCGTCGGCCGCCCGAACCGTCACCTTCCAGTCCCCCGGGCGGCCATAGCGGTCCCAAGCCACCGGCACACCGCCGCGGATGTCCACGGTCCCCAGCTCGAACATCTTCAGGAGCGTCACCTTGCGCTTGATCGGATAGAGGCCGCCAAAGGCCGAGAAGTAGATCGCATAGTCGCCCGCGGGGAGATCGAGCCTCTCGGTAACCTCCACGTTGTCCCGGCGCGACTCCTCGACCTCATCGGGAAGCATCCTCCATACCAGAGAGCGATCCCCCAGATCGAGAAGCCAGGCGTAGGAGAAGAGGATCCCTTCCTCGGGCCAACCCGATCCGATCGCCTCGATCTCGACGTCCGCAGGCTGATGGAGGGTAAAGGTCCGCTCGTAGAGGCCTCGATCCGGGATCTCCTTGATAGCGGCCAGGAGTGGACCGGAGGCCTCGCTCGACCCCGCGGCAGCAACCGCAAGAAGCAGCAGAGCCGGTAATTTGATGTGAAGGAATGAGTTGTGCGGAGCCACTCCGACCACCTCTCTTCCGTGCGCCAAGCCCCCCGGGCCTCTCTGCCCCTCATACGCCTTGCGAAGCAGCAGGTTGCGGCCCCCTGCCGATTGCCGGTTGCCCGGCTGGGGGAGAGGGTGCATCTTCTCCCTCTCTGGAAGATGCCTCCAAGTGAGTAGGAGTGCAAGCGATGCGTGCGATGCGCTGGGTCATCGGGGCGGCGGTGCTGCTGGTCGGCTGCGGGGGAACACCGGACCGGGACCGAGTGATCCAGCTCCACGTGCTGGTCTGGAAGGCCAACAATCCCCACGCCTGGGACGAAGCGCTGAGACGCTTCCATGCCGCCCATCCCGGGATCCGCGTGGTGCTGGAAGAGGGCCCCAACTCCTCGACCCAGCTTCACGACCTCCTGGCGCAGAAGCTGCGCAACCGTGACACCTCGCTCGACGCCTTCCTCATGGACGTCGTCTGGCCCCCCGAGTTTGCCGCGGCCGGTTGGACGCTTCCCCTGGACAACCGCTTCTCGGAAGAGGATCGGAGCCGATTCTTCCCGGGTTGCATGTCGGCCGTGACCTACGAGGGTGCGATCCACGGCGTCCCCTTCTTCACCGACAGCGGCGTCCTCTACTACCGGAGGGACCTGCTGGCCGCGCGCGGATTCGATCCTCCCCGGACCTGGAACGAACTGGTCGAGCAGGCGGGCAAGCTGGGCGCGCGATGGGGATTCAGCGGGCAATTCCGGCAGTACGAGGGCCTGGTCTGCAACATGCTCGAATTCGTCCACGCCCACGGTGGGGACCTGATGCATCCGTCATCGCCGGTCGCGGTGGAGGCGGTTCGCTTCGTGCGCGACCGGATCATCGGCACGCTCGCCCCTCGGGGCGTGCTCACCTACCAGGAACAGGAATCGCTCGATCTCTTCAAGAGCGGCGGGGCGGCTTTCCTCCGCAGCTGGCCCTATGCCTGGACGATTCTCGAGGATCCCGCGCACTCCGAGGTGGCCGGCCGAGTGGGAATCGCTCGGCTTCCCGCCTTCGAGGGCGGCCGGAGCGTATCGACGCTGGGCGGTTGGAGCTTCGGCATCCACCGGCACTCCCGCCACCCGGATGAGGCTTGGGCGTTTGTCCGCTTCATGACCGGTCCCGAGATGCAGCGGCATTTCGCGATCCGCGTGGGCAAGGCGCCGGCCCGTCGCGAGCTCTACGCCGATCCGGCCGTGCTCGAGGCCAACCCTCACTTCGCCGAGCTACGGCCGGTCTTCGAGACCGCCACCCCGAGACCACGATCGCCCATCTACCCGCGCATCTCCCACATCCTGCAGCGCTACTTCCATCAGGCGCTCTCCGATCCGGAATCGGCAATCGAGGAGCTGGCGCGCACCGCCGAAGAACAGATCGAGGGCGAGATGGCGAGAATCGCCGCCGCGGAGTGAGGGAGGATGGTCATGGATGATCCCCGGCGCCTGGGACAGGTGCTCCTTCTCCCGGCGCTGCTCCTGATCGGCCTCTTGCTGCTGCTGCCGATCGCTAGCACCGTGATCACGAGTCTCCATATCGATACGCCCTTTGCCCCCAAACGCTTCGTCGGCTTGCAGAACTATGCGCAGCTGCGGGATGATCCGGTAGCTCGCGGTACGATCGAGTTCACCATTCTCTTCGTGACCGTATCGGTCGCCCTCGAGATCCTGCTCGGTCTCATCTTCGCCCTCTTCATCCATCACCGCTTCCGAGGGCGCGGGCTGGTGAGAGCTTCGGTGCTCGTCCCCTGGGCGATCCCGACCGTGGTGGCGGCGGTCATGTGGAAATACATGCTGAACGACCAGTACGGCTTCATCAATCTGCTCCTCCATGGCGGCCACATCGAGTCCTATCGCGCGTACCTGGCGGATCCAGGGGGAGCGAGGTTCGCGATCATCCTGGCCGATGTCTGGAAAACCTCGTCGTTCGCGGCCCTGCTCATCCTGGCGGGGCTCCAGGCTATCCCCGATGAGCTGTACGAGGCGGCCCGGGTCGACGGTGCGGGACCGATCCGGACCTTCTTCTTCATCACCCTTCCCCTCCTGCGCCCCGCCATCTTGGTGGCCCTGCTCTTCCGGATCATGGACGCCTTCCGGGTGTTCGATCTGGTCTACGTCATGACGCAGGGCGCGCCCGGAGGCGCCACCCAGGTGCTGCAGTTCTTTGGGTATCAGAAGATGTTCCCCGAGCAGCAATTCGGATACGGATCGGCCGTCTCGGTCGTCGTCTTCATCATCGTCGCAATCTTCTCGCTTCTCACGGTCCGCCTGCTCGGCTCGCGGATCTTCGAGGAGTCGTCATGATGCCCGCCCTCTGCAATCGGATCCTGCGAAGAAGCGGATTCGTTCTGGGGCTGGTCATTCTCCTGCTCTTCAGCCTGGGCCCGTTCCTCTGGATCCTGGTCACGTCGCTGAAGTCCCCCGCGCAGATCGCCGCCCGGCCGCCCGAACTCTGGCCGGCGTTCGACTTCACGTTCTTTCGGACCGTCTTCGCCCAACACAGCTTCGCCCGCTACGCGCTCAACAGCCTGGTGGTCGCCACCTGCACGACCGCGGCGGCGATCACGCTGGGCACCCTCGCCGCCTACCCGCTGGCCCGGCTGCGCGTCCGCTTTCGTCGCACGCTTCTGGCCCTGGTGTTGATGGCTTCGATGTTTCCGCAGGTAGCGATCGTGGGGGGGATCTACCGGATGCTCTCGGCGGCGGGACTTCTGAATACCTATCCGGGCCTGATCCTCCCCTACACCGCCCTCACGCTGCCGCTGGCGATCTGGATCCTCGTCAGCTTCTTCCGCGAGATCCCTCCCGAGTTGGAAGAGGCCGCCCTGGTCGATGGGTGCGGGCCCCTGGCGGCCCTCGGCCGCATCATCCTTCCGGTTTCGGCGCCCGCGGTCTTCACGGCCGCCATCCTCGTCTTCATCTACGCATGGAACGAGTTCTTCTTCGCGCTGCTCATCACCACCGATCCCGCGGTGCAGACCCTGCCCGTCGGTATCGCCAAGTTCCCGGGTGAATACGAGATCCCTTGGGGGGATCTGGCGGCGGCGGCGGTCGTGGCGACGGCTCCGCTGGTGGCAATGGTCCTGGGGCTGCAGCGGCGGATCATCCGCGGGCTCACCGCCGGCGCCGTGAAGGGCTGAACAACCGGGATCGAAGTGTCGATGAATGACATGGCATGTCGACCGAGCTTCACATCGAACACCAGTGCCCCCAGTGCGGGGCGCCCGCCCAGTTGGCGGAGATGGACCGGCTCTTCGCCTGCCCCTTCTGCCGCGTGCGATCCTATCTCCTGCCGGCCGACGTCTTCCGATACGTGCTCCCTCATCGCACGAGGCGGGACGAGCAGCTCATCTACATCCCCTATTGGCGATTCAAGGGAACCTTCTGTTCCTGCGTCGCGCCGAAGGTGGATGCGAGCGTGGTCGATGCGACCGTGCGGGCGGTCCGGCATGAGAACTTTCCGGACACGCTCGGCCTCCGGCCCCAGGCGATGGGTCTCCGCTTCGCCACGCCTGAGACTTGCGGTCGATTCATCCGTCCGCAGATCACGGCGGCCGAGGCGGTCGCCATCTTCGGCCGCGAGCAGGGAGGCCTGCGGCTCGACCCGGAGCTTCATCAGGAATTCCTGCGGGAGAGCCTGAGCCTGATCTACCATCCGTACTACATCAAAGGACGCCTCTTCGACGGGGTGCGCGATCGGGCGATCTCGCCCATGATGCCGCCCGGTTTTGAAAACTCCCTCCCGGAATGGGAGCCGCCGCAGTGGGACATCAGATTCGTCCCGGTCATCTGCCCCCAGTGCGGGTGGGATCTGGAGGGAGAGCGCGACTCTCTGCTCCTCACCTGCGGCAATTGCGGCTCGGCATGGGAGGCACATCCCGGCGGGTTTGAAGGCCAGGAGACCGCCTACATGCCGGAAGAGGGTACGACCGCGGCCTATCTCCCCTTCTGGCGGATCGAGGCCGATGTCGAGGGCATCGATCTGCGGACCTACGCCGATTTGGCGGAAGTGACCAACCTCCCCAACTGACCCAACCGGGGTGGGAGGTGCAACCGTTCCACTTCTGGGTCCCCGGATTCCGGACGCACCCGGAGATGTTTCTCAACCTGGCCCGCACGCTCTGCCTCACCCAGCCGCCGCACGAGCCGCAGGAGCAAGCGCCCTCGCCGGCATCGGTCTGGTCGACCACGGTTCCCCTTGCGGAAGCTCGGCGCAGCCTGATGGTGATCCTCTCGAGCCTCATGCGGGAACCGGCGACCCTACGGGTCGACGTGCGGAACATCCACATCGCCCCGCGGCGCTCCCTGCTCACCTATATCCCCTTCCAGGAAAAGGGGACGGAGCTTGCGCACCTCGGCTATCGGATTGCGGTGCGTCGCAACGCGCTCGTGCAACCTTAGTCGATCGGTCGACCGCCCTGAAGTGCCCGGAGCGCTTCGTACGGGCAGTCCTCCGGGCGGCCGATCCCCTCCAGGCAGAGCATCTCGCGACGAGGGCCGCGGCGATCCCGCACCTCGAGATCTTCGATGTCGATCAGGAGGCCGCGTTCGCATCGCAGGCAACGTTCGGCTTGCCCCGGCACTTGAACCGCGCCTGCCTGGTCCAGGAGCGCTCGATTCCACCGGGCCGGCTCCTCGCCTGATCGCTCTTCGACCCGCAGGCGCCGGATCGAGTCCGCCACCAGGCGCCCGCGGTCGAAACGGATGACCCCCAGCGCATCGACCGAGTCGCCCGCGGCCACGCGGGCGCGATCCTGCTGGGGGCCGCTGATGTGAAGGTAGATGCCGTCGCGGAATCCATCGCGGCCCATGTAGCCCGGATCGAGTCGCAGCAGAAAACCCCGCAGCCGCAGCGATTGGCGCCGGCCATCGACGGTCTTGACCAGGTGAGGGCGGATCTCGGTCACGCGGCCGCCGACTTCCAGTCTCTGTCCGACGTGATCCTCGAGCCACTCATCGAACCGCCGGCACTCGTCGAGGAAGGCGTGGTACTCCTCCTCGGAGACGCGGAGCTCCGGGTAGCGATGGATCTTCTCATCCCGGAAGTGGCGACAGCTGCCGCACGGCCGGCCGACGTGCTTCAAGCCCCGGTCACAGGTCTGTCCCCGTTCGAGGCGTAGACATCGCCATCGGAAGTCGACACACCCGCGCGGGAAGCACGCCTTCTCCCGCAGAACGTGGTAGGCAGAGACCTGGTAGGCAAAACCTCGGTGCGCTTCGTGACGGCACACGAAGATGTCGTCCTGCTTGTAGCAGTTGCGTAGCATGGCGCTCGGCCGGCTAGGGGCCCTCCGGCAGATCATCGGCGGCGAGGAGTAGTGAGATTCTCTCGATCAAGACGGCCAACGCCTCGACGTACGTGTCATAGGTTACCGTATCGATCACCCACGTCGACGGGTCCGACTCATCCAGATTGCTCGCCTCGAGCCCCACGCTCGGCTCCAGGAACTCCGCCTTTTCTTGCGACTCCGCGTAGTTCTGCAGGTAGTAGTTGGCTTCCGCCACGATCAGATGAAGGTCGAGGTAGTCGAAGCTCGGGCGGCGAGAGAAGATGTAGTCAGCGTCGAGCCCCAGGGCGGTCTCGGCAGAAGTGAGGGCCGATTGAGGATCGATGAAGAGCGTTGCCGCCGCGCGTCCCGCGTGAGCGTCCACCTCGAGCTCGCCCGCGGCCAGGAGCACATCAAACGCCGCCACACCCTCTTCATGCTCGTCGGTGTGGGCCAGCGCCCATCCCAGACCCAAGCGGCTCGAGTAAAGGTCGGACTGCTGGTCGAGAGCCTCCTGGAAGGAGAGCAGGGCATCGGTATACTCGCCCAGGGTGAAGTTGTACCAGCCCATGGAGTCGAGCTCGGCAGCCGTGTACTCCGGTTCGCCCGGATCGACGGGCCCGACGACGTTGTTGTTGTCGTCGTCACTGCTGCAGGACGCCATCAACAACCCGACCGCCAACGACAGCACCAACCATCCTGTAAGTCGCATCGTCACGAACTCCCTCCTCGGAACACCTAGCGCACCCGCAATGATCGGCGGCAGATCACATCGCCAGCCAACCGCAGTCGAGCGAAGTAGACACCGGAAGCGACCGGGCGACGGCCGATATCCCGTCCATCCCAGGTCACGGTGTACTCGTACCCGCCATCCTGCACCTCGTCGACCAACGTCACCAAGCGGCGCCCGCTCACGTCAAAGATCGCCAACTGGACCGGGCCCGTCACGGGCAAGCGATAGCGGATCCCCAGCTCTCCCGCCCAGGGCTCGGGGCCCAAACGCATCTGCAGGCGGGCATCCGAAAGGTCCAGGGCATCATCCGTCCACCGGACCCGGAACCGGCCCAGGCTCGAGATCCGCGCATCCAATGTGCCGCTCGACGGCCACCAGGCCGTCTCCACCCGACTCCACCCCGCCGGGGTCTGCCGCTCCAGGATCGGTCGGGCGCCGTCACCGTCGACCTTCACCTCGAGGCGGGCAGGTGCCAGGAGCGGCGTCTCCGGCGGCGAGAGCAAGAAGCCGGTGTCGGTGTCGGTGTCGGGCAGGATCATGACGTATGCGCTCGTGGCCATGGCACCGGGGCCGCAGGCGAGCGAGATGTTGCCGTACGGCCCCGCCAAGTTGCCGCCGGTTTGCGCATCGAGCTCGCCGATCGCGAAGATGCGCGAAGCCTCGCCGAAATTGCCGACCGAATCGACGATGGTGGCGCGGACCGTGACCACATGGGTCGTGCGCGCCTGGTAGGCACCGCCGTAGAGATTGTGTTCCTCGTCGAGCAGGATCATGGTCAAGGGCTCGCCGTTGGCGGTGACCGTCAGGGTCCCCTCCGCCAGCTCCTCGCTCGGGAAGACGAGAATGCCGACGTCCGACGTGATACCCGGATTCTGATGCAGGGTGAGCGAGACTCCCGGGGGTTCCTGCTGCCAGAGCTTCCCCAAGAGGCGCATCGTCCCGTGATCGGCGTCGGTCAGGAATCCCGAATAGAGGATGAGGATCTGGCCGGGGTTGCCCGTCATCGCCGCCGGCCAGCGCGACATGCTCGACTCGTCGGCAATCACCCGCTCATCACCGGCGATGAGAGAGCCGTCCCTCCGCAAGCGGGAGCTGGCGAGTTTCCAGGCGTTGTCCTCTCGAATGCGCCAGATCGCCAGACCGGCGTAGCCATCGCTCGCGATGGCCGGAAGATCGGTCGTCTCGATTCCGGCATCGATCGGAATGCCGACCGGATCGAGCACCTCGCCGTCGGGACGGATGCGGGCCGCGCACACGGTCTCCTCGTGGGTGTAGATCAGGTGATGGATGGCGCCGTCGAACATCAGCTGCGGGATCCCGGGCATGACCATCGCGAGGAACAACTCGGCCTGAGGAGGCGCGGCCCAGGCACTGTCGGGAAAGATCATTCCCTCGATCCCGATCACCGGATTCCCCCAGAGCGCCATGAAGGACTCGCCGTCAAAGGTGAGCGTGGGCGCGGTGCCCACAACACCGACTCCCGTGGCCGAGGAGAACTCGAGCAACGTATCGGGAACGACGCTGATGCTGTCCGCCGCGACCGTAAGCTGCTTCACGTAGTAGCCGCGGTCCGACGTCGTGTAGTGCTGCCAGAGGGCCAGAAAGTGCCCGTCGCCGTAAGCGGCCGCGGTGGCCACACCGTCGCGGGCCTCGGCATCCAGCAGGATCGGCTCGTCGATCTGCTCGCCCTCGGTGGTGAGGGCCGTCGCGTAGACCGATTCGAAATCATTCCAGATCAGTAGGTAGGCGCCCCCTCCGTAGGCCAGGGTCACGGGCTCGGCGTCCAGGACCACGTTGGAGACGAGAGGGATGGGATCTCCTACCGGAGTTCCCTCCTCGTCGAGGCGTATCCCGTGAAGCTGCCATCCCCCCTCGACCTGTTGATACCAGATCGCCAGATAATGCGACCCGTCAAAAGCCGCGCAACAGGGGATCTGCGCCGGACGGCTCAATGAGAGCAGCGTGTCGGCGTAGACCGAGTCCCCCGCGGCGGAGAGCATTGTCGAGGCCAGATCGCGATCCAGCTCATCATCCGGAGCGGACCCGTAGGCGAAACAATAGGCCGTTCCCGTCCAGACGACATCGATCCCGTTCGTGTAGGTGTTGTTGCTCTTGATGTCCGGCGACTCGATCACCACTCCACCGGTGTCAACCACGGAGGCGAATACCCCCGCCAGGTCCCGGCCGCGGAACTCGGTCCAGGTGGTCAGGAAGCTCTCTTGCGCCCCGACCGCCCGTAATCCGGTCCGGCTGCCAGCGGACGAGGTCAACGTGTGGCGCAGGACGCCGACTTCCCCGGCGGGCGAGACAATCCGTCCGTGAATATGGGCTCGGCTCCGCTCGGAGTCCCCGGGGTGGTTGGCAAACCAGCACACCAGGTACCGATCCATGACGTACGCCACGGCCGGGCGACGCATGACCGAGAGCTCGTCCTCCAGCGTGGGATCCTCGATGACGACCACCGTGTCTTCGAGGGCACCGGCGACGCTCACGAACTGGCCGGCCGCCTCCCCCGCCAGGATCGTATCCGGCGGGTTGGCATCGGTATCGATGAGTGTATCCACGCGAGCCCAGGTAAGGAAGAAACGGGTACCATCAAACGCCAGCGAGGACCCGCTCCATTGGTCCGATCCCGTAGAGAGCTGGATCGGCTCGGCGTCGAGCACCATCCCCTCCGGGGAAACCCGGGCGCCATGGGTGACGGGGTGGGACCCGCTGTTGTCGGTCCAGACCACCATGAAGCTCTCGGTGCCGAAGGCGATCTCCACCTCGGCAATAAGGCTGTCGGATTCCGTGACGGTGATGGGGGTGGGATCAAGCACTTCGAGCTCCTCGGAAAGCCGGCTGCCCTCCAGGCGCCAGCCATCCTCCTCGACCACCACCCAAGTCGCCAGACAGACACCCCCACCCGATGCCAACGCGGGTGCTTGCTGAATGGAAGCGCCCGTGGCGATGGGAACTCCGGCAGGGTCGAGCGGGACTCCGTCGGCGCTCAGGCGGCCGCCGTAGATGTTCGTGGAGCTCGAGCGGTGGTCCTCCCAAACGACCAGCGTGCGCCCGCTCCCATCGGGGCAGGCCGCCGATCGCGGGAGGCCTTGCTCGGCCACCGCGGGGAGCCAGTCGGTATCTTCCGTGATGGCGAACGCTTCGGACAGACCTTCCCAGTCCATCTCTTGGGCGATCGCATTTCCCGCACCGAGGCCGAATCCCCCCACGAGGAGGGCCAGTCCGGCCAGAGCTCCTCGCCACCGCCGACTCCTGGAACGCCGAAGTCTCACCGTCATGTCCTTTCTCCTCCCAGTCCCTCCCGATCGCTCGGGGAGCCAGCCCCTCGGTCCCTCCCGGACACAGGGCCAGTCGCACGGAATTCTATACGGGAAGCGTGAGGATTGCAGCAATTTCCCACCCTTCACCCCCCTGATCTCACCCCAGATGGGCTAGACTCCCAAGCTCGGGATCCGATATGCTACTCAATTCGTTGGCGTGCCGGGCGAGAGCGATTGTGGGTGTGCTCGACGTTCCGTCACCCCGCACCGAGAGAGCCGTCCCCCGGGGGCGGTTGAGGAGGAGATATGCCGCATCAGGCCTCGGCCGGCCGAGAGGCCAAGGCTGACCTCGTCGTGACCCTGCACGCTGAAGGCCCCCCCGAGAACGAGATCCGGGTCGAGAGTTCAGCGGGGAGGCTTTTCGGAGATCGGATCCGGGAAGTGGCCGACACGACCCTGAGGATCCTAGGGGTCAAGAACACGAGTGTCGAGATCCGCGATCGGGCCGCTTTCGACTGGACGATCATGGCGCGGGTGGAGGCGGCCGCCAAGCGGCTCTATCCCAACCTGGAGGGGGAAGCCCTCCCCGAACGGGTTTCGGAGACGCGGCCCACGCTGCGCGATCGGATGCGGCGCTCCCGGCTCTATCTGCCCGGCAACAACCCGGATCTGATGCAGAACGCCGGGCTCTTCCAGCCCGACGGTGTGATCCTCGATCTGGAGGACTCGGTGGCCCCGGCGGAGAAGGACGCCGCCCGGATCCTTGTCCGGAACGCCCTACGGGCCGTGGATTTCGGCGATGCGGAACGGATGGTTCGCATCAATCCCACGCCGTCCGGCCTGCAGGATCTCCCCGCCCTGATCCCCCAGCACGTCAACATGATCCTCGTCCCCAAGGCCGAGAGCGGATCGGACATCACCGAGGCGGCGAACGCCATCAACCAAATCGCCACCCGAGTGGGCATGACGGATCCGATCTGGCTCATGCCGATCCTCGAAAGCGCCAAGGGCATCTGGCTGGCCTACGAGATCGCGTCGGCCTCGGAGCAGGTCGCGGCGATCGCGTTCGGTGCCGAGGACTTCACCCGCGACGTGCAGGCCGAGCGGACCGTGGAGGGGCGGGAGAGCTTCGTCGCCCGTTCGATGGTCGTCCTAGGCGCTCGGGCCGCGGGCGTCCAGCCGATCGACACCGTCTTCTCCGATGTCGAAAACGAGGAGGGCCTCCGGGCGAGCACCACGGAGGCGATCTCCCTCGGATTCGAGGGCAAGGGGTGCATCCACCCCCGTCAGATCAAGGTGATCCATGAGACGTTCCGGCCCGCCGACGCCGACATCACCTACGCCCTTCGGGTCAAGGCGGCCATGGAGGAAGCGGAGCGGACCGGATCGGGCGTCATCAGCTTGGGCACCAAGATGGTCGACCCGCCGGTCGTCGCCCGCGCGCTCCGCACGCTGCGCGTGGCCGAGGAGATGGGCATCGATTGCTCGGCTCTTGCGCCGAAGCAGGACTGAGAGAGGAGAACCCCGTGGCGGACATGGTTTCCAATGCTGTCGAACGCCTCGTTCCGACCGAGGTCAATGGCAAGCCCCAGGTCCCGTTCCAGGGCGCCGGCAAGTACGAACCGACGGGGCGCAAAGCCGCCCCTCCGATCCGGGCCTGCCACCACTACGGGCTCGACAAGCGGGTCGGCGACCTGCGGGCCGCCCTGGAGAAAGTGGGCCTGCGCGACGGCATGACGATCGGCATGCACCACCATATGCGCAATGGTGACATGGTGGCCGTCGCGCTCTTCGATGCCATCGCCTCGATGGGGATCAAGGACATCGTCTTCGCCCCCTCGGCGGTCTTCCCCTGTCATGAGCCACTCATTCAGCACCTGGAGAGCGGGGTCATCCATCACATCGAAGGCTCGATGAACGGTCCGATCGGCAAATACGCCAGCGAGGGACATATGCGGGGGCTCGGCGTCCTTCGCTCCCACGGCGGCCGCTACCAGGCGATCCAGGACGGGGATCTCCATATCGATGTGGGCATCATCCCCGCCCCTTCGGCCGATAGGATGGGCAACGCGACCGGCGCCTACGGCCCCTCGGCCTGCGGATCGCTCGGTTTCGCGCTGGCCGACTCGGAGTACGCCGATCAGGTGATCGTGGTCACGGACCATCTGGTCGAGGTTCCCTGCCTCCCCTGGGAGATCCAGGGCATGAACGTCGACGTCGTGGTCGAGATGGAGAAAATCGGCGATCCGGCGAAGATCGTCTCCGGCACCACGCGGCTCACCAAGAGCCCGACACGCCTCCTGATTGCCCAGTACGTGGCCGATTTCATCGAGGCGGCCGGCTTCCTGGGCAAGCCCTTCCAGGCCGGAGCCGGGGGAATCTCGCTCGCCGCCCTCTCGTTCATCGCCGACCGCATGCGCGAGCGCGGCCTGAAGGCCCCCTTCGCGCGCGGTGGATCGACCAAGGTGCTGGTCGACATGCTCGAGGAGGGCCTGATCGGCGCCATTCTGGACGGTCAGACCTTCGACCTCGACGGCGTCCGCTCCATCGGCCAGAACCCGCGTCACGTGCCGACCACCCCGTTCACCAGCTACAACTACCACGGCAAGGGAAACTGGGCGCCCTACGTCGCGACCGCGGTCCTGGGCGCGACCGAGGTCGACATCAACTTCCAGGCCAACGTGGTTACGCACTCGGACGGCTACCTCCTGCACGGTATCGGCGGCTGGCAGAACACCCTCTTCGGTGAGTGCTCGATCCTCGCCTTCCCGCTCTTCCGCGGACGGATCCCGATCGTCATGGAGCAGGTCACCACCGTCTGTGCGCCCGGGGAGCTGATCGGCGCGGTGATTACCGAGCGGGGCATCGCGGTCAATCCGAAGCATCGCAACGGGCCGATGATTCTCGATCGCCTGAAGGGATCGGACCTGCCGCTGGTGACGATCGAGGAGCTCTACGACATCGGGCGCAAGATGTGCGGTGCCCCGCAGCCCCCCCGGACCGACCGGGAGCATCCCATCGCGGTGATCAAATGGGTGGATGGAACGCTGATCGACACCGTCTACAAGGTCAACTACTAGAGGCGCGCCATGGCCGACCGCCCGCTGGTCGAAGAGCTTCGGCGGGCCCATCCGCTGCTGGATCCTCGGGGTAATCAGCACCACCCCGAGTTGTATCGCCTCTTCTACCGCCAGTACGCGGCCATCGAGCAATCGGACGAGGCGTACAACGACGGCCTCGATCGCCTCTTCAATCCGGTCGGCATGGATCGCTCGCTCGACGCCAATCGGATCGAGGGTGCCTACTACCTCAACGAGGCCTCGCGCTACGTGGAGGCGCTTCTCTCCCTCTTGCCGCGGCGAAAAGCGACTCGGCTTCGCCCCCGGCCGAGCGTGGCTGACTGCAACGACCTTCGCGAGTTGATGGAGATGGTTTTCAGCACCAACGACCCCCGCCTGACCTTCGAAGCCAGCCGGAAGCTCTACCTGGCGAAGCTCTTCTTCGATGTGGCCCACACACCCAGTATCCAGCGGGGGGATATCCATCGCGAGTACTTCGAGAAGATGCTGCAGCGTGAGCTCTTCGTCCACACGGTCGGCGAACGGGACGCGGACATCGCCTTCAACATCGCCGCCGACGGACTCCGGATCGAATACAACATGGGGCCACCGATGTCCAACCAGGAAGCCTGGCGCTTCCGCGTACGGGAGCTGAACCTGTTGCTCGATCACCGGCCGGTTCGGATCCACGTCTACTTCTACAGCTGCCGATCGAAGCGGGAGGTTCTCCCCTACCACTACGGGCGTGGCCAACAGGTCTACGAGTTGCGGGCGGTGGAGAAGTGGAAGCAGCTATCGATGCGCCGGGACGCCTCGATCGTCAGCAAGATGCTGCGCAAGGGTGTCAATCATCCCGGAGCGATCCCCGACATCCTGGGCGCGATGTTCATCGTCGAGAACCAACTGGAGGTCGAGCACCTGAAGCTCGCGATCCTGGACATCGTGGGTGGACCGCTCAAGATCCGCAACATCGTCGATACGCTGAGCGATCCGAGCGATCGGTCGCGGCTGAATCGGCACTCGGGCGCCGGCTACCGTGTGTACAAGGGGGAGGTGGACGTGCTCTACCGGGCCCGCGGAAGCGAAGATCCCCCCTATTCGTTCACGGTCGAATTGCAGCTCTACACGCTGGAGACCTACCTGCGGACCATCCACGAGGATCACTACGCCAGCCATCAGACGCTGAAGAGACGTCAGTTCCTGGAGGCGCTGGCGCCGCTGTTGTTTCCGGAGGAGATCTACGGAACCTAGTGCGGACGATGCGTCTCATCGGAACGCGACGATCTTCGTCCCCGCCCGGCTCTCCCCGGAGGCGAGCCGCACCCAATACGTGCCGCTCCCCATCGGCCGACCCGCGTGATCGCGTCCATCCCAGGTGATGACGCCGGCACGGGTTCGCAGAGCCCGCACCAGGCGACCCCTCGAATCGAAGATCTCCAGACTCGTCCTCGATCGGGTGTCGAGCTGGAGGCGAACGGCGGTGCCCAAGGCGAACGGGTTGGGTGCAACCTGCAGGCCGAGATGCTCCGGCCTCGCGGCGTGACCGGGCGTCGCGGCCAACGTGCCGTCGGTCTCGAAGGCCCCCAGATCGGGGGCGTCTCCGTTGTAGGGCAGCCCGACATCGATCCCGGCGTCGATCAGGTGGCTGGACGGGTGCAGATGGAGACCGATGGCCGGTAGGCTGCCGTCTGAGGCGCGCGGTGCGGCGGCGTTCGCGAGGAGCTGCGTCATGTCGAGGCTCAGGAAGTCCGCCTCGGAGACCCCGAGACCATTCCACGTGTTGTAGGCGTCATCGACCTCGGGGCTGAAACTGGTCACGCCGGCGCCGTCGACATCGAAGGCGATCGTGTTCCGGACCGTATGCGGCCGGCCGTCGTTGAGTTGGATCTGAATGGGGTTGCCGTCCTTGGCGTTGTTGACCAGCGTGGCGTTGTGGATCGTCACCCCGCGAGCGCTCCCGTTACCGTTCTCATCGATGCCGAAGGCCTTGTTTCCGAAGGCGGCGACGTGATGGAGGACGAGCTCCGATGCATCCTGACCCAGCTTGAATCCCAGGCCATCGCCCCGCCATGAACCCTGGACCTGTTCCTCCCACTCGGGACGGAAGAAGCCGTTGTCGAACGACCAGCAGTGCTCGATCAGCACCGGGTGGGTGGCGTGCCAGAAGTCGAAGCCGTCGTCCGAGTTGGCCCATGAACGCAGGCCGCTGAAGACGTTGCCGGGACCGAGGGTTTCGAACTTGGCGGCGAAGCCGTCGGCATCCTCGCCGTTCGTTTGGGGGTCGAAGTTGTGATAGGAGTCACAGTCGATGACCCGGTTATAGCTGGGGCTCCACCCTTCCTTGCCGGTGATCTCCAGCCCGGCGGCCTGGTGATCGCGGAGCACCAGGCGCTCGAAGATGTTGTGTGAGCCATAGACCCGCACGCCGTAGTAGGGAGCGTGCTGGAGGGTCAGCCCCTTGACATGCCACCAGTCACTGCCGTCGGCGACGTAGATCCCCAGCGCGTCGCTGGTCCCCGCCACCGTATCGTCGTCGCGGGGCTGCGGCGGGTTGGCGTGCCGGGGGTTATTGCTGAAGTCCAAGATGGGCGTCTCGTCGCCGTAGGCCCAAACGCAAATCGGGCAACCGCTGGTCCCGGCCTTGTCGATCTCGATGTTGCGGTCGAGCAGGTAGGTCCCCCCACGGACAAAGAGCGTATCGCCGGCATCCACCACGTCGATTGCATGCTCGAAGGTCGCAAAAGGATCCTCAATCGTGCCGCTCCCTTCATCGTCGCCATCCGTGGCGATGAAGTAGGTGTCGGCAGCCACGCCGGGAGCGGACACCAGAAGCCATCCCGCTGCCAGCATCACGTGCCAGCGGCCAATCGCTGGCCGAGACGGAAATCCCATGTCACACCTCCCCGCGTCTCGCACGCCGCTACCATCGTACCATCCCTCCACCCGCAGTCGCAGCCCCTGGGAGATCCTATATTGTGATCATCCGAGGCAACAGCGTTTCCAACAGCTCGGTGACCCGCCCACTGAACCCGCGCTCCTCGCTGCATTCGATCTGCATGTATTCCTCGAACGGCGTCGCGACACCGAAGGCCATCCGCTGAACGGCTTCCTCACTTCCCTGAAGCGTGATCGTCGCCTTCTTCGCCCGCGGTCCACAACCGTCTCTGATCTGCAGCCGGCCCCCGTCGATCTCCCAAAGCACGCGAAGGGGCCCACCCTGGATGAGGATGGATCCGGTCCAGGTGCGCCACCGGGCACTGCTCGCCAGCCGCTGCTCGAGCGCCGGCCGGATCTCCCGGCAGAATTGCGCCAGATCGTTGACGCGCCCCAGCTCCACGAGGTTGTCCTGGTTCCGATCGTATCCGGCCAGGCGGATCACCCGAAGGTGGAACGCATCGAAGCGCGGCTCGAAGCTGAAGCAGTGGATCACACGCGGCCG
>Ga0180432_10005144_pt1 | contig 17580 bp, 17 predicted proteins | sample SS_ome_10_FD_132414 | JGI IMG/M metagenome (GOLD analysis project Ga0180432, IMG submission 132414) | Hypersaline lake sediment archaeal communities from the Salton Sea, California, USA - SS_1_MS_2 metaG | ecosystem: Environmental > Aquatic > Non-marine Saline and Alkaline > Hypersaline >...
GATTTGATGTGGCAACTCAAAAACAGAATGGCTAAAAAAGTTGTAACTGATAGAGAAGAATACTACATTTTACCGAATGGTAAGAAACATGGTGAGTATAAGCAGTGGTCTAACGGACAACTTCAAATTCAATGTTTTTACAAGGATGGAAAACTTCATGGTGAGTATACGGAGTGGTTTCTTGACGGACAACTTAAGGATCAACAGTTCTACAAGGATGGACAAAGGGTTGGAGAGTATAAGAAGTGGTGGTATGACGGACAACTTCAAATTCAATGTTTTTACAAGGATGGACAAAGGGATGGAGTGTATAAGTCGTGGTGGTTAGACGGACAACTTGAATTTCAATGTTTTTACAAGGATGGACAAAGGGATGGAGAGTATAAGGAGTGGTGGTCTAACGGACAACTTCACCTTCAATGTTTTTACAAGGATGGACAAAGGGATGGAGAGTATAAGGAGTGGTGTTCTAACGGACAACTTGAATTTCAATGTTTTTACAAGGATGGATGGAGAAAAAGAAATAAATGAAACACGATGATTGCGCCGCGTCCCCTGACACTGATGACGCGCAGCAAGAAGAAGAAGAACTGTCGCCGCGTTACATCCCAAGATGGGCGGTCTGGTTTCATAAAACTACTTTAAGGTGGAAAACCGCCTCAAAGTATACACGCGCGCGGCGCACTCACTGTCGCTGCGTCATAAAGGCTCCGCCACAAAGTTACACGCGCGCCGCGCGTTTTTCGGAACACTCAGATTTCTGCAAAAATTGATTTTTTCAGTGGCGTGCGATCAAAAAGGCACAATTCTTATTGAATACACTAAGAACTACTAAGACTAAAATGAACGCCACACAAATCAGCGAATTCCTCATTAACCTGCATACCAACATTGCCGTTGGCTTTTGCGATAGTGAAAGCGAGAGCAACGATCTTTACAATGTTATCCGTAACATGTCGGAGCGTGAATTAAATATCGCTCTCCCCTCGCGCGAGTTGAATGTAAACGCGCCAGAGTTTATCCCCGGCGCCGCGGCGTTGGAGCCAAGCACCCCTGACGCCTTTGTAAAGATGTGGTCCGAGTCGGAAGAATCTGATGACGCGAGCATGAAAGAGGTAAATCCAATGTGTGCCCACGTCTACACCAAAGGCCCTCGCAAAGGCCAGCACTGCGAGGTCGTCCCCCGCAAAGGCGAATTCTGCGGCAAGCACCGCGTCAAGACGGAAGAGTCAGCCGACGCGTCGAGTGAAGAGTGTGCGCACATCTTTACAAAGGGTCCGCACTTTGGCGAAAAATGTACTGTCCATCCAAAATACGGTGATAGGTGCAGCAAGCACCGCCTCAAGTTTACCAGTGAAGAGATTCGAGCGGTCTTTTCATGTGATCGCAAACTGGTGGATTTAAAGGCCCTCGCCGAATCGAGCGGTGTCAACACTCACGGCATCCGCAGCAAAAAGGCTTTGTTGGATGCATTCATAAAGCACATTGCCGCGCCAAAGTTTATCCGCAACAAGGAATTGCAGGTATGGGTCGTGGAAGACGACAATCTGGTGGTAAAGTCGCCGCAGAATCCACAGGTGTATGCCTATGTGACAAAGAAGGGTACGCTTCATGAGGGAGTGCCAAAGAGGATGCAAGAAAAGGTGCAGCAACTCGGATTGGCATGTTAGCGGCTAAAGCCTAATCATTATAACATCTACTTTAAGGCGGGAAACCGCCCCAAAGTACACCTGAAGGCGCGTTGCTAAAATTGAATTTTTCAGACAAATAAAAGACAAAGATACTCATCTTCTTTTTCTTGATTATTAACTTTCAAAAATGCAGACATTATTAAAAACACCACGTAGTGCCTTATTATTCTATCCGGATTTTTATCCGCTTACTGATGCTTTAAAAAAATGTCTTGACAATATTCCATTAAATCACAAACCAGAGGTTCGTGTTTTCAACAAGATTTGTCATCAACAACGTAATGTTGGTTTTTATAGCGACGGAACTGTTGGTTATACCTATTCAGGACAAACGACCAACATTTTCCCGCTTTCACCACACCCAGAATTGGTTTCCGTTTTAGAGAAAGTAAACGAGGATTTGTCTCTTGATTTTAACGGAATCTTAATTAACGAATATGTTGATGGTTCAAATACAATTGGCGCACATTCAGATAACGAAACCGGGTTAGAGGAGTTAGATGTAGTTATTGATCATGGTGATTTTAAATTGTGGGGTAGTGTAGTTGTGAGTTTAGCTTACGGAGCAGCCCGTAAATTTCGTGTTCGAGATAAAAAGACAAAAAAGATTGTTCTAGATGTTGATCATACACCAGGAGGCTTGTTGTTAATGGTTGGTGATTTTCAAAAAGAGTTTACACACGAGATTCCAAAACAAATGAAAATTAAAGAGGGGCGCACATCTCTTACTTTTAGAAAACACGGCGAGAAATAAATATTTTTCGACCTTTAGGTACTTTAAGGCGGGAAACCGCCCTAAAGTAAACGACACCAAGAAAATTGAAATTTAATTTTGCTGTTAGTTGAAAAAGCAACAATACAGAAATAATGAAACCAGAACAAACAGTTTTTATCCTGGAATTAGAAAACCATCTCATTGAGGAGATTGGTATCGAGTACGATGTCATGGAAAAGATAATGGCCGCGTCATTTAAAGACTACATTCGAGCCATTCAAAGTCGAGTACAAGAGGAATTTCAAAAAGAGTTTGGCGACAATTCTTTGGACCAGGAAATTGAAGATCGCGTGCTGGAGAAATGCAAAGAGTCCGGGATTAAATTGTGTGAAAATAACACGCCTGGCGATAAAAATTGAATTTTAAAAACTTGGAATGTCAAAATTGTAACTCGTTTTACAATGGAACCCGCTATCACCGACCTTTTATGGCTGGTCATGACTTTAGCGATAATAAACTACGACAAATTTCCTTTATCGCGAATAATGTAAAAGATGTTATTTTTGACCTTCTCATTAGGGCTGACTTTTTAAATGATTATAATTGGATAAGCATTATGACAGACGCGGGATTATTAAACGAATTTGAGACGCTGCTGCGAAGAGAATTTCCCAACGACATTGAAATTGACGAGACTGATCCTATTACAATTTGGGGCGATAACTTGGACTGGACAAACACCGATGCGATAGAATCTTTTCTTAGAGAAGCGGTGAGGGGCGAAGCCATCACTCGTGAAGCAATCTTTAAGACCTATTGGGACGACAAAGCCGGCGATGGTATTAGAATTGAGATTCTAAATTTCGCCGAGACTCGTCCTCGACGAGTTGAACCAGTATGAAAGGAGCTGCGCTCCTTTCAAACCTCGTGCCTTCGGCCCAACAATACTTAAAGAAGAAGATTTTGGCATATATGTCATTTGTACGATCCCCGTTAAAAGGACCGCTTCGAGCCTGGTCCATCTACTTTAAGGCGGTTTCCCGCCCCAAAGTAATAAACAACACCAAGAAAATTGATATTTAATTTTGCTTTTGTTTGAAAAAGCAACAATATAGAAATAATGAGATATTACAAACTCTTTAACCAATTTGAAAATCACTGTGGCTTTCAATATCATGACGGTTTAAATGTCGACACTAATGAATTTAACCCCACCGGTACTTGTAGCAAAGGTGGATTGTATTTTTTTAATGAAGTCCAACTTTTGAATTATGATATGTATACCGATAATGTTTATTTTATTAGACAGGTTACAATCCCTACTGATGCACAAGTTTATCATGAATATGGAAAAAGCAAAGCGGATAAATTGTTTTTACATGAAAAAGAACTATTTGATTATAATAATTTAGAAAAGTATATTGATTTTTCTAATGAGGAGATCTGCAAACTCGCAGTACAACAGACTGGATATGCCTTACAGTATGTAGAAAATCAAACGCCAGAGCTTTGCAAACTCGCAGTACAACAAGATGGATATGCCTTACGCCATGTAGAAAATCAAACGCCAGAGATTTGCAAACTCGCAGTACAACAGGATGGACTTGCCTTATATTATGTAAAAAATCAAACGCCAGAGATTTGCAAACTCGCAGTACAACAGAATAGAGATGCCTTAGAATATGTAAAAAAATCTCACAGTACAAAACGGATCCGTCTTAAATCATGTAGAAAATCAAACACCAGATCTTTAAAAACGTTTTCCTAAAAAACCCGACCATACTAGGTTAGAAAGGAGCTGCGCTCCTTTCAGAGTTTGATTATTTGCAACAAGGTGAAAAAATAAATACTTTGTGGGCTACCCGCTCATCTACACTTTTATATGTAAAATATTTTGATGCAATTTATCAAGCATGCCATTAAAATTTAAAGGTTGTGGGAACTTGAACACAGTTCCCTTCAAAAATTGATTTTTATAAATAATAATTTTTAATAAATAACCACCTCTAAATAAAATAATGTCATTACAAGATATCTTGGACGCCGCAACAAAAACTGGACAGCAACGAGCATTGTTTGCGCCAAGTGACCCAATTTCAATCCGTGGGCGTGTAAAAATTATTGCTCCACGAGCACAAAAACCATTTGGCATTATTCAAAGCGCCGACGATACAGAATATATCTTTTATCCGCAAAAGTGCGTATTAGAGAATGGGGATGTTGGTGGTTTCCGTAATCTCAAGGTAAATGATAATGTTACTTTTCGCCCCTGCGTCATTAACGAGCGCAATCGCGCCGAACGGGTGCAACGCATAAAGCGCGACTTTATGGCGTTCCCGCCGCCGATTATTCATCAAGGAGTCGTCGTTGACCTACCTGATACCGAAACAGAGATTGTTGAAACATATGATGGCCGCGCCATTACATTAAAGCGCGACCCGCGCATTGCAAATGTCAGGCATCGTGAGCGAGCACCATTTGACGTCGATCCTTTAAGATTAATGCCATTTCAAACAATGTCAGAGATTGGAGAATACGTAACAATTACGCAGCGCACGACCACAATTCTAAAACCAGTTTCTTGTTGAAAATTATTATTTGTACTTTAAGGCGGGGAACCGCCCAAAAGTATTGAAAATTAAAAAAATTAAATTAATTTTTAAAAATGAAAATTTTAAATTTTTTAAATTTAAAATTACAAAATTTTATTAAAATGACTAAATATTCTCGTAAACTAGTTCAAATTAATCCACATAAACGGATCTGGTATTATTATCGTACTGATAAAACAACGAAAAAACGACGTGTCTCTAAAAATGAGTATTTGGAGAATAAAGCATACAAAAACTGTTGTTGCTGTCAATGGCGAGCCCCCAAAGATTTATGGAGTTCTCAACAAGAAATTTCTTTGATTATTAATCATTACAAATATCGATTAGGAGACGATGAGCCAATGCGTCTCGTGGTTTGTCATGGTCGAAAACATAAACGACATGATTTTCTTCCAGACTATGAAAAGGCGTTATTCCTTGATATAGATCCTCATTGTTGGCCTGATTTTGTAGGAAATGTCAATTGTATTGATTTTGCAAAACGTTTCCCAAAAGAAATATTTGATGAGATTTATACCGCTCATATGCCAATGGGAACAACTGAATCAAATTTAGCAAAATGGCAGGTTTTTGATCACCTATTGAAACCAGGTGGTAAAGTTTATCTCGATGGAATTATCTGGCAATTTTCACTACGAGGACCGACGGCTGGAAAAAGTTACTGCTGGGAAGATTTGGAAAATTCTATTCGAGAACACTTGTGTTGTTGCACATTTAATCATGTAGAGTTTAAAGATGTAACTTTTCAAGAAATACTGGAAATTTACGCTCCAAGTTGGCAAGGTCAAATGGAATATCAGAGTTTATGGGATGGACACGTAGTCGCCACGAAGGGAGCGAAGGGAGTTGCACTCCCTTCAACCCTAGCGGCTAAAGCATAGTTAACAATCAGGTCTTACAGCCAATCATTACACTACCTGTTATATTTTTGGTCTGATTACCTTGTAGAACCGCTCTACAGCGATCTACGAGTTTTATTCAACACAGAAATGACACGACCATTGGGCATGTCCCCACGCGGAGTGATTTAATAATATTTTAGGACGGGATACCGTCAAAAAATATAAATCAAATTTTCAGTATATTTAGGCCGCAGGCACGAGGTTTGAAAGGACCGAAGGTCCTTTCAGATTTTCCGTACCAAGTGTCTTATAAATTCTTCTGTCAATTCATTTTGATCTCCGTTTGCAGCATTAATACATTGATCTAGTATATTTTGTAGATTAATAGATTTTTGTAAAATTTTACTAACATCATGATCACCTGCTTTATTATCTTGAGCAATCTTGTATACCTCTTCTTGTAATCTCTTGTATTCTTGATTAATTATTATTGCATTACGTTGACAAATATTTTTAAAAAATAATTTACTTAACTTTACACCACCAAAATCGACAACTATTCCTTGCTCGGGATCATTATATTTTATCTTTTTACGTGATTTATCCAGAAGAATAATATTATCTTTTAACGCATAAATACTACCAAATTCTGCATAACCTTTCCCGCCTTCTTGAATATAATCTAAACGTAAATGTCTAATATGTTTAGTAATAATTTCTTCGGTTAATGGATCAAGGTCTTTATTATTTTGTATAACTGGTGTTTGAATATTTGTAATTGATTCTTTTAATTTTTCAATCTCCTCTAAAATATCAATATCGGATTTTTTAACCGCCTTGCAATTTTGTTCATGTCTTTTTCTATTATCACTTCTTGTAAATTTCTTATCGCATTTTGAACATGTAAAAGTTTTTCCTAGCTTTTTTAAATGTTTTTGACTACGTAAATGTCTTGCCCAATTACTATAATCTGATGTTGAATAATTACATGACTTGCATTCTTTTAGTTTACCCATTATTTAAAATAAAGATTATCTTTAAACAGAATTAAGGACTAGTAGTCGTCAATTCTAAACCTAATAGTAGACTATCAATCTTGTATGAGGGACGCAAATACACAACACGACCTGAGAAATTGAGGGCGACCACCGTTGTACACAACATTTTGGGTATCGTTTTCTGATTCAAAACGGAACAGGTGGTCGGGTGGTCGTTATTTTTCGTTAGTTGTTGAATCAGGGTCAGACCAACGTCGGATAATAAGGATTGTACACGATGTATCCTCAAATTCCTCGCACTAATGAGATATTTTATCCCTGTTTTGTCTCTTCTTAAAAATTGATATTTAATTTTTAAAATTAAATAAAAATAAATGTCATTAAATAATCCTTATGTCCTACTACAAATCTCTCTTAACGCCAACGATTCAACCATTGCTAGATCATTGTTTCAAATCAATAAAACATTTAATGATTATGTTAATACCTTGGCATTTGGATTACTTTTTAAAAAATATGGAAAGCATGATTATAATCGTCAAGCGAGCCGAGGTTGTTTACAAGCAATAAAATGGTTACACGAAAACCGTAAAGAGGGTTGTACTGAACATGCGATAGACAAGGCGGCTGAGGGTGGTCACCTTGACGTCGTGAAATGGCTGCACACAAATCGTGATGAGGGATGTACCAAATGGGCGATGGACAAGGCGGCTGCAAATGGTCACCTTGACGTCGTGAAATGGCTGCACACAAATCGTGATGAGGGATGTACCACATGGGCAATGGACTGGGCGGCTAGGTGTGGTCACCTCGAAACCGTAAAATGGTTGCACGAAAATCGCAAGGAAGGTTGTACTATATTTGCGATGAACAAGGCGGCTGGGGGTGGTCACCTTGACGTCGTGAAATGGCTGCACACAAATCGTGATGAGGGATGTACCACATGGGCAATGGACCATGCGGCTGGGTGTGGTCACCTCGAAACCGTAAAATGGCTGCACACCCATCGTGAAGAAGGTTGTACTAAACGTGCAATGAACCATGCGGCTGGGGATGGTCACCTTGAAACCGTAAAATGGTTGCACGAAAATCGCAAGGAAGGTTGTACTATATTTGCGATGAACTGGGCGGCTTGGGATGGTCACCTTGACGTCGTGAAATGGTTACACGAAAATCGCAAAGAAGGTTGTACTACACATACAATGGATCATGCGGCTAAGAATGGTCACCTTGAAACCGTAAAATGGTTGCACAAAAACCGTAAAGAAGGATGTACTACGAGAGCGATGGACTGGGCGGCTTGGGATGGTCACGTGGAGATCGTAAAATGGCTGCACACCCATCGTACAGAAGGTTGTACTACGAATGCGATGGATCTTGCTGCTGGGGGTGGCTATCTCGATATTGTCAAATGGCTACACACCCATCGTACAGAAGGTTGTACCAAAGATGCTATGGACTATGCGAAAGAGAATGGTCATTTTGAAATTGTTAAATGGTTACGCAAAAACTGTAAAAATGCTTGCAAAAATACCACATTTCAAAAAAAATGGTAAAAATAAATAAAAATGATCCAAATATTATTACGCCATACCCCAATTTTAGAAAAATTTAAGCATTCATGAAATTACTGATTTTTGTCAAATCAATAAAGAAATGCAACAAAAATGCCAAGATCCAACATATTGGATAGAATTTGTTTATAAACTAATAGATTTGGAAGATAGAATTGTAAATATGGAATTTTCACCACAAATTTTAGGAAACACTATTGAACGTGCTGTTAATAGTAAATATAAGACTGCAGATGCTTTCCTGTCCGCTGCAGTGCAAGTAGACAAGACATTAAAAATAGGTAGTTTTCTTATTAGAGCGGTACAAAATCGACATTTAAAATGTGTAAAAACATTGATTCATGCTGGTATAAATGTAAATTTTCAAGATAAAAAAATATCACAGCACTTTCGCATGCTAGTTATAGAGGTTATACAAAACTGGTTGAAATGCTTATTTCTGCTGGTGCAAATATAAATTTGCAAAATAAAAAGGGTGCGTTTGCACTTTTGTATGCAACTATTGAGGGTCATACAGAAATAGCTAAAATGCTTATTACTGCTGATGCAAATGTAAATTTACAAAGTAAAGCGGGTAAGACTGCACTTATGTATGCCGCCAAATATGGTCATACAGAAATAGCTAAAATGCTTATTGCTGCCGGCGGAGATATAAATTTACAAGATAAAATGGGTGAGAATGCACTTATTATAGCATCTATTAATGAACACATAGAAATAGTCAAAATATTAATTGACTCTAAAATAAATGTGAATCTACAAAACAAAAGAGGTAAAACTGCATTTATGTATGCAGCCAAGAATGGTCTTACAGAAATAACCAAAATATTAATTGATGCTGGTGGTGATGTAAATTTGCAAGAAGAAAAAGGAATAACTGCACTTATGTTTGCAGCCATGAATGGTCATACAGAGATAACTAAAATATTAATTGATGCTGGTGCAAATGTAAATTTACAAGAAAAAAAAGGTGGAACTGCACTTGTGTATGCAGCTTTTAATAGTCGTGTAGAAATAACTAAAATGCTTATTACTGCTGGTGCAAATGTAAATTTACAAGAAAATGAAGGAAATACTGCACTTTTGTATGCAACTATTAATGGTAATACAGAAATAACTAAAATTCTAATTAACGCTGGAGGAGATGTGAATTTACAAAATAAAGCAGGTGAGACTGTACTGTCATGCGCAGATGGCCATGCAGAGATAACCAAATTATTAATTGATGCTGGAGCGAACACGAGTGTGTTTTCAGTTGTCTATAATCATATTGAACCAATTTTAAAACGAGTTAAATTGGCTTGATTTTTTAAATCATTTAGCGGTCGTTCAAATATACTAAAAATGATCAGAAAATTGCAAGCTGGTATGTAATCGATTCACTAATGGTCATGAATTTTATAATGCTCTCCCAAAATGTTATACAGGTTATGGCTCAGGTAACAGCAACAAAGCAAAACGTGCAAACTTTCGTAGGGCTGAGGGAACCTTTGACCCCTCATTAGTCAAATCTTCTAAACGGTCGATGCGAAAAATGAAGCAACGAAATTAGGCAAGGTTTGAAATGAACGCAATTCCTTTTCAAAATTGAATTTTAATGATATTTAAAAAATATCATTAAATGAACACTTTTATTTCTACACTTTTTGGTATAGATCAACAAATTAATTTGACAAATAATGGTTCATCATTTATTGATATAACGTGGCTAGATGATAAATTAATGGAATACAGTCGTGCAAATTTTGTAAAACTTTTTAATCTTCATCCATCTACACGTGGTAGAGTAGGTATGCTTGTAAACGATTCTAATGATAAATTAGTTAGAGGCAGTGTTAATACATCACGTTGGTATAAAAGTTATTTGTATAAACCAAAAATTGAAGAATGTATGAAAAGCTATATGTATTCTGCACACGATGAAACTGATGAAGATCTTACACTCCCTGATGAATTTAAACCGTACTTGGATTTTATGAATCGTAATTTAGAAACACCATACAACCAAATGATTGTAAATTGGTATGAGAATGGATTTGATAAAATTGCTCCTCACTCTGATTGTACAAAACACATGCCTGAAAATGCACCAATCGGTATAATTTGTTTGAACGAGAAATCTTCACGTAAATTTAGATTTACAGCAAAGGGTGATACAACTGATGCAATCGCACATCATATTGATATTAATTTGGAGACCGGCTGTATTATAACAATGCGTGGTAAAACAAATATAGAGTTTAAACATGCAGTTCCTGTAGATAAAACAATAAACACTGGAAGAATCTCTATTACGTTTAGACAATTGATTGAAAATTAAAGTAGATCTGCAGTTTGTTTAATTATTTATAAAAATAATTAAAGATATGTCTTTCTCACCATAATAATATAACATCCCAATGCGTATCAGTAAATAAAATAATACAACCATAATTAGATACTCCTAGTGTAAAAGTATTACTGGGTACCAGTGCGTTATTTTCGCCTCTTATTTGATTACCTGTCATTGTTAGTGTGTCAAATCCAACTAAAGTTACATTTGTCCCTGAATACTTTTTTATATAATATCGTTGACCTACTGTAGGTGTACTAGGAAGTAATAAATTTAAGTTTCCAGTACATATAATGGTATGATCATTCTTTGTTAATTCTGTATTACTAGTTACATTCCTAACTTTTTGTAATTGTACTCCTTCATTTACTCTTAAATTCTGTACCATTCCTGTATCAGCTTGATCAAGTGTCAAGTTTCGACCCGCTAAAATACTGCTGTTATTTGATTGAACCTTGTTACTTTTTCCTGCACCAATAAACGAATTATTTACACCATTAGTTATTCTATTATATATTCCTGCACCAATAAATGATCTGTCAGCATTTTCTTCTATTACATTCTGCTTCCCAGCACCAATAAATGCATTGTCTGCATTTGCGTTTATAGCATTTTGTTGTCCAGCACCTATAAATGATCTGACTGCACCCGCTTGTATATTATTTTGGTATCCAGTACCAATAAATGCATTGTCTGCACCTAAAACATTTTGTATTCCAGCACCAATAAATGCTCTATCTACACTACCTTGCACAACATTCTCGAATCCAGCACCAATAAATGAATCGTCAGCACCCGGTTGTACTACGTTACTTAGTCCTGAACCAATAAACGATCTCTCTGCATCAAATTCCACACTATTATTTCTTCCTGAACCTATAAAAGAATTCTCTGCACCTCTTTCCGTATCTTTATCTTCTCCAACACTATTATTATCTCCTGCTCCTATAAAAGAATTCACTGCAATTTTTTCCACACTATTATTTTTTCCTGCTCCTATAAAAGAATTTTCAGCTGATGAACGATTGTTGAGTCCACTACTAAATCTTCACCTTGACCTATATTTGTAATACTAGTTGTTTCAACAAGTGTCCATGTTATACCATCATGATAATACAATAAGTCGTCATCTTGATTTAATATTATACTACCAATCATCCCCGGTTCGTCACCGATCGCTTCTAAGGATTTCCAGATTGGTATTTTTTGTAAACCAGTTGTAATAAGAGTATTTAAAATTTTACTTTTATCTGTTGAATAATTCATTTACAATGGGTAAAGATAAATAAATAATTCCAAACATGCATGAGGAAAGACATGTCCAATGTACGTGTCATATTTGGTCGTGTAAATGCATATTTTAAGAGTACGTTTTCAGCAAAATCGGTTTGTAGCATCGTGTACAACCATGCTACGCCATTATCAACCACGTTTCATAAGACCGTTGGATTTAGCGGGGTATTACATTGTCGTCGAATTACGGTAAAAGTCTTGTACAGCAAGTACAGAAGCGAATTTGAATATTTTTTTGTCGAAATTTCACTTTTTAACGAATTTTCAGTTAGGTCGGCGATTTCAGCAGTTTGGCTTTGTGGGAACGGTTGTAGATGGGTCTACCAAATTTGCGCTCGGTTCTCGTTACGGATATAAAATGAGGCAGTCATTAAAACGGTTCTGTAAACCAAGTTGCACGCGTACAATGTTACGTAGATCGCGAAAAAACCGAGAATTTTTGTTTTTTCCAACTGCTCTTGAAACAAAAGACTTTAACTTTTTTCGCCTCTAATTTCTCGGTTTTATTGAGAAATTGGCAAGTTTGTACGCATCCAAGTAGGTTTCCAAGATGTTTAAAATATTTTAGCTAACTCATAACCGCTAAGATCACGTCACGCCAATCCGAAAACCCCGGTTACACGATTACACACGGTCAAAAAGTGCTCAACAAAAATGTCGAAAAAACACTACTTTTAGTGCTCCAAATCTACAAAATCGCATTTTTACGCCATCTTGACGCGTTCAAGCTGTCTTGAAAACACCATAAAATATTTGATATTAATAATAGAGGCTACGAAATGACGTCCCACGTTCATTGAAACGTCTACTCAACGAGTACATCCGAGATTTTGCTGAAAATTTTCGCCAAAATGCAGTTTTTACGTCATTTTTTGACGCCAAAAAAATTTTCAGTTAGGTCGGCAAATTCAGCTTCTTGGCCTCGTGGGTTCGTCTACAACTGGTTGATTGACGTCAGGACAACGATAATCGACCGACTATAAATTAGGACGGTCATTAGAATTCATCACCAATATCTAATATACGCGTCAAATTTTACGTAGGTCGCAAAGAAACCGAGAATTTCAGTTAAAACGCCTTTGTCAGCACTTTGGTGTCATAGGTCAGCGTACAAGAGTTCTACAATCATACCAACCGTATTTTATTACCTTCAGGATCCTGGCTGTGACCAAATCGTTACGCTTGGGCTGTACCTCTTCTGACCAGTTGCCATATCGCGCATGTGAGTTATTTCACTCTGTACCTTTCTCCACATCAGTCTCACGAATCCTACGTCACGATTATATAAACCCCCGAATCTAGGACGGTCTGATTTCGTGTATGTACTCCATCTACAGAACGTCTACAGCGTTACCCACGATCTAGTTTTGCTGCTTATCAGCATAGAGGTGACTTTCTGATAACCTCAAGCCGTCTAGATCCGAATTTGCATTGTAAAAACCAATTATACCGGAGCGTAGATCAACTGGGAGCAATTAAAAAATTGAGGGTAGTCCTCAAAAATTGTGATCAAACGTTGTTATTCAAGGATAAAAACACCCTGACTTAACAATGTTTGAAAAAACGACCAGTATTTTGACTAACGTTGTTACGTCACGGACCTAACACAGTGAAATAACAACGAATGATATCACATTCCCTCAATTTCACTCATCCAAACGCCCTTAACCATCCCTTCAACCGGTCTGAAAGTCGCTTCTTTAAAAATCGCATTTTTCCAAAAATAAACGTGCTTATTACAGGGACAGATCCGGGAGGTATCGCCAAAAAACTTTAATTTTACAAAATTTTTCTCAACACAATCCTCAAAAATGTGTTGGAGCAAAAATTTTGTTGTGAAGAATCTAGATTTCGTCGATTTTCTCGATTTGGTATCTAAAATGCAAAATTATTATTATCAACTTTTTAAAATGAAATTATAATTAAAGATTTTAGACGATACCCCTCCCTATTTTTCGCCTAAAGGGACATTTAAGCACGAATGAAACATCACTATTTCAATGTGCTGTCTCCGTCGATTATACCCTTTAAAATACCATTTAAACGCCGAAAAGTCGGGCTGGTTTGACTACCTTTTAACCGTCAAAACCAAACAACGTTAAATCGTTGACTCCAAAATGTTTAATAAGGACGTTTGTAATCATACCATATTTTTATGCATGTATTTTAAAATTGTGAAATTTTAAAATAATTTGAAAGGAGCGCAGCTCCTTTCGAACCTAGCGGCTAAAGCCTACTCCTCCCGTATACTCGAGCCAAAGCCTCTCTGCTTTTTCTAAGCCAAAAACTTTGTATATTTGAACCGTAGAAAGTTGAAGAGATGCACTTTTCTTTGTCCAAGCCAAAAATTCTGTATATTTGGGCCGTATGAACGCCGCTTAGCCGAAGCGGACCACGGGAGGGGGCGGCTTTGCCACCCTCTCTTTTGATCTACTTTTGTTAAAAGTAGTAGGTTCTAAAGGAGCTGCGCTCCTTTCAAGGTACCAACCAGCGCGTGGACTCGTTTTTTTAACAAATTTTAGAGGACAAGATTCAGCATAATGTAGATTTTGCCACTTTTCCCCAAACAAGTCTATTGTCATATTCTTTGAGAGGTCTACTGGATCCTTTACCAAAGCCCTTCTCTCTTCACAAGGTAGGATGTGTCCAGTTTGAATGATTTGCGTAATTCCAGATCCACTAATTCTTAATTCTTGCAATGCTACTTTAATACGTGGGAATGATCTCATATTAATCCTTGCCTGCTCAACATTATTGGGGAGATCACAACTAATTATTATCTGAGAGTCTACAGAAAATTCTAGTGTTTTATTGACAGAACCCTTTTTATAAAAAATTAAAACATTACACAAAATGTCTTGAATTCGATTTAAAAACCAATAAGTACCTTGTCGACATTTCATACTAAATTGTGGTAATTTTTTATGATACAATAACCAACATGCCTTTTGATTTGTATTTATACTCGTTATTGAATTCCACGTATACTCATTAGAAAAAGTTTCATTTAAAATACTACAACAAAATTGTCTGGGTATGGAGACCAGAAGTGAATTAAAGATTTTATGTCGTCTATACGCATGAACGATATAATCCTTGGCCTCTTTTTTCGAGAATACAAAGATATACGCATTCATATGCTTGTTTATTTTCTTGAGGATTATTCGGGTATTCCTTGGTAATCGTGAAAAAACTGGATACATTGCTAAAATAATGTCCATTATTTACATCTATCTATGTAAATTTTAAAGTCTACTTTTGACACGACTATAGTCGTGTCATGTCAAATTGATTTTTTAAAATTTATTTTTGGAAATAAATTTTAATTATGAAATATTATAAACTTTTTAACATTATTTGAATCATTTCGGACTTTGTTTAAAAATTGATTTGTGGTTAATTAATCATTCTATTAATGGAATATGGACCGGTATTTGAGAATATAATAATTAAACCAAAAAATTTTCGAGAATTACATTCATTTTACATGACTATAGTCGTGTCATTCCCGAGACAATTTTATTTGTATAGACCATTAAAACTTTTCCAAATGTTAAATCTGAAAATTCTCGTTCGTCTCTTTCAAAATTTAATTCCAAGTCTACAATATTCTGCGAATGATAAATGGCGTCCATTACAACTGCTGACAAAATGTCCATTATAAAAGGACTTTTGGTCCTTTTAAACCTAACCTACTTGGCAAAGATTCGATTTTTCAAAAAATGATTTTTCCGAATCCGTTTCAAGAATTTCTAAGATTCTCAAACAAAAATGTCGACTGAAAATTTTACCGCCATTATTATTAAATATTTAAAATTAATTGCGTCGACAGTGGAAGAAGATTTTGATCTTGACACTCTATTAACAGATACTATTATTAAACAAGCATTCCCAGAATTTTTAACAAGGATTTGTAAATCTTTAAATGACAAGGCTGATTCTGATATTTTAGACGAGGTTATACAATGTGCGAATAATTTGGGATATGAGAAATTTTCATGTATTCCTTTGGCTATATTAGAATTATATGATTTTGAAATTGAAGATGAAACATTGGATTCTATTATGAAACAAGAATTACCAGAATTTTTAACAAAAATTTGTAAATCTTTAAACGATGAAGCCGATTCCGACATTTTCGACGAACTTGTAGATCGTATTGACGAATTAGGAGAGGATCATTTTTCTTATCGTCCATTCGCTATTAAAAAACCAACATTTCCAACAATGGAGCAGATTTCAGAAATGTTTAACAAGGGTGGATTAAAAGTGTCCGAGATTCGGCAACAGGCGGCTAATCTTGGTTTACAAGGTGTGGCCAAATTAAACAAGGCACAACTCCGCGACCTTTTTGAAGCGAATGCTTTTGAACCTGACGACGAAGACGACGAGGAAGAAGAGATTGTCATTCTTCAAGACGACGACGAAGAAGAAATTATTATTCTTCAAGACGACGACGAAGACGAATTAACTATTGATTTAATTGAACAAATGTTTCAAACACCATCAAAAGGTGGATTAAAAGTTGCTGAAATTCGCGAAAAGGCCAAAGAATATGGTGTTAATATTAAGGGTATCACTAAAAAAGCCGATCTTAAAACAGCATTTTTAGAACATGCTGGCCAAGAATTTATCACAATTGATCAAGATGCCGAAGAGTCCAATGATGAATCCTCTACAGTTTTAGAATGCGGATTCATTATTACCAAGGGACCTCGTAAAGGTGAGCGTTGTACTACAAAGCCCAAGAATGGTGAGGAATTATGTGGAAAGCACAAAAATTGCAAGCCGGTCTCTGCATGCAGCAGTGAAAATTCACAATCTGTTACTGATAATGTTTGCCAGTACGTTGCGGTGAGAGGTGCTAACAAAGGACAGCAATGCACAGTAAAGCCCAAGAACACCTCTGAGAACTTTTGCGCAAAACATGCCAAGACCGCTCAAGCCAAAAGTTTTAACAGTGAAGATTCTAGTGCAAAAAGCACAAGCACTAGCACTAGCGTGTGTAGATACGTAGGGACCAGGGGTACCAATGCTGGTGTCGTATGTAACACATCTCCAAAAGCAGGAGAAGAGTTTTGTGCCAAGCATTCCACAACACAACAGGCTATTAATTATATGGCCAATGAATCACCAGTCGCCAAAGCAGTAGCCGAAAAGGACACAACGACAAGCACAGAACCAGTTATTTCAAGGAATAAGGAATTAAAGGTGTGGGTTGTAGATGGTAATCTAGTTGTGAGGTCACCAAAAAATAAAAAGGTGTACGCTTATATTCAAGAAAATATGGTAAAGAATGAGATTACGAATACAATAAGAGAATTAGCGGCTGAGATGGGATTAACATGCGAGTAAAGGACCTTCGGTCCTTTAAAACCTCGTGCCTGCGGCCTAAACATGATGACTATTTTTAAATTTTCAATAAAATGAAAATTTAAAAGAACTTGCTACTTAGAAAGAATTTAGAACTTGCTACTTAGAAAGAATTTAGAACTTGCTACTTAGAAAGAATTTAGAACTTGC
>Ga0180432_10005145_pt1 | contig 17579 bp, 12 predicted proteins | sample SS_ome_10_FD_132414 | JGI IMG/M metagenome (GOLD analysis project Ga0180432, IMG submission 132414) | Hypersaline lake sediment archaeal communities from the Salton Sea, California, USA - SS_1_MS_2 metaG | ecosystem: Environmental > Aquatic > Non-marine Saline and Alkaline > Hypersaline >...
AGAAGTTCCATCGAATGGACCGAATCCACTTGGAACCCCGTTACCGGCTGCACTAAGATCAGCCCGGGGTGCGAGAACTGCTACGCCGAGCGCATGGCAAAACGGCTGAAAGCGATAGGCCAGCCGAATTACGCCAATGGCTTTGACCTTACCTGCCACGAACACGCTTTGGAGCTGCCCCTTCGGTGGAAAAGCCGCAGGTGATCTTCGTCAACTCGATGAGCGACCTATTCCACAAAGAAGTGCCCGTTGATTTCATTGTGCGTGCATTCCATGTCATGAGGCGAGCCAACTGGCACGTTTTCCAAGTTTTGACAAAGCGGTCCCGACGGCTCTTGGATCTCGACAGCAAGCTGCGGTGGGCGCCTAATATCTGGATGGGCGTCAGCGTTGAATGTCAGGAATACACCTGCAGGCTCGACGACTTGCGCGGCACGGGTGCAGCGCTTAAATTCGTGTCGTTCGAGCCCCTAATAGGGCCATTGCCCGACCTCAATTTAGAGGGGATCGATTGGGCTATCGTCGGCGGAGAGTCCGGGCCCGGCGCCCGTAAGATGGAAATGGAGTGGGTTATTGATATCCGCGATCAGTGCCTGAAGGCGAAAGTGCCTTTCTTCTTCAAGCAATGGGGCGGTGTTAACAAAAAAAGAGCCGGACGAGAGCTCGAAGGGCGGACGTGGGACAGCATGCCGCCGATTGAGATCGCGATCTGAGATGCAGGTTTTTTCTCCTGAGATGTTTCGGCACCTTTCCCCACATCTTGTGCTCCATCCGTCCCTTCCCACTTTCATTTGCGTACACTTGTAATTCTCGTAATTTTCCCCAAAAAGAATGCTTGACTTCCACACATTTGTGCGGTATAATACCATGAGGTGTGCGGAAGGCATTTGGACGGTGTGATTTGCATCGCGCCGGGTGTTAGTATTGCTGGAGTAGCGCTCCGGCGATATGCACGCTGCGCTTGGTCTCTGTATAACGGTTTCCGGGGCTTTTTGATGAAGACTACGGCCGTTGAAGAAGTTGATGAGCCGATCGATGTCATGACGATCTTCCGCGACGGCGCCATGCGGCCGGTGAAGTTCAAACGAGGTGACCATGCGTACAAAATCTCCCGCATAACCTACGAGTGGGTCACCAAGGAAGGCAATTATCCTATTTACCATTTTGCCGTGATGGCCGACGGCGAGGACGTGTATGAAATCTACCTCAGCACGCTCACCATGAGTTGGACGCTGGCCAAGGTGCACTTGAAGTGAAACAGGATCGGATCATCATTCATGTAGATATGGACGCCTTCTTCGCGTCGGTCGAGCAGAAGACCGATCCGTCGCTTGAGGGCAAGCCCGTGATGGTATGCGGCGGGCTCGAAAGCCGCACCGTCGTGGCGGCCGCCTCATACGAGGCCCGTGAATACGGCATACACGCCGGCATGCCGCTGGCGGTGGCGCGGGTGAAGTGTCCCAACGGCATCTTCATCGAGGGCGATCCGCAAAAATACATCTACACGTCGATCCGCCTCAACGATCTTTATCGCGAGTTCACACCGATTGTTGAGGAGTTCAGCATCGACGAGAGCTTCCTCGACGTTACCGACGTGGCCGAGCGCTACGGCGGAACGGTCGAAATGGCCGGGCAGATCAAGTCAAAAGTGAATGAGCGGTTCGGCCTGGCGTGCTCGATCGGCATCGGACCCAACAAGATCCTGGCAAAAACCGCCTCGAAGCTCGACAAACCCGACGGCCTTACGGTGCTCAGCCGCGAGGACGTCCCTACCAAATTCAAAACCCTGCCGGTCGGAAAGCTTTACGGTGTGGGAGAGGAAACAGCCAAGAAGCTCGAGATGCTCGGCGTGCGGACGATCGGCCAGCTAGCCGACCTGCCGGTGCCGGCACTCAAGAAAGTTTTCGGCGTCATCGGCGAGTTGCTTCACGACGCTGCCAACGGCATCGACAACTCGCCGGTGCTCACCCAGGCGGAGCAGCCACCGCCAAAGTCCATCGGCAACGAATACACTTTCCAGCGCGACACGCGCGACGAGGAAGTAATCCACAGCGTGCTCCTGGGCCTGTGCAGCAAGGTTGCCCGCAGGCTGCGCAAGGGCGGCCATGCGGGGCGAACGGTGACGCTGAAGATTCGCTTCTCCGATTTCACGACGATTTCGCGCGGCAACACGCCCGGCGGCTGCATGGACCTCGACAAGGAGATTTTCGACGTCGCACACGAAATCCTGGCCAAGGCGCAAAAGCACAAGGCAATCCGGCTGCTGGGGGTAAGCGTATCCAATCTCATCCATACCCCGCCCGAGAAGCAGCGGTCGCTGTTCGACTATTCCTTCTGGAAAAAATACAAGAAGGTGATAGAATCGGTGGACAAGGCCCGCGACAAATACGGCGAGCGTGCGGTTGTGTGGGCGGCGCTGATCAAGCGCGAGCGAAACGCGGGGTAGAAGAAAAATCCGAGGCCCGAAGTCCAAGACGGATTCACCGCAAAGGTGCAAAGAAGATAGGACCGTAGGACCACTGCCTCATAGTCCTATGGTTCTTCTTTCCGTTTTTTCTTTGTGATCTTTGCGGCTTTGCGTTGAATCTTCATCCTTCCTGTTTGGTTCCGGCTTACGCGGGTTAAGAAGGGGGGGCGGATACGTGCGTCCGGCTCATTTTCGGCGGACCACTACTACTTTGCCCTTTTCGATGCGGTATGTAAGCCGCAGCGGTCCGAGCAGTTGTTCGAGGGCCTTATCGCACGGGAGCTCCTGTATCTGCGGCGTGATCCACTGGCTCCAGAGCTTTCCCGCGTTGTGCTGGGAGCCGGCCCGGTCGCATTTCACGTCCACTTGGTCGAGCAGCAGCAGCACGGCATACTGAACGGGTATCTGGTGAACGGGCGATTCCTTGTAGTACTCGGGGTATGGCACAACAAGCGAAACCGGGCCGCGGAGCCTGTCCTTGATCTCCCCCGGGTCGCGGGTGTCGGCCTCCGCCTCCCCCGGCGGGGTGAACCCGTCTTCGGGCTTCAAGAACACCCCGGCGTCGTCCACTTCGTACCTTAGCCTGAGCGGCGCAAGCATTTGTTCGAGCGCTGCGCCGGCTGGCGCGTTCGGGGCGTCGACGTTCGCCTTCGCTTGGCTCAGATCTCGGATCGCCCGCGCCGATCGCCCCCACTGGAAGGGGACCTCCACCCGGTTGAGGATTCCGACGGCGGCATACAGGGGCGGAATACGAACGGACTTCAACGAGATGGCTTTTCCCATGCGTGCTTGGTACTCGGCAATGGTCTTCTTTCGGTCTTCCTCAACGTTGCTGCCAGTGCTCCCCGGTCCTAAGCCGCCCATGTCGGCCAGCATACCCACCTGCTTCTGTGTGAGAGGCACAGCCCACAGGTGCAGCTCGTCTATGCAGCCTTCGTAGCGCTTGTATCCCATGCCGCCGATTCTGAGAGGAAAGCGCCGGGTCGTGTTGTCCATCTCGGCGGTCGTCGAGAATTCTCTCACCTTCTTCGCATTGACGTACAAGAAAGCCTTTTTTTGTGTCGTGTCGAGAACGGCGGCTATATGGTACCATTTGCCGGTTTTCAGCAGACCCTCCGAGCCCCTGGTGATGTACCTTATGGATGTGCGCGGCCAGATATCGAACCCCACGCCGCCGGACTGAAGCCGCACGGCAAATGCGCTGCTCGCGTGGTCCTCGACCCAGCCATACTTGTCTGTGCCCATGCTCACCAGAGTGGGGCCGGAAGAATACATGTACAGTGAGCGCGGCTTCATAAAGAAATCAACACTGAAAGAACCTTTGGGGCTCAGCCTGGGCCGACATGGGACTTCGAGGTCTCCGGTGTCGAGCTCCGCGCAGCCCCCCTTTATCCCCTTGGTAAACTTGACCCGATCGTATGTCTTCGCGTGGTTGTTCTTGCCTGAAATATCGAGGACCCACCTGTTGCGACTCCTGTTGAAGGGCCAATAGCCCAGCAAGGCCCTTTTCATTCCCGGACCGAGCGCTGCAAGGCCCGACTTATCATCGGGGTCGGAGTCGATCTTACCCGACCGGAGTCTCTCGATTTCAAACAACTGCTCGTTGTAGAATCGGGTGTGGACGAAGTTCTTGCTGAACTCGGCCAGGGCCACCTTTACCCCGGTGGGTCTGGCCGAGGCGGCCTTTTGCAGTTTGGCGAAAGCTTTTTCAGCCGCGGCCTCGTCGGCCTCGAAGTTGAACGCCGTACCGGCCAGCTCAATGTAGCGGTCGACTTCAGGACCCGGGTCCACTCGCGCCAGCATCTTTTTCGCCACCACCGGGTCGGGGGTTCCATCAAACAAAAGGAAAACGGCGCACTGCAGGGCCAGCTCGCCTGTCTCGGGAAACTTAGGGCCGAGAATTCCAATAACCTCCTTAGGCTTGATTTTGTCGAGCGCAAATCCAACCGTTGCCCCGCCCAACGAGCAGCGGATGGTTTCGTCGCGGTATCTCGCGAATTTGAGGCGCTTACCGTCGATGGTGAGTGTCTGGCCTCTCTTGAGCCCGGCTGACCGCTTTTTCACTTCCGCCCAGAAAGCGGTTATCCGGGCGATGTCCTTGCGGAAAACCTCGATCTGCCCGCGTGCGGGGCTGATGTCTTCGCGTGCGGCGATCTTTTCGAACTCGGCCTTGGCCTTCTGGTAAGTTCGCAGCGCGAGGAGCGGCCGGACTTGTTCGTCGAACGCGGCAATGCATTTTCCTGCGGCTTCGATTTTGGCGGTTTGCTGTTGGCGGGCGTGGAGCCGGGCCTCGCTAATTGCTTTCGTCCGCTCACCTATCAGCCCGGCGAACCGGTGCCCGGGCAGGCTCTTGGCCTGTGCAAGGGCGCTTTCGGCGTCGTCGAGGCGCCCGGCTTCGAGGAACTGCGCGACCTGCGCTTCGATCTTTTTCCACCTGGCAAGAGCATCGGCTTCCTTCTCCCGCCTCTCGATCTCGGCAAGCTTCTTTCTCGCCTCTTCTCTGAGTTTGCGGAGGCCGAAGTCGGCAATGGGCTTGAGCGCCGCCTTTGCCGCGGCGTAGTCGTTCTTGTCAAGGGCCGCGTCGGACCGCTTTACGTGCTCAGTATAGCGCCGTGCAGCCTTTTCCATGATGTCGCGCTTCAGTTCAGCGGCTTTGGTCGTGGCAAGGCTGGAGGTATACTTTTTTTCAAAAGCATCGACGCGCGCGGCGGCGGCGCCGTATTCATCTTCCTCGACAAGTTTGGCACATCGCTCGTGGAGGACCTTGAACCGCGCCAGCGTGATCTCGTCGTCCCTTTGCTTGGTGAGCTGTTTCAGTTGCCGCGAGGCCCTGTACGCCGCCTCCGTGCCTGCGAAGTCCTTCACGATCACGTCGAATTGTCTGATTGCACCGGCGAGATCATCGGGGTGTTGCTGCCTGTAGGCAGCCGCGGCGGCAAAGGCCTTTTCTGCCTTTTGTGCCAGGGGGATCTCTTCCGGGCCCCAATCCCTGGTGGCCAGCCAGACCACAACGGCCAGTGCCAGCACGCCCGCGGCGCAGCCGACGACCAGTCCGAGTTTGTTCGGCTTGGCGGCGGCTTTGCTTTTGCGCGATGCGGCGATGGCGGAAGCACCCGTGGTTGCCTGTAGAGGTCGGAGTGTTTCGCCGCGCATTGCGGCTTCGATGTCGGAAAGCAATTCGTCGGCCGTCTGATAGCGGTTGGCGGGGTCCGTCGCCATCATTCGCCGTATCAGCCTGTTGGTGGCTATCGAGATGTCTGGGCGGATGTCGCGGGGGCTCGGCGTCTGTTCGGTGAGCCGCTTGGAAACGACGATCGCGGGGGTTTCTCCGTCGAAAGGTACTGACCCTGTCACGAGGTGAAAAAGCGTCGCCCCCAGCGAATAGATGTCGCTACGGGTGTCCAGCCCCGATTCCCCCCGCGCCTGCTCGGGCGACATATAATACGGCGTGCCTAGGGCTTTGCCGTCGACGGTTATGGAGCTGTCGGCCTCGAAGCTCTTGGCCAGGCCCAAGTCGGCGAGCTTGACGACACCGGCGCTGGTGAGCATGATATTCTCGGGCTTGACGTCGCGGTGGACGATGCCGTGGTCCTGAGCGTGGGCGAGCGCCTGTGCAACCTGGTAGGTGATTTTGAGCGTCTCGGCTTCACTTAGGGGTCCATCCTTGAGCCGCCGGGCGAGGGTGGGGCCGTCCACAAATTCCATAACGAGGTAATGATAGCCTTCGGCGAAACCGGCATCAATGGCATGAATAATATTGGAATGGTTGAGCTTTGCGGCCGCGCGCGCCTCCCGGAAGAATCGCTCGATGTAGACCTCGTTGCGGCTGAGGCTGGGCCGCAGCACTTTGACGGCCACGATACGGTCCATCGTGACCTGCCGGGCCTTATAAACAGTTCCCATTCCGCCTCGACCCAGCTTGCCGAGCAATTCGTATCCTGCCAGGGACGTCTTTGCTCCGCTCCGCCGGGCTTTTATCAGAAGCGCATCGGCGTCGGAGCGCGACAGGTATCCCTTCCCCACCATCGTGTCGGCTAGAGAGGTGATAGCGCCCAGGTCTATCGCTTTTTCGACGATCTCAACGCACTCGTCGACCTGCTCCCTCGTGGCCAGTCCGTTCTGGACGACAAGCTCTACAAAGCTGGAGTCTATCCGGTCCATGCTACCTCCCGAAGTCAAGTGCTGTCATGGCCACATCCCTCGCTTGTAGAAGTCGTTCCGCCTTAACCCTACTACATTCTGATGGCATAGTCAAGAAGAAAAATGCGTTTGCGGGAAGACGCAATTGTTTTTTTGCCGTGGCGCTTTCGTGTTGGCCCCTGCCCGTTCTTCTTGCCCCTTGTCGGCGGCTTGTTGCGGCGCTGCTGGTTTTGTCGGCAGCCCTCGGGCAAAACCGGGGTGCGTATCGCTTCAGGGAACTTCTGAAATGGCGTTGACTGTTTAAGCAAGTCGAAGGATAGGCGTGTCTGAAATGTGCAACGGTGTTTTTGTTTTTCTGGGGATTTCATGACACTCGACAACAACGAAGAACGCAAGAAACTGTTTCTGGGGGCAGCGCTGCCGCATCTCAACGCGGTTTACGATTCGGCCCTGCGCCTCGCCACCAACGAAGCCGATGCCGAGGACCTCACGCAGACGACGTTCCTGAAGGCTTATCGGTTCTTTGATAAATTCCGCCAGGGTACGGATTGCCGAGCATGGCTGCTTACGATTTTGAAAAACACTTTCATAAACCAGTACCGCAGGCGTACGCGGGGGCCGGTGACGATCGAGCTGGATGAGGAAAAATTCCCCGGGGTGCGCGACGAACCGAAGCTCAGCACCACCAGCGAGAGCGAAGCCGGCCGGACCGAACTGATGGGCATGCTCGGCGAAGAAGTGGAAGAAGCGCTCGGCAGCATCAGCGAGGAGTCGAGAAAAATCGTTCTGCTCTCCAGCATCGACGGCTTTTCTTATAAAGAAATAGCCGAAATAATGGGATGCCCGGTGGGCACCGTGCGGTCGAGGCTCTCCCGAGCCCGACGCGCGCTGAGGGCACTTCTGCGTAAGTATGCCGTGCAGCAAGGCATGTTAAGGAAATAGGCCGTGATTGATTGCCTGAAGGCGTCGGAACTCATCACCGCTTATGTCGACGGCGAACTTTGCGACACCGAGGTAGAGGCCCTTTACGCTCATCTGGACGCTTGCCCCGATTGCCGCAAAAAACTGGATTTCGAGCGGGAGGCGAAAGAGATTGTGAAGCTTCAGCACACGCCGGCCGAAAGCCCGAAAAAGGTGCGCAGGCGGATCGTCGAAGCAATAGAGGATATGTCTGAACTTGGCTGCGAACCGTCCCTGAGGGCTTTATCGGCCGCCGGCCGTCGCTGGAGGAAACATGCAGGGCAAAGTCAACTGGCTGCCGTGGGGCAAACAAACTTTTGAGATAGCCAAAGCGGAAGACAAACCTATTCTCCTGAACATCGGGGCAACCTGGTGCCACTGGTGCCACGTGATGGACCAAACAACCTACTCCGACCCGGAAGTGGTGGAAACAATACAGGAGCAATTCATACCCGTGCGCGTCGACACCGACGCGCGACCGGATATCAACGGCCGCTACAACAGAGGCGGCTGGCCGACAACCGCCTTCCTCACCCCGGAAGGCGATCTGATGGGCGGGGGCACCTATATCCCCCCTGCGCAGATGAAACGCACAATGTTGGATTACTCCCGTTTCTATTGCGACAACAGGGAAGAAATCCGCCGAAAACTGAAGGAATCGCGCCGAAAAGCGCAAACCGAAAAAGCCGCCCCCGATATGCCGGGGGAGGCCGGAGTGGATGACCGTGTCGTGGAGCACGCGATAGACGAGATCAAAAGCCATGCCGATTTCAAGCACGGCGGATTCGGCCGGGCGCCGAAATTCCCTCATCCCGAGCCTATTCTTCTTGCATTGTTGTGGTATCACACCCGCCGCGATCACAGGATGCTCGAGTTCGCGAAAGTCACCCTCGATTCCATGGCCGCCGGCGGCATACACGACCGCATCGGGGGAGGGTTCCATCGCTACGCCGCCGACCGCAACTGGCACGTGCCGCACTTCGAAAAGCTGCTCGACGTGAACGCCGCAATGCTCTCGTGTTACGTCGCCGGATACCGCGCCATCCAAGATCAAGCCTGCCGCGAAGTGGCCGAAGGCATTATGCGTTTTATGGAAGAGGTACTATCGGCTCCCGGCGGGTACTTCTACTCCAGCCAGAATGCCGACACCGACGAAGAGGACAACGGCACCTATTACACGTGGACGCTCGCAGAGGTGAAGCGCGCCTTGCCCGAAGACCAGGCCCGGGCGGCCGTCGCCTTTTACGGAATGACCCCTGCAGGGGACATAGACGCCACCCCGGGCAGGAACGTGCTCCATAGAGCCATGAGCCTCGAACGGCTGTCCGAGCAGTTGGGTGTTTCCATCAAAGAAGCCAAAAAAACACTCGAAAAGGCCAAATCAAGGCTGGCAGAAGTCCGAATGGCCAGAAACGCGCCCAAAGTGGATCGAAGAATCATAACGAGTTGGAACTGCCTCGCAGCGGAGGCGTATTTCGACGCCGCGGAGGCGTTTGGCAATATTGACTATCGCCGGCAGGCCATCGCCATTGTCGACTTCCTCACACAAAACGCCGTCGAGCCCGGAGGCGGAGCGTGCCATTACATGGAAGACGGCCGGCGGCACGCCCACGGCCTGCTGGCCGACCAGGCCGCCTTCGCCAATGCCTGCGTCGACGCATACGAAGCCACGGGCCGGCGCAACTACCTCCGAAACGCACAAGACGTGGTGGACTTCATCAACGAGCATTTTTCTTCTGCGTCGGGCGGCTATTTCGACACCTTGCCCGCGGACGATCATTACGGCGAGCTCGCCACGAGAACCAAGATGATCTACGACAACGCCGAAACCGCCAAGACACTGGCACGGTTGTACATGCTCACCGGAGAGGAAGCCTATCAGGACCAAGCCGGGCAGGCGCTCGCCGCACTGCTCCCCAAGTTCACATCGATGGGGCACCTCGCCACCAGCTACGCTCTGGGCGCGGATCTCGTTGTAAACTACCCCGTTGAGCTTACGACGATCGGCCCGCCCGACGCGCCCGCGACGCGCACCCTGCACGAGGCCGCCCTTCGGCTGTACGAGCCGCGCCGGGTCGCGCAGCTTCTGGACCCCGAAACCGACCGTGACCTCATTGAGAAAAAAGGCTATAGCGTCCCCGACAAGCCCACGTTGTTCATGTGTGTAAATGCCGCATGCGCGCCACCCATCCACAGCCCCGAGCAGTTGCAAAAAGCCTATGAGCATTTTGTGACAAAGGCGGCGGTGTAGCGGCTGCGATTTCTGCCTCGGGGCCGGCCTAGCCACTGCCTGCTTCGGCGGCGCCGCGCAATTCCCTTCGTTTTTCCGAAGCGGGCTATCCGCTTGATTCCAGTGACCACTACATCCGGCATAAGCGTCATCAACAAACGAGAAGCCCAGCCGCATCATCGGCCACCAACATGGTGCACAGGCCATCGTGTTGTACCCAGGGACCGCGAATATCGTTGGCGCAAATGACAGTCCCCTCCGTAACCCCTTAGCATACCAATAGTTACGGACCTTATCAGTGTCAGGCACCGAAGCGGGGCGCATTCCGCCCGGTAACACAACGGACGTGCGAAAAAAAACCCCGGCGATCAGGCACTTGCAAGCGCCGGTGAATCGGGTATAATTAGTTACGGGAAAAGGACATTCCACGGTGAGGTGGACCAAGCGCCGGCGAGCGGCAAGGGGCCGCCGCTCTCGCCCTGCGCCAAAAACAGGAAAATCCTTGACTATCGTTCGTGAAAAGTTATTCTTGTAAATAGCTCAATGAGACAGGTGTGACACTACAGACTCATATCTGCAGGCTGCCCAGGGATAAAGGAGACCGATCATGAGGCGATCCATACTGAGCGCCATAGTGATGTCTGCAACAGTGATTGTTTGTTTTGTGCTCAGTTACGACGCTGACGCACAACAGATCAACCTGACGTACTCTCCGAAGAAAGGAGACTCGGTAGTCTACGACGTGCAACTGCACGCAAACGCCGGGGACGAGGCCGGGCTCGCCTTGGTGACACACGCGACCAGCACGCTCGCGGTCAAGGTCTCGGACGTAAAGCGCGATCCGGACAGACCAGCGGATGAAACCTTCCCGACCGGGGCGGCGGTAGACATCTCGCAGAAAAACGCATCCGTGAAGTTCGTCTCCGGCAAGAGCGAAAAGACCATCCCGATCAAGGACGATGCCGTCACCATTTCAGCCGTGACGGAGGGCAAAGCGGCCAAGGTGTTCGGCAGCCCCATAGACGGGTCGCTCGCCGGCTCCATCATCGGTGTTTGCACCGAGCTGGGTGCAACGGAAAGGCCAAAACGTGGCGACAAATGGGAGGTGCCCATAACGCTGAAGCTCCGCAACGAAGCCGTGCCATGCCGAATAACCTACGAGCTCGGCGACGCGGGCGAGGTAGGCGGCGAACAATGCGTGATTGTGTCGAGCGCGGGCAGCATTTCCCACAACTTCAAGAAAAATGGACCGGTCAAAAACATAGATATGACGTGGACCGGCAAGGCATATTACGCCCACGCCAGGGGCCAATTCGCCCTGGTTGTTGTGGAAGCCACCGCTAAAGGCGTGCTGGCGGACGGCACCCGTATTCGCATTACCGACTTCAACCTTCAGATGACACCAAGGAAAGCCAAAGCCGCCCTGCCCGGTTCAAGCGACAAGATGTCCCTTGCAGGACCGTTGATCGGCGCGAACACCCGCGCCCCTATGATGATGTTGATCGGTGCGGTCATCCTGCTCGGGGCTATTGCCGCCGCCTCCAGAATTCGGCCCCGAGTTGTTCGCTGCGCTCTGATGTGCCTGCTCTCTGCCGCCATTGTAGCATACGGAATTCCGCTCGGCACGGCCGAAGCGGCCTCGCCGGACGCCCTCATCGCGTTTTCTCAAATGGCAACGGGGGCACTCTACGACATCGGCGGGCTCTCCGTGGCCGGCGGCGCCGGGGTTGCCATGACCGGTACGCCATCGACCGTGCTCACCACGCCCTACTGTGCGATTCTACCATGGGCCGGGGCGGCCGTCCGCAATGCCGGCAACCGGCTGGGCGGTGACTTCGTGGAGGTCACTGAAGGGGCGCTGGATGAGGACGACAAGCCCGTAGGCGCAGTTGTCGAGCCGACGAGCGGCGGGCTGTTCTCGGCCGGCAACTTGCTGATCGGCGGGGGCATACTCGCCGCGTCGGCCGGTGCCGGAATCGCAGCCTACAACGCGGGCGGTGGAGGAGGCGGGGGAGGCGACTCAACAACCCAGTTTGCGCCCATTCAAGGCGTCGATGCCGACTGGATGTCGGCTCATCTTAGGCCGCGCGACACGCAAGCCGGGGAAATAGAGGGTCCCGATGTTCCGCCGGATATAATAGATGCCGACATGGACGGAGCGGGTGTGACATTCACTTTGAACACTACGGCCGGTAGTTCGGCGTCATGGCTGTTGCTCAGACCGCCGGACACAAATACCTTTACCCTTGCTTGCCCTGTCGACGGTGGTGGTCATAACAAGGTCGCCTTATTCAGACTCGAGTTGAGTTTTTACCAGATCCCAGCAACGCTCGTTGAGACTAAGATATACGAATCGGTTTCGATTCTGGAAGGCGAGAGCACACAGATAGTGATAACTACTACTCCAGACCTTGATTGACCTCGCCCATTGGGTCGCGCTGGGGATGATCGGGGGCAGACCACGGATGAGGTGGTCCTGCCCCCGTTATAGAAGACCGACAATTATGGTCCGCTACCTCGCAATGTTTTTTCCGCTGCTTCTTCTGGCCCCGGCGGCCCTTCCGGGCTGCTCGGGCGCCGGGCCTGCGCAGCTTGCCGAGCCGGCCGAGCTCCTTTACGAGGGCGAAGGATCAGGGCAAGCGGGTGGGGCGGATTCCGCTTCTGAGACCGCCGGTGCCCCCCCCGGGAAAGCCGGCTCGAAAACCGTCACAATGAGAGCCTACCGCTTCGGACTGCAGCAGGCGATCGAGTGGGCACTGGCGCATAACCTTTCGTTGATGACTTCAAGAGACCAGGTCGCCCGCGCGGGATTCAACGTCCGCACGGCGGCAGCCGCCTTTGAAGTGAAGATCACGCCACGGGCCGACGCCTCCCTCAGCGGCGGGAGCGGCAGCAGCGACACCAGCCGCGGCGCGGGAATAGAGCTGTCGAAAAAAACACTCCTCGGCACTCAAATCGGGGTGTCCGGCGACACCGACAGATCCGACGACACCCACACGACCGGCCTGGCGCTGTCGCTCACGCAGCCGCTGCTGCGAGGGCTGGGCCGCACAGTAAACGAAGACTCGCTCCTCGACGCCAAGTTCGGGCTTCTCTCGAGCGAGCGGTCCTTCGTCGAGTACCAGGAAAACCTCGTGGTATCCGTTGTCCGAGGATTCTACGAGATAATCCGCCAGAGGGAGTTCCTGGCTCTCAACGAGAAATCGGCCGAGCGGACGCGCCGCCACGTCAAAGCCGCCGTAGCGCGCGAGCGCGTGGGGCTCGCATCGCGGATCGACGTACTGCGCGCTAAAATCCAACTCCGCCAAGCCGAGGACACCCTTCTTTCCGCACGGCGAGCCTACGGTAACGCGATCGACAGCTTCCGCATACTGCTGGGCTTCGGCCCGCAGGACAACGTGCAGATAGACGCCGACCTCTCATACGAGGAATTCGACATCGGCGAGGAAACGGCGACAATCATGGCGATCAATAACCGTTTGGACCTGGCGAGGGCGCGCGACAACATAACCCAGGCTCGGCGCGACTTGCGAGTTGCCAGAAACAACACCCTCCCGCAGCTCGACCTCGTCTTCGGATACCAGCAATACGGATCCGGCAATAGCTTCTCCGACAGCTCGGATATGGGCGAATCGCTATGGACCATAGGGCTGTCGACGTCGACCGACATCCGGCGGACGGCCGAGCGCGCCCGTTACGAGCAGGCCAAGCTCGACCTGGCCGCTGCCGGCAGAAACTACGAACTCCAGGAAGACACCGTGGTCCGCGAAGTCAAAGACGCCCTCCGAAAGCTCGAAATGAACCGCAAGAGAATCGCCATTCAAAAAGCAGACGTTGAGCAAGCGCGGCAAAAGCTCAAATTGGCCAAAATGAAGTTCGACAGAGGGCTGGCCGATAACTTCGACCTCATCGACGCCGAAGAGGAGGTCATTCGCGCCGAAACAAACCAGGTCTCGGCTGTGACCGACTATATCGTCTCGCAGGTCGAAGTGAAAAAGGCAATCGGCACACTGATCAAGAGGGCACGGCACCTCCTTAAATGAAGAACATTCCCGAAGGAACATCCGAAGTAAGTTGCTTGCAGTTCGAAGCCCATAACACGAAACCCATGCTCCGGCACCGGGGCGACTGAAGAGAAGGATGAAGGCGGAAGGCTAGAGAATCAATCAAGAACTCAAACCTTGGACTAATGACTGATGACTGAACGACTGTGCGACTGAGTGACTGAGTGACTGGAGAGGGCATGAGAAAAAAAGATCTCGCGGCCGTTCTAGCTGTTGTAACGGCGTCGCTTTGCGCCGCCAACTGCGGCGACTCCGCATCGGGTTCCAACGGCCCGGGCCTTGTGGCCGGCGCCGGGAAAGCCTCTTTCGATGTCGTGATCTCCGAGTCGGGCGTGCTGGAGGCGCTGCAATCGGTTACGCTGTGCTCCGAGATCCCCAGCAACAACGCCAAAATAGTGTACCTCGTGCCCGAAGGCATCCAGGTGGCAAAAGGCGACGTGCTGGTGCGCTTCGACCCCACGCCGTTTCAGGACGATATCCAAAAGTACCAATACCAGGTGAACGAGGCCCTGGCAATGCTGGAAGAAGCCCAACAGGAAGTGGAGCTTGAGAAGGTCCGCGCACAGCAGGAGCGCCGCGCGGCCAAGCACGCGGTTCGCCTGGCCCAGCTCCAACTCGAGAACGTTCTCAAAGGCGAAGGCCCGGTGCAGCTCGAAGAGGCCCGCAACGCAATGGTCCAGGCAAAGACAAAGATGGAGCGGGCACGCGGGCACGTGCGCGATCTGGAAGACCTTTACAAGGAGGGCTTCGTGAACGAAGAGGAGCTCTCCAACGCGCGCAACGCCGCAGGGGAGGCGGAGTCGGCGTTTGATCTAGCCGCCCTGCGATACGAAAAACGCCGCGACTACGTGTATCCGGCGGAAAAAGAGAAGGCCCGGGCCGAAGAGGCCGAGGCGGAAAACGAAGCCAGTCAACTCGAGCTCACACTCAAACACCGCATGGCAAAGATCTCGGCCGCGCTCGTGCGGGCGCAAGCCGCTATGAACTCGGCGCACGAACGCCTCAAAACGGCCGAACACCTGCTTCGGAAGACGGCGGTAAGGGCGCCGATCCCCGGCTTTGTCGTTTTCCGCGAGTCGCACTTCGCCGGAGAAAGACGCAAGCCGCGTATCGGCGACGGCGTCTGGATGAACCAGGGCATTATTGTGCTGCCCGACATCTCGAAGATGGTCGTGCGGTCGAAGGTCCGCGAGATCGACATTCACAAGCTCAAGACCGGCCAGGAGGTCTGCGTAACCGTAGATGCCTACCCTGAACCGCCCCGGACGGGCCGTGTGGACCTCATCAGCACGCTGGCCTCGGCCGACCCCCGGACCAAGTCGGCCGCCAAGTACTTCAGCCTCCGTGTGTTGCTGGAAGGCAGTGATACCCGCCTTCGGCCCGGAATGACGGCCCGCATCGATATCCTCGTGGATCAGGTCCGCGACAAGCTGGCGGTGCCCGTCAACGCCGTCTTCAGGGAAGGCTCGAAGATGTTCTGCTACAAATGGGACGGCCGCCGGGCCCACAAGAAGGAAGTGAGCGTAGGCCCCTCCGACAACGTGCTAATTGTGATCGAGAGCGGCCTGCGAAAAGGCGAAAAGGTCTGCCTGCGGAAACCGGAAGAGATCACCTCCGGGCTATGAACCATGAATGAGAACGGAGGACGAGGCGGCTGCCCCGGCCTTTATGCTTATCAAAACCGAGAACCTTTCGCGCACGTACACAATGGGAGGGGGACACGTGCACGCTCTTCGCTCGGTGGACCTGACGGTGGAGAGGGGTGAGTTCCTCGCGATCACGGGCCCGTCGGGCGCGGGAAAGTCCACATTGATGCACATCCTCGGCTGCCTCGAGCGGCCCAGCGAGGGGAGGTATCTGCTCGACGGCCGCGACGTGTCGGCAATGCCCGACGCCCACCTCTCGCGGATTCGCGGCAAGCAAACCGGTTTCGTCTTTCAGGCATACAATCTTGTGCACCAGCTCAACGTGCTCGAAAACGTAATGCTGGCGCCCTTCTACATGCGCGACCACACCCGCGCGGCGAAGGCACGCTGCCTGAGGGCAATCGAGATGGTAGGGCTCGCCGACAGGCTGCTGCACAGGCCTTCCGAGCTCTCAGGCGGCGAGATGCAGCGCGTGGCCATCGCACGCGCCGTTGCAAATGATCCGCTGCTGCTCCTGGCCGACGAACCTACCGGCAATCTCGACACCGAGACCGGCGACGAAATAATGAATATCTTCGGCAGGTTGCACGAGTCGGGCCATACGGTCATCGTAGTCACGCACGACCCGCAGGTGGCGCAGAGAGCCCGGCGTTGCATTCGGCTGGTGGACGGCGTTATGGTCGGCGGGGGGGCGGGATAGTGATCCACCTTGTCGAGATAGTCCGGATGGCGCTCAAATCTCTCACGGTGCACAAGTTTCGCTCGTTTCTCAGCGTGCTTGGCATCATATTCGGAGTGATGGCGGTTGTGGCAATGCTCGCGGTGGGCGAGGGTGCCAAGCGGGAATCGATGCGGCAAATAGAGCTGCTGGGCACCAACAACCTGATTGTGCGGGCGCTCCGGCTCACTGAGTCCGAAAGAATCTCGGCCGAAGAGATGCAGTCGCCGGGCCTCACACTAGCCGACGCCGGCGCGATACAGGCCCTGCCGGGGGTAAAGCACACTGCCGCCGTCAAGGAGCTGGTCGTCGAGAGCTCGGTCCGGCTTGCCCGTCATAGCCACGGCGACGGCGGGTCGACCGTCGGCAAGCCTTCGGTAGTCGGCATCACCCCGCACTACGCCGATATCGCGGGCCTTGGCCTTGCACAGGGACGGTTCGTCGGCGAGGAGCACGTGCGGTCTCGCTCGCGTGTCTGTGTGCTGGGCGCCGACGCGGCGAGGGCGCGACGGGCAGGCCCGGGAGATATGACCAAGCTCGGCACCGAGTGGTTCATAGTGCTCGGCATTCTGCAAGACAAAGACTACTCGGGCAGCGAAGAAGCCACGATCACGCCGCGAAACTCCAACAACGATATTTACATCCCCATATCCGTTACCCCGGAGCATCTGGAAGGCTCCGGCGACGAGGCCGACGAACTGTGGGTGCAGGCAGAGGAGCCTTCGGTAGTGACGGCGCTCAGCGCCGCCGTCGACAGTACCCTCGGCCGCATGCACCGCGGCGTGACCGACTACGAGGTGCTGGTGCCGCGCGAGCTCCTGCGACAGAAACAGCGGACACTGCGCACCTTCAACCTCGTGCTCGTTTGCATAGCGGGGATCTCACTGCTTGTAGGCGGGATCGGGATCATGAATATCATGCTCGCCACCGTTTCCGAGCGGACGCGCGAGATCGGAGTGTGCAGAGCGCTGGGCGCCTGCCGCAGCGATATCGTCATTCAATTCCTGGCCGAATCGGTTGTGCTCACCGCCCTCGGCGGCCTTGTCGGGATAACCTTCGGGTGGGCCGGGGCGCGTGTGATAGCCGCCGTAGCGGGATGGACAACCATCGTATCGTGGCAGTCGGTCGTTGCCGCGGCACTCATCTCGACGCTGGTGGGAATCTTTTTCGGACTGTACCCCGCGCGCCGCGCTGCACGAATGGATCCCATCGCCGCGCTGCGATTTGAGTAACAAGAGGGGGGATAAGAGACCTTGGCTTGACCATTGGTCTGGTTGCTTGCGCTGGGGGACACCTTTCTGAAGAAAGGTTTCCCCCAGACCCCCTTCCAAAGACTTTTTCGCTGCCGTGCCGG
>Ga0180432_10005147_pt1 | contig 17573 bp, 30 predicted proteins | sample SS_ome_10_FD_132414 | JGI IMG/M metagenome (GOLD analysis project Ga0180432, IMG submission 132414) | Hypersaline lake sediment archaeal communities from the Salton Sea, California, USA - SS_1_MS_2 metaG | ecosystem: Environmental > Aquatic > Non-marine Saline and Alkaline > Hypersaline >...
CACTAATTGAGAAATTAGTAAAGTTGTTTATATTATATTGTAGTGAAGTGTTTGCATAATAACCCTGTGAGAAATTTACATAATCTCCTGCCGCCCCATCTCCCGATCTATGGAAAGTATTTAAGAATCTAGCTAACGTTGAATTTCTTTTAGTATCATTACCGTCGTCAAAATTATATATAGAAAGTGCATCGTATAAACTTCCATTCTCTAGTGCAGAATCTAATTCAATAGTAAGGTTACTAACATAAGATGCATTTGGTATAAGTAAGTATCTCGTTATGTTTTCTTTTGCTGTAAAGGTTATATTTTCAGATGAAGAGCTATTACTAAAATTACTTATTTCTACACTAACAGCATATACTAAACTAGCTAGTACAATCACCAAAATATAAATATTAAGCTTTCGCAATTTCAACTGCCTCCCTTTTAATTAAATATGGTATGGTTGTAATTATAATTATAGACTGTATTATTATTAATATTAATTCAAAGTGTGCTTCTCCATAAAAATTTATATCGTGTATTATTCTAAAGTTCGGTGCGAAGTATGTCTTTAGAAATAACAATACAAAGTAAAAACTATTTGAAATTAGGAAACTTATTCCTAATACTCTCATCCAATTCTTTATCTTTCTTGCCATGTTTTATACATCACTATTGCTATTAAAAAACCAAACACACCAATTATAAATGGTAGGTAGGTCATTATGTGGCTAGTCATTGTTAGCTTTGCTGCTATCGAAGCCAGCGCGGGTTCGGCCGCAGCAGACTGATATATATTAGATACTGCGCCACTTACAAATATAATTATCGTTAAGAATATAAAATAGAATACAAAAAAGATCGGGTGTATCACTACTAAGAAAGCGAAGATTAGTGCAACTATTGCAAGGCCGACAGTTAATAATAAGAAACTATTATCTATTACTCCACCATATAAATCATTCATCTGTGAGACTGCAGTCTTACCTGAAGTTGGGATTATATCCATGTCCTGAACTTTAGTATTTACCTCGTCGGTAAACTTAGCGAATATTAATATCATTAAAGAGAATACTAAAAGCACACCAATAATCCAAACCAAATCATCCAGACTTCCTCTCTTATTTCTTTTTCTTACCATAAATTAATTCCTCTAAAATACTATTAAGCTTCTCTGTCTTTTCTCTCATGCTCTTAGTGTTGGGATATAACTTATTTATATTCGATACAAATATTTTATCTGCTCGAATATGAGTATCTTTTCTCATGCATCTCCCATTCTTTTCTTTACTCTTTCCTCCTTATACATTCTAGGAACTGTAATAAAAATGCTCCAAAACAACAATATCATCAAGACGTACAAGGATTTATGGAATATCCAAACAAAGGTTAACATATGTTGCGTTATTCCAAGGTTAGCTACATCGGCCATTGTTGCAAGCATAGACGTAGCTAACGCTAATAGTGCAGTTGCGAGAATCCACATAGTTCTTTTTACTATTGTATTTAGTGGCTTACTTTTTACAAACTGGACCCTGAAAGGTAGTATATACATCGCACCTACCAAACCGATTAAAAATAATGTTATACTTAAACTTCCCATTGCAGTATCACTTCCTTCTCTTGTTCTGTCGCACACATACCCGTAGTTGGTTGTGTCGTTCTTACATCTGATGCAAAACAATGTTGCTTGTGGTATTCCGAAGTGTGAGCCCTCTCCGATCGGGTCTTCAACCTTTGTGATGTTTCTCCATGTAACATTCCCATCATAACTCACCTGGCAATCTGTAGCCCCGGCTACAACCGGCACCAACATTATTATTAATATTATTATGATCCATTTTGTCATTTTAAATTGTCCAATTCACCTTAGCGTATTCGATACCTATTTCATATAAAAAGAAGTTGAACAAGGCTAACGGAGCAGGAGGTATGAAGATTGTCACATTGTCTATGTTGGGTATATAGAACAATCCGATGTTTGTGGTATAATCGGTAACAGTATTATTCCCAATGATGTGTTGGGTCATACCATAACTCATATTAATATCTGAGAGGTTGACGCTTGTCTTCCCTCCTGTACCGTAGAATGTTCGTACTTCATAACTGTTTCCTAACGACCTTTGGGGGGTAGCAAAGTAGGAAAACATTATGAGTATTACAATAAATGCTATCATTTTATATTTGGCTACCATGAGCCTATACAACCTCCATCTATTCTAACGCTTCCATCGTTGCGTATGTTTCCGTTTCCAACGAATGAACCGGAGCCAGTGATTAGTATATCATTACCATTGAAATCTATTGGTGATGCAATATTACAAGTGTCGGAACATTCGAATGTATGGTCGCTAGTTCCGTCTGGTGAGCAGGTGTCTTCGGCTGCATCTCCATGAAAGTAATTTACATTATGTAGAAATAAATCAAGGTTTGAAATATATGGAGTATCTGTACTGTTTGAAGTTAATTTGGTTTCAATTTGAATAAAGTTAGATGAGTTACTTATATTGAATGTTTTTTCATCAATTCCATCTGAGAAGGATTGATAGGGTGTTGTTGTCCAGTTAATTAATTGATTGTAAAGTGCAGTTCTTTCACTTGATGGAACTGATCTATTGTAAATCAATACATGGTAAAGAGTTGCATTAAAATGATCGTTGATATTACCATATTTTCCATGACCTAGCCTTAGTCCAGATCCACCTAATGAATCTGCCCCTATTGACTCACAATATATATCCGAAGTGTCATTAATAATGCAGAAGTGAGTGGTGTTTGCCTTTCCTCCAATAAAAAACGTATCTCTATAATCATAATAATTGTACTCCCATCCACCTAGTTGTACTCCATGCATATCTATTCTAGGTTCAATTTGGCTATTCCCTGCCTTTATTTCCATTCTGATACCGTCTTGATTATTATCTTCAAAAAACATTAACCTAGAATCCGATTTGGTAGATCTACTCATATCACCCATAAATATAATTGTAAAATTCCTATCTTTCAAATGATCTAAATTATAGTTCGGATCTTCAAAATATCCATGTGCTTCTTTATCAAATTTATAACCCATATTACTATAACCGCTGATTTCTTGTGCAATGAAATTTGAGTTAGTTATGTTATATGTGGTATCTAAATCTAGATCACCATAACAGTCTACTAGATTATCTTTATTACTACCTTCAAAACACCACCAATTAATTAAATTGTCAGTTATAGATAAAGGGTTTTCCTTTACCCTTCCTTCTACTTCACAATCTCCACAGATTTCCGTACTTAGAGTAAGGTTAACATAATTATAAGTATCATTTACCTCCAAAACAGGATAATTAACTTGCCCCTCATTATAAAATATATTACTCATTTCATCAATTTGGCTTTGATTAAATCCAACATCCCATATACCTATTGTGTTAATAGTTCCATTAAAAGAATTATCATTGCCTTGTTCAGAGCCAACCGCCAAAGTAAACTGTGTATTATCAAATGTACCTCTTGCACACGATTCATTATCTACTAAAACACCATTTACATACAACAAACTTCTATTTGTTTGACCATGTATAACTTGCACTAAATCATACCATACGCCAGTTTCAAAATTACTTAATGGATAGCTTCCGCACGTTCCATCACTGGCACTCCCCCATTTATAAAATCTTAAATTAGTACCAGATACATCCCAAGTAAATACATTACTTGCTCTTAATATTTTCATATCAGTAGGGTTAAAGCCATCCCACTTAACCTTAGCGTACACAGTCATATCATCATCAAACCAAGTTCCAAACTCTAGAGATAATCCGTTCATAAACATACCTTTATACGTTCCATCGTAGTTTGGATTAATACCTGAACCATACCATTTAGGACAGCCATTATTACCACATGATAAAACTGCACTACCCCCACAAAAAGCCTGGTAATCGTAATCATATGGACAAAAATAGTCGTTTATAGAAGTCGAAAAATCCGCAAATATTTGTATCTGGTTTGTTTGAATATCTGTAAGAGAATTATTATCATCTATACCAGTTTTATTTCCTCCCGCAGTTTGATTTCTATATCCTAAAGGAATCGTAACACTCTCAATCTGCGGATCCCATTCAACAGTATCATGCCATAAATCACTGTAAATAGTTGTTTTATTTAAAATATGAAAATGATTTGTTGGGAATTTTTTATCAATCCAATCAATATACGTTTGGGAAGTTAGCCAGAGTTTATTATCGCTATATCTTAAATTAACCCCATCAGATACATCTTCGACTTGGAATATCAATCTGTAACCAGTATCTTTAACAACTTGTGGTACATCACTTAAATTAATTATACCTCCCCACTTTCTATTTCCCTTCCATAAGTCATAAGTTACACCATAGCTTAAAGCTTCTCCCCATGTATAGGTTTGATCGTTGAACGGATAATAGAAAAATGAATTAATAGTTACATATTCATCACAAAAACTTATATTTATCCTGGAACCAATTCTATTAACATCAATATCATTACACCCTTCTTTCACGAATGGAATAGGTTCACTACGTACATTCACAGCTAACAAAACCCCGCCTAATAATATAACTCCAATGATTATAGCCATTTTCATTCTAACATATCGCAAATTCTGTTCCTGATACCGTGTTTCTGAATATAAAGGCGCACGTCGAGTTACCAGAGAAATTACCTCCGTAACTATTATGAATATCTTGAGTTGATATATTAATATCTGCGGTAAATGTTCCGCCCACACTCATATTTGTGTTGTCATCTGTAGTTAAATCATCTGTAAATAGATTATTAATGTTTGCTGTATCATTTATTCCATCAATATAGGCTTGAGATACATTATTTACATTCTTTAAGTAGCCTTCTGTAGAATGATCGCCCCATCCAAAGGCAGCATTCCAATTTATTATATCTGCTGCTGTAAAGTTTCCTGTATTCCATACACCTATCCCATTATGTGAGGCTAATGTATGGTCTGCAGTAAAATTAACCGGCGTATATAATGCACCATCTGATACAGATATATTTGGTAGTGATGCACCAATTGCATATGGTAATAAAGCAGCAGTTTCATTTGTTAAAGTCCAAAAACTTCCATCACCTATTATCTCTCTTTTTATATCTGCACTGGAATTAAATGTATTGGTGTCAGTACATTCTAAAACAATTCTATTTGTTTCTACGTAAGTTACTGCCGATCCGTTGCCCGTAATATTAAATATCTCTGAGTCTGTTATTACACCGTAACCTCCCTGGTCTCCAGTATAATTCCAATCATAAGTTCCTGCCCCGGCATTATCATCCCCATCACATAAATCAGCTGAGCCTGTAATTTGCTCACAAGTTAGATTCAATGCGAGCTCACCATTTATAATAGTAATATTAGAACCATTATTAATAGTGAAATTTCCAACTAAAGAATCGCCCAAAGCATAATTAACTATTTTCGCATCAATACTGGCATTAACTTGTGTTCCATTATATAAATCCTGGCCAGTTATCCCTGTATCATTTACAAGTGAAGCAAATTGATTGTCTGTTAGGGTTCTATTAGTAGCAAACCACGAAGCGATTATACTAGTTAAACTATAATCTTGTAGGTATACTTCTATTGAATCGTTTATTTGTGTGCCATTTCTAAAATTTTGGCCTGTAACTGCATCTTCAGTTAGTATACTAATATTAATAGCGAAGATTCCGTTAGTAGAATCATAAGATATATTCGCTGAACCAGAGAAATTTCCTCGTATCCCATCAGTAGTAACTACATCTTGGTATGCCGAGGGCACATTTCCACCAAAAAGGCCGGCGTCTCGCGCAAAATCAGCGTTCCAACAGTATGGTGCCTTTGAGAAGTTCTCAACATCCAATAAATCGTCGCCAACTTTGATTCTATACGTCATATTACTCTTAAAAAGTTCACTATTTATGGAAACAGTGTCCCCTACTATGTAATTCCATATCCCAGAAGAAGAAGCAAGGCTTACTTGCTCAGAATAAACCGGTGTTGTGCCAGTTCCATTAAAGAAAGTAATATTAAATACATACGTTCCGTTTAATGCGGCTCCTGATGTAGCGTTTCTAAGTACTCCTTGTATGTCTAGGGTCTCGGAATAGGCGTAAGCAAAGCTAATAAAAATAAAAATTGATAGTAGGGTTAATGTTTTTCTCATTTTATCCTGGTCCTTTTGATTCAACTAAACTTTGTAGTGCATTAGTCATTGGTTTTACTTCCGCTAACACACTATCTATTGATCTACCGGCGAATGACATCGACAACCAAATGATTACTCCAGCTAAAACGAAGGCACCGATGATTATTGCGACAGTCATATATAATTGTCGCTTCATACTGTCTTCGTCTTGCGTTCTTCTCCGAATCTCGGCCTCTTCAGCTTGTTGCCAAAGGTCCATGTCCGGTTCTGGAACATTTAAGTTGACTGCATCCGATAGTCTTGGTCGTTCTATTGGAATCCAAACGTCTTTGGACGGCCTTAAAAACCATACTCCGTCGGAATATCTCTTGGAATACTCCAACGGAGCAAGTTTACGTGTCCGAAACACGTTAGGCAAAACCATAATACTAAATTTATGGACTCCTTTGACTTTATAGTCACGACCTCTCGCTTTTTTGGGGTGGCCAAGCTCTACATTATGCTCTCGAAGGTCTTGCATCGTCACAGGACCTTTTTTTCTTAACTCTGCTAAGACCTCGGGCCTTGTCCCATAAATCGGAAAGTAAGTTATCTTTAATTTGTGCTCTAATGTTACCCAGACAAACCAAAATATACCAAGTAACAATATGGAGACTAAGATGTTTATAATCCAGTCCCCAGCTCCCGCGAGGGAGCTAAACCACCGGTTGTCTATAAAACCGGAAATATCTTCGGGGCGTACCATTGATTCTCACCTGATTACTTTCGGGTTACACTAACACCGTAGCCTTTCTTTTTCTTATAGATTGAAGCTTTTAGGCCTTTTTTACGCGCCATCTTTGCTTGCTTCTTGGCTGATGTCTTGTTTTTTGCTCTGTGCATTACCATCTTTCTGTTCCTCCTTTCGTAGTTCGAACTCTTTTGCCTTTACAAGCAACTCCAATCGTTCGATGATTGCATCGAGGCGTATTGCTAACTCATGTTCCATTTCTTCCACCTATCTTTTCTTTTTCTTTTTTCTTTTCTTTTCGTAGTTCATTTTTTCACACCCATTAATTTTTTAAACTTCTTTACAGTCATTCCGTCGTCAACCAGCTCCTTCGAGATAAAATCTCTAATTTCTACGCGGGCTCTACTTGAAAACGCCTTTTTTTTCTTCTGTTTTGGTACCATCTTCAATTCTATTGATTTTATATATCTTACCGTCGAGGTTTCTCTCGCCTGCATTAAGTGCACGGTAGTAAGTAGGTTCAATTGTATTCATTATTAAATTAGTTATGTATCTTAGCTTACCTAAATTCTTTTCAATTCCAAGTTCTTTATAATTATCTTTGATGAATTGTACTAAAGGATAACCGATGCCATACCTAAGTACTAAATTGATTCGTAGTTCAGAATAATTCGACATCATTACGTTCACGTCGAGAGATTCAATGAAGTTAACTAATTGATACGCACCATTGATTGATGTTAGGGGCCTAATGCCGGGTATTTCTAATGCATCCCCTTCTTTACTAAACCGTCGCGCACATAATTTCTCGAATAAATTACGCATCTGTGGTGATCTGTCTTGTTGCCATCGCCTTAACTCTGCGAGCATATTATTTTTATCCATTAATATTTGCTCGTCGGGCACTTGAGGATTGATTGAAGCTTCAAGTATTGCAGATTGTCGATTAAACTGACTAGTTTCTCTCATTGTTGGTTCTGGTTCTGGTTGTTTCTTTCCAAATATCTTATCTATGTTAGCTAACTGCATTTAATCACCTAATAATTGGCCTAACTTCGAGGCCAGTTAATACTGTTGGTCGTTTTCCAAATATTTCTTCGCCGGCTGCACGGACTGAAGGTTGGAAACGCCCCAGTAATTGTAATGGGTCACGTTTTTTCTTTTTCTTTCTTGCTCTTGTGTCTGGTTTTGGTTTAATTATTATGGGTGGTGGTGGCACAGTACTTATATTAACAAAAGACCCGGGTGCACCGCCAGCTATTGGTGGTGTCCTAGCAATCGTTTTAGTTATTGTCCGTTGTCTAGTTGTAACTCTTGTTGTTGCCTCCGTCCTTTGTCTAATTGATGGTCTTATTCTAGGTCTGATTCTTACATCAGGTCTTATTTCTATCTTTGGCCTAATAAATACTTCTTGGTTAACTCTTATTTCTGATTTTGGTTGAGATATTGATTTTACTTCTTCTCTTGATCTGCTCGTAGGCACTGATCGTGATATTGGTCTAACTCTAACAGTTGGTTTTCCACCAACTTCTATCGCTCTACCTATGTCTGCAGCTGACAAAGGCGGTTCTGTTCTCGGTTCAAAGATTCTTGGCCGTGGTTCTTCTGCTAATATTTTAACTCTACGTCTTCCAATACTTACTTGGGCTTTCTTTCCTAACCCACTTAATAAATCTAATCTCTTTATGGCCTTACCAACAACTTTAAATGGTTTTAATCTGCTCTGTTTAAACTGATACCTAGTTGATGATACAAAACCGGTCCTTCTTTCTGTTGTTAGGGTAGGTCTTTTAATAAATTCTGTTATTGCAACTGGCCCTGCCGCTTGTGGGTCTGTCCTAAAGGTCTTTACATCTGGTTTAAAGGTTGGTTGAAGTGCAAATTTAATATCTGGGTCTCTAAAAATTATGCTAGTGCTTCCACCAACTGTTGTAATCTCTGTTTGAGGAGTAGCCACGTCGATTTGTGTAAGTTTAGTTGTTGCTTTACCTAAAAATCTTTTCTCTATGTCCCTCCCCCTAATAAATTCTTTCTGTTTACCTACTCCAACAAACTCTCCACGCCGTTTTGTTAGTCTCTTACCAAAAGAACCCGCACCATCTACCTTTTTTCCGACATCAAACCCGAGTCTATCTTCGACCCGCCCAAATAATGTCTTCTTTTTCTGTATAGCTATTCTTTCTGGAGTAAATTCTACTGTCCTTCTTGATATTAAAGGAGAAGGAGTAGTATCAACATTAGCCGATGGAACTTTTGCTTCTAGTTCAGCCTTAAATCGCCGAATAAATCTATTATCAAGTCTTTCTTTTGCGAGAACTCTTAATTCCAGTTTTCCTTTAGGTGTTTTCTTAAATATGATGTCTCTTTTCTTACCTATTAAACTACCAGACAGTCGCCTACCTACTTGAACAGAAGTAAAATCAAATGTTTGTCTACCTCGTGTTATCTTTCCACGAGAAACAGCAACTGTTGGTGTTGATTTTGCAACAGATTTTTGTAATATCTTTTGTCTAGGGAACTCAAAAGTTAGTGGTCCTTCTTTTCTAAACAGAATTGGCTCTTCTAAAACTTTTATATCTGATTCTCCTACTTTAAAGCCTCGTTTTGCTACTCTTTTCTCTAGGCTAAAGGCAACAACCTCCGAAGGTTGTAATCTATAAGGCAATCTTTCCTCTAATCTTGGTGGGATAAATCTTTTTATCGTCGGGACGGTTCTATGGTGGATTAATTCGTGCGCAAAGGTAACTCTCCTTTCTCCGGGAGTAGTAAGTATTGCTTTATTAACTGTTCTCGGTCTGCCAGGTTTTCCTGTCCTTATTTTTTCTTGTCGTATCCCCTTCACTAAACCAACCGCAATGTCGCTTTGGCTTTTACCAACACTAGCAACACCCAAAGCGATTTCTCCTTCACCTAAATTAATAATATTCGGTCTAAATATTTCTATTTGTCCTTTCTTTGATAATATTGTAGCGTAAGTTTCCGGTGTTACTCGTCCCTCTGTTGTAAACTCTAGTGCCGGCTTTGTTTTTATTACTTTAACGTTTGCTTGCTTCCCAACAACTTTTGTTTGTGTGATTTCTGCTTCTGGTGCCTTGTAAATATCAGTTATTATATCTGCTTCAACTTTTCCAGGCCTTCTTGGTGTTAATCTCTCTGCAACTACGTCTAAAACCCGAGGTGGTTTAATAAATTTACTCGTTGCTGCAGTTAAACCCGCGCCCATTATGAATCCTGCGCCTTTTGGCGTTGCTAACTCTTTAAAAGTCTTACCGACCTCTGGTGCTGGTGCAAGTAGGGTTGATTTTATTGCTCCTTTTGGTAATTGCTTTCTAAAACTTATAGCTTCTGTTGTTATGAATGTTTTACCGACTATTTCTGGTACAAATGAGGCCGCACCGATCAAAAAGAACGGCGCTCCTGCCACAGAAGTAAAAGCACCACCAATAAATTCACCTGCTGGCTTTGCTACAGGTCTTAATGGAACTATTCCTTTAGAAATCTTACCACCGATAAAAGAACCAACTCCTTCTATATTAGAAATGCCTTTCTCAAAATTAATCGTGCCTAAAAATCTTTTTCTAGCTTCTGTTATCTTTTCAGTTCGTTCTATCCTTCTTTCAAACTCTGCAAATTGCCTGCTTTTTGTCGACTTAGTAAAGTCTGGTGTGGTTGTGGTTTGTATAGGAATCCTTCCACTCTTAAATTCACTAACTTGTGTACCAACTCTAGCAAATCCTCCTTCTACACCGACGATGGTTTGTGGAAACTTTGCTGTGAAGGCTTCGTCTCCTGATCTCTCAATTAATTCTTGCTTTTTTTCTAAAGCTAGTGCACCAAACTTTGTTTCTGCAAAGCCTGGTTGTTCTAATCGAGCGATTCTTGCCGCTTGTTCTGCTGGTCGCTCTCTCATTAATGCTTGTTGCTGTGATCTTGCTTCTATTCTTTGACTTAGACTTGTAAAAACTTCTTGTGCTGTTTCTCTTGCCGTTCTTTCGGCAATTGGTCGACGAGATTCTGCGGGTAGCGGTGCTTCTTCGCTTCTAAGGCCGCCAGGTCTATCTGCACCAGTAAAAGTTGTTCCCCCCGATGGGAAAGTTGCTCTTCTATTACCTACACCATGGAAAGTTACATCTCCAGTGTCGGGATCAGTAGTAATTCTTGTGATAGTTCCGAGTTGTCGCTCTGCTACTTCTCGTTGTCGCTCTCTAACTGTTCTTTGTTCGGGTTCTTGACCAGATTTCTCAGCGTCGATAACTTCTTTCGACTTAAAAGTTGTTCCACCGCCTGGAGAAGTCTCTTCAATACCTCCTTTAGAAAAAATACGTCTTGTTCCACCATCAGGTAAACGTTCAACTCTTACAAGGTGACCTCTTTCAGCTCTCTCAGAAGAATCGTCACTAGAAGAAGAACCTCCACCTCCTCCTGAGCCGCTACTTCCACCTCCCGGCCCGGGAACTCCTGGCCTAACAAAATGTGGCATATAATATTTCTGTATTTCCAAACTATTTAAACTTTTCTATAATAACTAGTTGTTAAAATAGTAACATTTATATATTTTAACATTTAACAATTAACCATGAGTGAGGAATACGCCGAAAAAACTACTACAAAGTTTAATGCGGGCATTGCGAAGCTTGAACGGATGAATAAATTAAGGATTGGGTGCCATGAAGCCCGTATGCGCAAACAATATACGCTTTGGCTCGACTGTTTAACCGGCTGGCGTTCTGAAATGAATGATAAATTAGAAAAAGAACAGCAGGGGGTTTGCAATTCATACGAAAACCTCATTCAACTGTCTATAACTCCAGTACAAGCACCCAACCAACACCCTTTCTCACAATTTGGTAAGGTAAAACCAAACTATTACACTGTTACGTTCCTTCTTAATCAATATGAATTGTATTTAGGTGAATTAGAAAACAAATATGGGTATGGTATGCCACTTAAAGATGGTGTGGGCGACTTAATAGCGGAGATGGAATAATGGTAAAGGTATTTGAAGAGAAATTCCCTGCAGGAACGCAAGGAACTAAGAAAGCAGGTATGTATATCGACGGTGCATTGAAGAGTAATCTCGATGTAATGAAAAAAGCACTAAAAGAAGACTGGGATGGACTAGTTATAGTGGATGGACCAGAGGGTGCAGGCAAATCAGTGCTAACTCAGCAGTGCGCCTTCTACTGCGACCCAACATTGAACGTAAGTAGGATAGTTTTTAGGCCGGATGAGTTCGAAAAGGCAGTTCTAACTGCAGAAAAGTATCAAGCGATCATTTTCGATGAAGCTTTTAGTGGACTTGCATCAAGAAAGACAATGAGCACTATCAACTACAGCATTGTTTCGATGCTTGCCGAGATTCGACAGAAGAATCTCTTCATCTTTATAGTAATGCCTTCGTTTTTCGACATGGACAAGTACGTTGCACTTTGGAGGAGTAGATGTTTGCTTCATGTTTACGCTGACAAATTCAAACGAGGCTTCTTTCGGTTCTATAATTACAAAAAGAAGAAAGATATGTATGTAAAAGGTAAAAAATATTACTCTTACACTTGTGTGCAGGCTGATTTCTATGGTAGGTTCACCAATTTTTACCCTTGTGGCAAGGAGGAGTACAAGAAGAAGAAGGAGAACAGTCTGAGGTCCTACCTTAGACAACCAAGGGACACTAAATTAAGTTTAAAGAGGGAAATCTACACAGATATTATAAAAAGGATGCAAAACAACCAAGTGATGAAGCTTAACAACAATCAGATCGCAGAATTAACTGGATTGTGCCGTCAAACGGTATCTAAGTATAGCAAACCAGGGTTGAAGGTTAACGGGGGCGACATACTGTAGTGTACTTATGAAAAAGATGGAATATGTCACATGGAGCCAGGGTTTGGTACAAATCATGTCAAATTTTGCTAAAACATGGCACATTCGTGTCATAATAGCAGGAATAATGGCCGTTACTTGCTATTATATAGATGTATGGTGGGGCTACACCCACCGGAGGTATGGAGATGGATCAGGAACTAATAAAAGCACTGGAAAAAAATACAGAACTAGCAGATGCCTTCCAAACAAAGGTCGAAGAACTAAGTAAAGACCTTGGTACTATTAGAATAGGTATGATTGTGTTATTATTAATACAAGTTGTGATGGCAGTATGGGTTTTGTTAAGATAATAACACCAAGGATGATGAAGGCATCTTGGGTAATGCTTATTGTGTTCTTGGTACTGGCGTTCTTTGATTTCTATTCTACGCACACCAATCCTTTCGCAAAGGAACTTGAGGCAAATGTAGTTTACCTTGCAACGGGTTCTTGGATGTTGATTTACTTTATTAATATTTTTGCGATCTGGGCCTTATTAAAGGCATATAATTCTCCAAAGTATTGGATTAGGTACATGGCATTATCTGCCTTTACCTTTCTTAGCGTTACTAGAATTAGTGTAATTATTAGTAACCTACAGATTCGGCAGCAAGTCGAAAACGGAGAAATTACTCAAGCAATAGCGGCAAGTGTATCAGATTCGGTGAAGGCTTCTAACTACTCTTACCTTATTCTATTATATATATACTTGCCGCTGCTTATAAGTATGGTAATCTATGGATTATTTAGATTAGATCATGAGGTGATCGAAAAATGAATTGGATGCAAACTGGTGCAACTTGGTTAATGGGTATTTTTATTGTTGGGCTTATTGCCAAGGAACTATTACAGCAATTAAAAAAGAAAAAGGAGAAAGAAAAAAGTGACTGAGAATTGGTATTTTTTCTTTATTCTCATTATTTGGGGATTATGGAGGCATAGAAAATGGTTGAAGAATTACATAAAGGAGATGAAGTTAGCCTTAAAGAAGTAAAGAAAATTCCATGGAGAGATATTATATTATTTGGTGTTATTCTCTGTGCCTTCTTTTCTGGTTTTTTGATAGGGGAAAAGATTACTTTTCACAATCAAGCAGACTTTTTTATAGATTATATTGATGGGTCGTGTTCATGTGATCCCGAAATATATCTTGAAAAAAGTCAAATAAAGTACCAAAATCAGCTACCAGGATTAAACTTTTCTATAAATGATTAAAAGTTTTAAGCGCAAAATGGGAGGTATATAGAAAAGTTTATATACTAAAGCATCTTAAAGAATAGTAGTGATTACTAATGGAAAAGACAATAAAAATAACTGAAGAAACTCACGCATTATTGTTAGAAGAAGGTAAGAAGGGCGAAACATTTGATGCGTTGTTTAGAAGACTATTAAAAAAAGGTGATAAAAATGTTAAACGATTGGATGACTAAGGGAACTGTTGACTTTATGTGTAGACACGATTTCTGCGCTGTCTCGCATGATGGAAAGTCTGGCTACGGCATAGTAAAAGCAGGAGACCTTAAAAAATGACAGAAAAGACTGCTGCTGACTTAATTCCTGGTGATACTTATTATCACCAAATTGTTTCTTTAAACGAACAAGATAAGGTACTAACTACACAATTAAAAGAAGAAAGAAGGGGTACACTATTAAATTTCTGGAATTGGCTTATGACTAATGGATATTTAGAAGAAGGCCAAGCAGGATTGGGGGTAATTGATATATACTTAAATAGGTATAAAGATGACTGACAAGAAAAAAGAGGTGAATATAATGTATCATTGTTATGGTAAATGGCCGCAGGAACACTGCGACCGGTTTTGTCATGAAGACAAACAATCAGAGTGCAGGATGAAACCATTTCATCTTGATTCATAGTCATTCCGAGGCCCCTTCTCACAGTGGAAAGCATACAGAGATACTTCGGAGAGACCCAGGGCCAGGTTTTACTCTTTTCCTGGCCCTTTATAATCACTAAAAGTGATGGAGGAAACAAAATGGCAACATTAAGAGACGAAGCAAAGGCATACGAGCCACCGCAAACACTAAATATAGCCGACTTGGATAAAATTCCGATCGATATTGAACTGTTTGATGGTAAAGGCAAGGATAATAAGGGTAATGAGTTTACCTATAAGTATGCAAAGATAGATGGTAAAGAATATAGGGTTGCAGGAACCATAATTGGTGGGATTAAAGCAATTCTTGAGAAAATGCCGAACTTACAGTATGTTTCTGTATTGAAACAAGGTGAAGGGATGAGTACAAGGTACCAAGTAATTCCCTGTACCATGGAGAACTTTGGAACTCCAGAAGGTTTCAAAATATGAAACAAGTAACTCAAACCAGTTTGGATGCTTATAAAAGCATTCAAGCTGATAGTTTGAAACTTACGCATTCATATAAAGAAATAATAGAGACATTACAAAAAAATCCTAACTTAACAGATTATGAGATAGCAACTAAGTTAGGATATAGTGATCCTAATAAAATAAGACCAAGGAGACATGAATTAATGAAAGCAGGGTACTTACTATCTTTTAGTAAAAGGAAATGTGAAATAAGTAAGGTAGTAGCTAAAACATGGCAACTAGTATGTATATTTCCTATGGAGCACATGGAAAAAAACTAAAAATGTAGGTGTCTATAATATGTTATATATATATATTATATAATTATATAGTATAAGATATAGACCCCCACACTGGGAAATTTTGAAGAAAATGGGATTAGCAACAAAAGCAATTGTTTTGGATGAAGAAAAGTATAATCAGTTACCAACTGGAGAAAGAAGTAGAATAATTAGAGATTTAATTAGTAATTATTTAGCTTATAAATCTGGTGACATACAACATATTGATGAAGAAATACTGTTAAGGAAGGAAAGAACATTAGAAACTAAGAAAATGCAGATAGATACAGAGTTAGAGTCAATTAAAGCAACTTTAAACATGATAAAAGAAGATAGGGATCAAGCAGAAGCTAAAAAACTAGTAGATGAAAAAGAAAAGATAGCAGCGTTAAAGAAATGCTTGATGTGTGGTAGAGTATTAGAAGAAGGTAATAAAATACATACATTTACTAAAGGAATAGTTTGCCAAGTGTGTTTCATGAGTGCAACACCTAAGGATTTTAAAGTTTGGAGTGGTAAAGATGACTGATGTATTCAACAAAAGGTGCCCTGTATGTAATGGGGAGATGCATAAAGACAATAAATATTGCAGTTTAAGGTGCTACAATGCTGAAAATGACGCCAATAACAAAGTTACGCCTTAGTTGTGGCGTAATAACAAACAAGTATGAACCGTTCATACCGAAATTAGAGACTTATGCCATTGAAAACCTTGAAGTTGTAGGTGTTTGTGGCATTGTTATGCGACATTATATATTTCCAACACTTTATGTGGCAGTTGATAAAAAACATCGGAAAAAAGGCATAGGAACGCGCCTAGTTAAAGATATTATATATAGAGCAAGGTACCCTGTGTTTTTAACCGTGTGGACCGGCAATCCATCTTATAAGATATTCAAGAAGTTTGGATTCAAGAAAGTATGCAATTGGAGAAAAATAAGGGGAGTTAAAACTATTGTAATGGTGAGATTATGAAATATTTGATTAAAGTAATTATAAGAGAGAATTGGTATACTATTGAGTTTGATGAGACAGTTATTAAATCTGATTTAAATAGAGAAGAAATACTCAATCAGATAATGTTTAGGATAAAGAAAGATTACAAATTGGGTTTATGTAAAAAGAGTTATGGATAAGGAGGAACAAGAAGTCTAAGAAGAAGTGATACGAATGTCAAAACTTAAAGCATATTTTTGGAAAGAACATACTGACGTTGATACAGGTTTAGCAGTTGTAGCTAAATCTGCTAAAAGGGCTAAGGAATTGGGCTATGCCTACTGGGCTTCTGATGTTGGTGTAGAACCTGAAACATTCATAGAACAACGTGTTAATTGGTTGAGAGATGCTAATGTTGAAGGATTGAAAAAAGAAACAGTATTAGAACACCACGAAGGGCTTAGGAGAAATATGTATGGTTGGATTGAAGATGGATGTTGTGATGATTGTGGAGATACTGATATGTTATATCATCACGAAGGAAAAGCACTATGTAGTGCTTGTATAGAAAAAGACGAAGTGGAGGTGAGTGCTGATTCCTCCCAAAGCTAAAGCTTTGGGTATCTTCAGCACATTTTTATGATTTGTAAAGATGAAACAAAAAGAATATAGAGTGGATTTAGTAGAAATTGGTTATTTAGATAGTGATGAAATTAGGAGTTTGTTGAAAAGTAATGTAATAAGTTGGGAAGAAAGAAGATGGATTAAAATTGTATTGGCAAACAAAGTAATAGAAGAATATACTTCATTAATTATGCTTGTAGGAGTTGCTAGTGTTGTAATGGAAATAGTTTCATCTTTGAAAACTTCGGATTCTAAAAAAGAATCCGACCTCTAGCGAGGGGATTTAATACAAAATTAAACGAGTGATAATGTGAAAGAAATGAAAATGTCATTTGCAATAATATCTAAATTATTGTCTTATTTATTATTTGGATATGGTACAATAATTGTATTCATTCAGGTATATAATACAATTGGAAAAACATTAATAATTGAATTTAAACCAATTTATACTGTGCCGATAGTAACCTTAATTGGATATATATATTTATTGTTTGGTGCTTATATGATTTTTTATAGAAAAAATAAAAGGAAGGTGAAAGGATGAAAGCTCCGCAAAGGTTTAAACACGCCTGTTTTCGGTTTTCATCCTCACCAGATTCCTATCACATTAGAAAGTAAAAATGACATCCTCTAA
>Ga0180432_10005148_pt1 | contig 17572 bp, 10 predicted proteins | sample SS_ome_10_FD_132414 | JGI IMG/M metagenome (GOLD analysis project Ga0180432, IMG submission 132414) | Hypersaline lake sediment archaeal communities from the Salton Sea, California, USA - SS_1_MS_2 metaG | ecosystem: Environmental > Aquatic > Non-marine Saline and Alkaline > Hypersaline >...
AGGAGGGCCTTCCCGAGGACCCTCCGCCGGCTGAGTATTTCGACTTCGAGATCGTGACCTTCGGCGCTGACACGACGCCCCGTTTCCCGGTGAAAGTAATCGAGGAGACGGAGGATTATATCGTCAACACTACCGCCTATGGCGGATTGCGGCGGGACCGCAAGGACTATGCCAGTACCCCTGAGATTATTGACTACCCCTGCAAGAGCCGGGATAATTGGGAGAAGCTCAAGGACCGCCTCGCGCCGGATGCGAGTCGCGTTGACTGGGATGGCGGGTGGCTTTCAGGATCGGCGGAGGACGAACGGAGCGACGAATCGCTGCTGGAGACGGGCCGCACCGAGCACCGTCGCGGCCTTCCGGGCAACAAAAAAGCTCGGCAGCAGGGCAAGTTCACCTGCTATGGGTGCGCGATCGGCTATGACAAGATCCAGAGTTACGTGGCGTCCGAACAGCTGCTCATGGCTATCGCCACCGACCAGAACTGGGTGCGCGATATGTATGAGACCGACGCGAAGCTGGCATTACAGATGTATGAGATAATGAGGGACGGCGGGTTCGAGTTCGATGCGGCCTGGGCCTTCTGTGACCTCGGATATCGCAACGGCCTGCTGTTCTCACCGCAGCACTATGAAGAGACCCTCCGGCCCACCTTCCAGCGCGTGTTCGACTATTTCCAGGCGGAGGGTCTGCCGATTATCCTACATAGCTGCGGCAACGTCGAGGAACTGATTCCCTACTTCATCGAGGACGGGCTGAACTGCCTGCAGCCGCTGGAGGTCAAGGCAGGAATGGACGTCGTAAAGCTGAAAGAGCAATTCGGCGACCGGATGGCGTTTATGGGTGGGATTGATGTGCGCGCGATGGCAGATCCTGATCCCTCATTAATCGAGGAGGAAATCCGGACGAAAATCACCGCTGCGAAGCAAGGCGGCGGCTACATCTATCACTCCGATCATTCCATCCCCGACAACGTCAGCTTCGACCAGTACACCCGCGTCCTGGAACTCGTCAGGAAATATGGCGCTTACTAGGCCGGCCCGCTGATGCGTCAGGGGCAGGTTCACGCTGCATCATGTGTCAAGGCACTTCGGACCAACAATCGTGAGGAGGTCAAATTGTGAGAGTACTTCAGCATCGTGGGATTATTGCACCAGGGCTGCTTGCGCTCGTGGCACTTGTTGCGGGATGTCATGGCACCAACGCGCCGTTACTCGATGGCGGCGTCCCGCTGCGTTCTGCCTATGTATTCGTGTGCGCCTGGGGACAGGAAGGCGCCCAGAACGGCAATTTCATGAGTGTGCAGGGCATCGCTGTGGCTGCCGACGGCTCCGTTTACACCGTCGATACGGAGTTGAACCGGATCCAGAAATTCGACAGCAATGGTAACTTCATCAGGAAGTGGGGCAGCACAGGCGACGGCGACGGGCAGTTTGGGTACACACAGGGAGTGGCTGTTGGCCCGGCCGGGAATGTCTATGTGACCGACGGCCCCAATGACCGTGTCCAGAAGTTCGACAGCAACGGTAACTTCCTGATGAAGTGGGGCACTCCGGGGGACAACCCGGGGCAGTTCACTTGGCCGCATGGCATTGAGGTAACCGACAGGGGTAATGTCTATGTCACGGACACATACAAGCACGCGGTCCAGGAGTTCGACACGAATGGGAACTTCGTGAGGATGTTCGGGGGCATAGCACCCGGGCCGGGGCAATTGAATGTCCCGCTGGACATCGTCGCCAAGTCGCTGGATGACGTGCAGATATTGCAGCTTGGTGAGAAGCACGTGCAGGTCTTCACCAAAGCCGGCATCTACAAGACCGAGTGGGGGGAGCACGATTTCGTCGGCGGCGACGGGCTCCTGGTGTCTCCGGAGGGGATTTGCAGCGACACTGAGCAGAATGTCTATGTGGTGGACGAGGGTGCTCAATGTGTGCAGAAGTTCGATCAAGACGGTAACTTCATCACAAGATGGGGCGATGATGGTAGCGGTGAAGGGGAATTCGACCGACCGGCAGATGTTGCTGTGGATACCAATGGCAATGTCTATGTCGCAGATACCGCAAACCATCGCGTTCAGAAGTTCCATCCCCTCGTCTTCTGAGGCACGATGAGGTCACCGCAATCCGGGATGTGTCCGCTGCTCCGGCTTGCAGTATTGGTTGCTGGTTGCCGGCGCAGCGGTATGCCCTGTGTAATGCTAACAGTCCAGTCTGAACCAGGGCAGGAGTCTGATAGCCTGAGATGGCCGCGAAAGGTGAGTTGAATGAGCAAGCAGTTTGCCGGTCACAGAATCTACTTTCCACAGTACCGCAGGGGCAAGGTGGGCCTGGAGCTGTTTGAGGGGACGATCCTGGAGCACGCCCGTAAGCTGGGCATCGAGATTCGTGCGGAATGTGGCGGGCAGGGAACGTGTGGAACTTGCGTGGTGCGCATCGAACGGGGCCAGGAGGCGCTCGAGCCCCCGACGCCGGCGGAGCAGCAGTTTAAGCTCGGTGGCTCGGAGCGGCTGGCCTGCCAGGCCAAAATCGTGCAGCCCGCTGATATCTATGTCTTCATTCGGGACGCCGGAAAATACTCTATCCTCAGCGAAACCGTTCAGCACGAAGTGGAACTGGAGCCACTTGTGCAGAACGTGAATGGTGAGGTGGTCTGGAGCGGTCCGGATGGAGAGCGCGTCCTCGGTCCGCATACCGGCCGCATGTACGGGCTAGCAATAGACGTGGGCACTACCACAGTCGTCGTACAGCTTTGCGATCTACAAACGGGAGAGCAACTCACTACCTTCGCCATCAAGAACCCGCAGGTCACCTACGGGGATGACGTGATCTCCCGAATAGACTACACAATGCGCAACGAGGGCGGCCTGCAAGAGCTTCAGACTACGGCCATTGAGGCAGTTAATGAGATAATCGAGGAAATCGTCGAGCAGGAGGGGCTGAGCCACGAGCAGATATACGAGACCGTCATCGTGGGCAATCCGACGATGCGTAACCTGTTCTTCGGCTTACCCGTAGAATCACTCGGCGTGATTCCCTTTGACGCGCCCGACAAGAGGGCGGTCAGTGTGAAGGCTTCGGCGCTGGGTCTGAAGACCAATCCTGAGGCCAACGTGTACGGGGCTGCGCTTATCGGCGGACACGCCGGCGCTGACTGCATCGCCAACATCATCGCCGCACGGATTCATGAGGCCGAAAAGCCAACCATGCTCATTGACATCGGTACCAACGGCGAGCTGGCAATCGGCACCGCTGCAGGCATTATGACTGCTTCGGTGGCCGCCGGCGGGGCCTATGAGGGCGCTACCGTTGCCAGTGGCGTAGGCGCATTGGATGGAGCAATATGCAATGTCCAGATCCGCGACGGCCAGATCTCTTACCAGACTATTAATGACAAGCCCCCGCTCGGTATCTGCGGCTCCGGCCTCATTGACCTGCTGGCCGAATTGCTCAACGATGGCATCATGACGAGCAAGGCCAAGCTAAACGGGGATTATTATCTCACTGAAACGATCAAATTCACCCAGGAGGATGTTTATCAACTGATCACCGCAAAGGCCGGACTGAGGACCGACCAGGACCTCCTGATCAGCTACTACGGCATCGAGCTTGCAGATGTGGACAGGCTGTATCTGTCAGGCGGCTTCGGCAACTACATTGACGAGAACAACGCCATCACCATTGGCCTGCTACCGGACGTGAGGGGCAAGGTCGTCAAGATCGGAAATGCGGCCCTTGCCGGCGCGGCGGAAATGCTGCTGTCTCGAAGGCGACGCCAGGAGTCCGAGGTCTGGGCCGCAAAGATTCGCCACACTAGGCCCAATGAGCTCGAGCCTGAATTCGCGTACATGGTTGCGGACAACATGTATTTCTGAAGCACCATGCTCGCGTCTTGTGCGCCGTCTGACGTGAACGGGCAGATACGAGAAAAAAATTCTTTGCAGGAAAATGCTATCTGTTGTGGAAATAGGTAATAGTATAGACTATTGCAGGGAGGTGCGGAACATGGCTACGGCCAGAGACATAATGAGCGGTCCGGTAGTGATGATTGACGGGATGGCGACCGTCGCGGAGGCCATCGAGATGATGGAAAGCGAGGGGGTGCGGGCGCTGATAGTGGACCGGCGAGGGCCTGAGGACGCCTATGGCATCGTCACCCAGCGCGACATCGCCTACATGGTCATCGCGGTGGAGACCGATCCGGCGGATGTGCTGGTACACGAGATCCAGTCCAAGCCGCTGGTGGTCGTCAACCCGGACCTCGACGTCAAGTACGTGGCACGGCTGATGTCGAATTTCGGCCTGTCGCGCGCGCCGGTCATTTTCGACGGCAAGGTCCAGGGCATCGTCTCAGTCAGCGACATTGTCAACGAGCTGAGCTGACGCCCGCCAGTCGCTACCCTAACAGCCAAAGCAGCATCGGCACCCCTGTAGAAGTAATAGCCGCACTCAGGAACCGGTAACAAGCAGAAGACGGCTCCCATCGTAAGATGGGAGCCGTTGCTGCGTCGGCTTGCGAGAGACACTCAGCAAATTCTGGGGAGCAGCTCGCCGGCGGGGAGTTCGAGGATGCGAGTCGTGCCGATGGGAGTATGGAGGCGAACAGTGGCCACCGGCTCGGCTGCGACCTCGCCGATGATGCAGGCATTCCGGCCAAGCGGATGGGCGCGCATCGCGGCCAGTACCTTTTCCGCGGCCTCAGGTGCGACCATGGCGACCAGCTTGCCCTCGTTGGCCACCGCGTAGGGAGAGAGGCCGAGAACCTCACAAGCACCGCCCACCTCCGGTCGGACCGGGATCGTCGCCGCCTCCAGAGTAATGCCGACGCCGGATGCGGCGACTATTTCATTGACCCCTGCGGCAAGCCCGCCTCTGGTCAGATCCCGGAGAGTGTGGACCGCCTCACCGCCGGCCTCCAGCATCGCGCCGACGAGTGTATGCAACGGCGCTGTGTCGCTCTCGACGGCGCTGGATATCTGCAGGTCCTCACGTGCCATCATCACCGCCACACCGTGGTCGCCGAGCGTGCCATTGACCAGCACCCTGTCGCCGGGCGTCGCGGCGGTAACGGAGGGGATATGGTCGCCACATTCGCCGATGCCGCTGGTATTGATGAAGATGGCGTCGGCCGCGCCCCTTCCGACGACCTTTGTGTCCCCGCAGGCTATGATGACATCGCAATCGCGCGCCGCCTGACCGATGGACTGCACAATGCGGCGGAGTGTGTCCAGCGGGAGGCCTTCCTCGATGATGAGGCCGAGGCTGAGATAGCGCGGCGTTGCCCCACGCATCGCCAGATCGTTGACCGTACCATGGACTGCAAGGCTGCCGATGTCGCCGCCGGGGAAGAAAAGCGGCTGGACGGTGAAAGAGTCGGTGGTGAAGGCGATGTCCGCTGCGGAGATGCTGAGAGTCGCGGCGTCCTCGAGGCCCTCCGCTGACTGGCCGCCGAGAGCCGGCAGGAGCTGCTCGGTGATGAACTGCTGCATCATCGCGCCGCCGCTGCCGTGGCCCAGTGCTACTTTCTGCGAGCTGTCAGAAATGTCCATGGACAACCGGCCTTTCGACGTGTGGCTCAGGTTTCCCGATACTTAAACATCGCCGCGCAGGAGCCCTCCGAAGAGACCATGCAGGGGCCAATCGGGGAGGCCGGCGTGCAGCGAGTTCCGAATGCCGGACACTCAGCCGGCAGTGCCTTCCCCTGCAGTACATCGCCGCAGATGCACGGCCCCGGGTCGTACGGGATGGGCGGCTCAAGCTCGTATCTGTTCCTTGCATCGAGATGGGAGTATTCGTCACGGAGGCGCAAGCCACTTGCCGGGATGGCGCCAAGGCCCCGCCATTCGGCATCGGTTGGGCCAAAGACGCCGGCGAGCTGCGACTGAGCCAGCGTGTTGCCCTCGTAATCTACGGCGCGGGTGTAGCAGTTTTGCACACAGGGGGCAGCGCCCTTGATCTGCTCGATGAGCGCGCGGACGGCTTCGAGGATGTCCGTCGGCCCGAAACCGCCGATGGCACAAGCAATGCCGTAGTCAGCAGCGAGAAATTCATAGGCGGCAACGCCGATAATGGTGCTGACATGGCCCGGACAGAGGAACGCGTCAATCTGCGCCTCGGGGTCCTCGACGAGGGCTTTCAGCGCAGGCGGGACGAGCTTGTGGGCGCAGTAGATGCTGAAGTTGTCCAGGTCGCGCCGAGCGGCCTCAGAAACGGTCACGGCGATGCTGGGAACGGTGGTCTCAAAGCCGATGCCGAGCAGGACCACCTGGCGGGCTGGGTTCTCGCGGGCCAGTTGCAGAGACTGCAGGGGCGAGTAGAGGACGCGGATGTCGGCTCCGGCGGCGCGCGCCTCGGCGAGACTCCCGCGCGGCCCCGGCACCCGCACCATATCCCCGAAGGTGGCGATGATGGCCCCCTGTGCGGCAATCTGGACGATGGCGTCGAGGTCGCCGTCAGCGGTGACGCAGACCGGACAGCCGGGCCCGGAGACAAAGCGCACCTGCTCCGGCAGAAGCTGCTTGAGCCCGTAGCGGGCGATGGCATGGGAATGCGTCCCGCAGACCTCCATTATCGTCATCGGGGGAGGCTTCGCGGCGGCGATGGTGGCGGCGAGTTCCCGGCAGCGCGCGATGGTGCTCACCAGGCCCCGCCTCCCAGTTCGGCCCAGATCTCGTCCAGCTCCTCGGCATCTTCCTTCTCTATGGTATTGATGGCGAAGCCGGCGTGTACGAGCACATAGTCGCCGACTTTCACCTCGCCGATGAGATCAAGCCGCGTGGCGACGAGTGTGTCACCTATCTTGACCTGAGCCTCGAGGTCATCTATCTCCACTATGCAACCGGCAATCGCAAGGCACATTTGATCTGGTCTCCTGTCGGTTGATGTTCAATCTTGGCCGCCAAATTAGGTCAGGTGGTGGTGGGCGATGACGGCCTGGCCGAGTGAGAGGCAGCCATCTCCCGGCGGCAGGTCGCGATGTAGAAGGACCTGCAAGTCGGCATCGCGGAGGGACGCAGCGAGGCCCTCGACGACAATGCGATTCGCGAAGGTACCGCCGGATAGCGCGACAGTTTTCAGGCCGGTGCGCTCGGATGCGGCGACGGCAGCCTGCGCAAGCATGCTCACGAAGCCGCTGTGGAAGGCGCCGGCGATCTCCTCCCTGGCGACGCCGGCGAGGCGGGACTCTACTACCTGGCGCAATAGTGGAGACGGATCGAGAATCGGATTGCTCTCTGTGCGCCCCTCACCCCTATCCCCTCTCCCGGCGGGAGAGGGGTATTCAAACGGCGGCGCCAGGGAATCTGCTATGCCCTCCAGCATAATGGCCGGCTGGCCCTCGTAGGTAGCCTCCTGGCAGATGTCGAGCAGAGATGAAACGGCATCAAAGAGCCTGCCTGCCGAGGAGGCGAGCGGCGCATTGAGGTCGCGCGTAATCATCTGCTCGAACACGGGCCACGATGATGACACCTCCGGCGGATAGAGCTTCTCGATTAGTCCGACGGCTTCGGCTCCGTATAGTTCATGCAGCCAAGCCATGGCAACGCGGTACGGCTGCTTGACGGCCATGTCGCCGCCCGCCAGTGGGACATATCTGAGATGCCCGAGGCGCTCGTATTCGGCGTAGTTGCAAAGCAGGACCTCGCAGCCCCAGACGGTGCCGTCTTCACCCAGGCCCGCGCCGTCACAGGCGAGGCCGATGACCGGCTCGGCAGCGCGGTTCTCGGCCATGCAGGCGACGATATGCGCGTGATGGTGCTGGCTCTGGATGAGCGGAATCTTTAGCTCCTCCGCCTCCCGCTTGCCGTAGCGTGTGGACAGGTAGTCGGGATGGAGGTCGCAGGCGAGGGCTTGCGGCCGGGTCTGGAAGATATCCATCAGGTGCTTGGCCGCCTGGATGAAATACTCCAAAGCCATAGCGTCTTCGAGGTCGCCCAGGTGCTGGCTGATGAAGGCGTTATTGCCGGTGGTCAGGCAGACCGTGTTCTTCATATTGCCGCCGAGAGCGAGCACGGGTGTGAGTTGCTCGCCGAGCCGCACCGGAAAGGGCACATGGCCTCTGGCGCGTCGCAGTACAATCGGCCCTACGTAGCTGTCCCGTACTACAGAATCGTCACAGCCGACAAGAATGTCGCGGTCGTGGAACAGGAAGCCGTCGGCAATGTCCCCGAGCCGGTCGCGTGCCTCATCATTACCGATACACAGCGGCTCGTCGCTGATATTGCCACTGGTCATGACCAGGGCTGTGAAGGCACGCTCTCCGAGTCGCGGGCCCACAATGACGCCACGCTTCATCCGCATAATGAGATGGTGGACGGGTGTATAGGGTAGCATGATGCCATAGTCGCTGCTATCAGGCGCGACGGCGTGGGCGAGTTGTTCGGGCAGGCGCTTACGGGCCAGGACAATCGGCGTCTGCGGGCTTTGCAGTATCTTGCCGGCCTCCGCCGAGATGTGCGCTATCTGCTCGGCAGTCTCGAAGTCCGGCACCATTACCGCCAGCGGCTTTTCCTCGCGGTATTTGCGTTGGCGGAGGCGTGCGACGGCTTCCTGATTCGTTGCATCACAGGCCAGATGAAAGCCGCCGAGTCCCTTGATGGCGACGATCTTCCCGCCGGCAAGCAGTTCCTGCGCAGCCACGATTGCCTCATGGCCCTCGGTGCGCGCTCCGTCCGCCTCCAGCCAGAGCGTTGGGCCGCAGTTCGGACAGGCCACCGGCTGGGCATGATAGCGGCGGTCGGTGATGTCATGATACTCCGCGTCACAGTCCGGGCACATCGGGAATGGTGCCATCGAGGTGGCGGGGCGGTCGTAGGGCATGGAGCGGATGATGGTGTAGCGCGGGCCGCAGTTGGTGCAATTGATGAAGGGGTGCAGGTAGCGGCGGTCGGCGGGGTCGGCCAGCTCGCGCAGACAGTCGTCGCAGGTGGCAATGTCAGGTGAGACGAGTATGACGCCGGAGTCGCTGTGGGCGCTGGACGTGATGATGAAGCCGGAAAAGCCCTCGACGGGGCGGTCTTCGACATCCACGCGCTCGATCACGGAGATGGGCGTAGCCTCTGAACTGAGCCGCTCGGTGAAGAGACGACACGCCTCGGGTGCGCCCTCGATGTCTATTTCGACGCCGCCGGTGAAATTGCGTACCTGTCCGGCCAGGTGAAGGTCACTGGCAAGGCGATGGATGAACGGCCGGAAGCCGACGCCCTGGACGATGCCCTCGACGGTGATATTGAGATGGGCCGGTTGCGCAGCCTGGGGAGGCCGATCGCTTCGAGGCCCGGACGTGGCCGGCATTGGACAGACGCTTCCTTTTCGGCTCCGTGGCGCTGCCTGCGAGACTGAACTGCCGAAACAACGGGGCACTGTGGGCGCGGCCATACAACGGACTTCTAGCCGAACTCGCAGGATTCGAGGAGTATCGTGTTATGATCCCCGATCTCGACATAGGGCTTGCCACAGAGCTTACAGCACAGGTTGCCGTCTATCTCGACGGTGCGCTCACAGTTTTTACAGTGCCCAAGGATAGGCACGATCTGAATGTCCAGTCTGACGCCATCGAGGCCCTTGTCGGCTGCGACACGATCAAAGCAAGCCTGGACTACTTCCGGAGTTACCGAGGCACGGTCACCGAGCTTCAGTCTGGCGCTCAGTACACGCTTGCCGTCATGCGCTGCTGCATCCTCCTTGATGGCGCTGATGATGACGTCTATGAGTCTATATTGTTCGGGCACAAGCGCTCCTCCAGATGCGACCGGGGATCAGAGAGATGGACATTGCGGCCCACACGCCACCTTGATATTAGCGGCGCACTGTTGGCTTGTCAACATTGCGACGACGGTCATTGTCCGAGTCGCAGGCGGCCCCAGGTACTCGGATCATAGGAGTACGGGAACTCGTCGCCACAGGCATAGGTCTGGCGGCCGCGAACAAGATCGGTGATCAGATACGTAAAGCCGATGGTCTGGCCGGGCTCGGGGGCAAAGCCGTTGAGTATCGCCGCCGGCAGCAGCGCTTCGAGGCTGTAGGAGGTCTCATCCTGATGGATGGCGATGGTTATGTCCTCGGGCCGCGCCAGTGTTGGCTGGTCAGAGGCCCGGCGGATCTCCATCTGTCGGCCGACCGGGTCATCCCGCCCACGACCGCCGCCTTTGGGTAGGAGGATGAAGTAGTGGCAGAAGCGGGTGGCGCGATGCCCACTCAGTCCGCCGCGTGTATCAAGCCATACCTGGAGACTGTCGGCGCTGTGGGGGCGCTGCCGGCTCACGGCAACCGCTCGCTCACGCTCAGTGAATGTAGCCAAGTATATCCCGCTGTCATTGTAGGCGATCTTCATCTCGGCGAACGGCTCAATGCCGTCGAGCGTACACAGGGGGGGCAGTGGCGCGATCGCCTGCCAGTCACGCAGGTCACCGTCCACAGTGATGCCCTCAATGCGGGGACAATCTACCACCGGCTTGAAGATAAGCCGCGAGGGGAAGTCCACGGTCACCGGCCCTCCTCTGTGTCGAGATATGCGTACCAGGCCTGCTGGAGCATATTGTTGAATGCGCCGCCGGTCACGTCCTTCTTGTGATGCAGCATAATCCGCACGCGGTCATAATCGCGGGCCTTGCTATAAACGCGCACGCGTGGCCGCCGACCATATATCAGTACGTCCTTCAGGTCATCCCATACCGGCAGGGCCAGCACAGCGGCAAGGTCCTCCTCATCGAAGAGACCCTTCGGAGTATAGATAACGAGACCCAGGGTCCATTCCGAGTCGGTCTTGACGTAAGCCCAGACGTCACTGCGGTCGGCGGCATGAAATATGATGCGATCCGGATGAGCGAAGTCAGGCTCTGCGGCCCCGGGCATCCGCTCCATCAGGCTGATAAGCGCCTCCAGCGTGGGCACAGGCCAACTGGGACGATCGCCGTCAGGGGTTGTAATCTGTTCGGTGTGCCATTTATGCCCGTCAGCCTCCCATGGTGTCAACTCGTGCTTGATGGGAGCCGCCGAGGCGGCTTCCTCGACCGGCTCCTCTGCGAATGCGGACAACTGCTCGCGCGGGACACGTGTGGCTTCCTGCAAAGCCTTCCGTAAATAGGGGGCTGTGACGGAGCGCTTGCGACTGGCTACATCATCCGGTCTGCCGTGAGCAACTACACGCCCACCGTTTGCGCCGCCTCCGGGACCGAGGTCAATGACGTAATCCGCCGCTTTTATGACATCCATGTTATGCTCGATGACCAGCACGGTGTTGCCACGATCCACGAGCGAGTTGATAACGCCGAGCAGCTTTTGGATATCGGCCGCATGGAGGCCGGTAGTCGGCTCATCGAGCAGATAAAGTGTCTGCCCGCGGCCGGGGCGGCCGAGCTCCGCCGCCAGCTTGACCCGTTGGGCCTCGCCGCCGGAAAGTGTCGGCGCGGCCTGGCCCAGAGGCACATAACCCAGGCCGACATCGCGCAGGACCCGCAGCCGCCGGACAATCTTCGGGAACGCCGCGAATACCTCCAGCGCCTCCTCGACAGTCATCTCCAGCACATCGCCGATACTGTGGCCCTGGTATTGCACCTCGAGGGTCTGTGGGTCATAGCGTTTTCCCCCGCATTGCTCACAGGCAACCCACACATCGGGTAGAAAGTGCATCTGGACATGCACGCTGCCCATGCCCTCGCACGTCTCACAGCGGCCGCCGGGGCGGTTGAAGCTGAACCGTCCGGGAGTATAGCCACGCATGCGGGCCGGCGGCAACTTTGCAAACAGCTTCCGAACCTCATCAAAGACACCGACGTATGTGGCCGGGTTGGAGCGCGGCGTACGGCCAATCGGCGTCTGGTCCACGTTGACGACCTTGCTTATGGATTCAGCGCCGGTAATATCGCGATGCAGCCCCGGAGTTGCCTGAGACGAATCCGGCTGCAGGCGGAACATCAACTCGGGGTAGAGGATGTCGCTGATCAGTGTGCTTTTGCCGGATCCGGAGGGGCCGGTGATGACTGTGAGCACACTCAGCGGGATACTGACATCAATGTCCTTGAGGTTGTTCTGGCGTGCACCGAGGATCGTCAGCCAACCCGCCTGCGCGTTTCTATCCGGCAGGTCACGTCGCGGCTCGGGGATGGGGATGCTGAGCTTGCCGGCGAGAAGTCGGCCGGTGAGCGAGCGTTTCGAGCGGGCGAGACCGGCCTGACTTCCGCTGGCGACAATCTCGCCGCCATGACGCCCCGCCTGTGGCCCGAAGTCTATCAGGTAGTCGGCTGCCCGCAGTGTCTGCGGGTCGTGCTCGACGATGATGACGGTATTGCCCTCGTCGCGGAGAGATTTGAGGGCCTTGAGCATTCGCTCATTGTCACGCGGATGGATGCCGACGGTCGGCTCGTCAAGCACGTAGAGAACGCCCGTCAGGTCGGCGCCAAGCTGGGCGGCAAGTTTCACGCGCTGGGCCTCCCCACCGGACAGCGTCGGCGCGTTGCGATCCAGTGTGAGGTATTCAAGCCCGACATCCACCAGGAATCTCACGCGCTTGCGGATCTCCCGCACGATGTCTTCGGCACGGGGCTTCTCGATGGGATTGAGCTGCAACTCGTCGAAGAATTGCCGCGCCCGCTGTAGCGGCCAGGCGCAAATCTCGCCGATGGTGTGCTCGCGGAAGCGTACAGCGGCCGCCTCGGAGCGGACACGAACGCCGCCGCAGACCGGGCAGGGCAAGTCCCGCAGTAGCTGGCCAAAGTTGTGGCGGAACTGGCGGCTCCCGGTGCGGCCCTCCTCGATAGCCGGAACGAGGCCCTCATAGTGGAACTGCAGTCCGCTGCGCACCGGAATCGACTCATCGGCTCCGTAGATGATGAGATGGCGTTGGCGATCGGAGAGCGCCTGCCAGGGGGAGTCCAGACTGAAGTCGGCGAAGTCAGCCAGTGCCCCGACAAACTCCGCCAGCAAGGTCCCCTCCTGCAACAGGCCCCAGATCTTGACCGCACCTTGGCGCAGCGATTTGCTTCCATCAGGCACCAGTATGTCCGGGTCAATGCCCGGCTGAGTGCCCAGCCCCTCGCACATCTCGCACCAGCCATCGGGGTGATTGAATGAGAAGCTGCGAGGGGTAATCGGTTCGTAGCTTTCCCCGCACTCGTGACAGGCGAAGAGCTGGGAGAAGGTGGCGGACGCACGTCGTCCCTGTACGGTGTCTTCCTCATCCGTGACGAGGATGACATCCTCGCCCGATATTGCGAACGCCGCCTCGATTGCTTCGGCCAAACGCGAGCGGCTGCGGGGCGCGATGGTGATGCGGTCCACGACGATCTCGACGTGATGTCTACGCCGGGAATCTATGGATTGCTCATAGGGCAGTGGGTGCATCTGACCATCGAGGCGGAAGCGTCGCCAGCCGTCGCGTTCGGCACGCTCAAGCTGGGAGTCGTAATCCTCGTTTGCCGCCGGGTGCAAAGGCGCGCATAGTATTACCCGCCGGCCCGAAAACTCGGCTAGTATCCGGTCAACTGTCTGCTCGACAGTCTGCGCACCGACCCGGGCTCCACACGATGGGCAGTGCGGCTCTCCGACCCTCGCCATCAGCACGCGCAGGTAATCGTATATCTCGGTGACTGTACCCACCGTCGAGCGGGGAGTATGCCCGCGATTGGCATGGTCAATGCTGATGGCGGGCGACAGTCCCCCGACCCGGTCCACCTTCGGTTTCTCCATCTGTCTGACGAACTGGCGTGCATACGATGAGAGCGATGACACGTAGCGGCGCTGACCTTCGGCGTAGATGGTGTCAACCGCGAGCGAGGTCTTCCCCGAGCCGGAGACACCGGAGAAGGCGGTCAAGCGATGCCGCGGAATGCTCGCGCGTACGCTCTTAAGATTGTGCTGGCGCGCACCGGTCACAGTTATGTCATCGGTCTGATATGACGGCCGCCGATGGACACTGGGGATTTCCAGTTGCATATGGCCATTGAACATCTCCCTGAGCATCGCGGCGGTATGCGACCGCTTGCGCGTGGCGATCTGTCTGGGAGTGCCGCGGGCGATGAGGCGGCCACCGGCGGCACCACCTTCGGGGCCCAGGTCCAGAACGTAGTCAGCGGTACGGATGACTTGTGGATGATGCTCGACCACGATGACGGTGTTGCCCTCATCCACAAAGCGGTGTAATACCTCGAGAAGCTGCCGCACGTCTTCGAAGTGCATGCCGGTGGTCGGCTCATCAAGTATGTAGAGGGTATTACCCGACTTGGGGCGAGCCAGTTGCTTGGCGAGTTTGACGCGCTGGGCCTCACCGCCCGACAGTGTGGTAGCCGGTTGTCCGAGCTTCAGGTAGCCCAGCCCGACGTCAGCCAGCGTCTGCAGCACTAGCCTGATCTTCGGCTGGTTATGGAAATGCTCCAGCGCCTCGCTCACCGACATCTCCAGCACCTGGGCGATGTGCTTTCCCCGGTAGCGGATGTCGAGTGTCTCGCGGTCAAAGCGCTGGCCCTGGCACTGCTCACATTCGACCCAGACATCGGCCATGAAATCAGCTTCGAGCTTCACATAGCCGTGGCCCTGACAGGCAGCGCAACTGCCTGCCTTGACGTTGAAGCTGAAGCGGCCGGGCCGGTATCCGCGCTGGCGACTCTCAGGTATCTGTGCGTAGAGCACGCGGATAAGGTCGAGTACCTTCGTGTAGGTGGCGGCAGTGCTACGGGGCGTGCGCCCGATCGGGTCCTGGTCAATCATGATGACCTTGTCAATACCGTCGGTGCCTTCGAGCGCGTCATAAGCGCCCTCGGCCAATTGCGCGTTGTGCATTCGATTAGCCAGCGCCGGGTAGAGAGTATCCGACACCAGTGAGCTCTTGCCGGAGCCCGAGACTCCCGTAACACAGATGAACCGGCCGAGGGGGAAGGGCACGTCAATGCCGGCGAGATTATTATGCCGCGCGCCTTTGACGGTGAGATATTCCCCGTTGCCGCGGCGGGGTCTGGTGCGGACAGGAATCTCGCGTCGGCCACTGAGATACCGGCCCGTGAGAGATGCTGCATTGCCCGCAATCTGCTTCGGCGTACCGGCGGCGATGATGCGACCGCCCTCAGTCCCGGCGCCCGGGCCGAAGTCAATAATCCGGTCCGCCGCCAACATCGTCTGCTCATCATGCTCGACCACCACTACCGTATTGTCCAGATCGCGGAGTTGCTTGAGCGTATCCAGCAGTTTACCCTGATCGCGATGGTGCAAGCCAATGCTCGGCTCGTCGAGTACGTAGATGCAATCCACCAGCCCGCTGCCAACCTGGGTCGCCAACCGCACGCGCTGGGCTTCGCCGCCCGCCAGTGTCGGGGCCTGGCGGTCCAAGGCAAGGTAGTGGAGGCCGACTTTGACCAGGAAATCCAGCCGCCCGGTAATTTCCTTGAGCGCGTCCTCGGCGATGAGTGACTGTGCACCGGTCAATTCCAGCCCCTTGAAGAACTCGTGCGCTTCACCGACCGTCATGGCGGTGACTTCGGCGATGTTGTAGTCGCCGATGGTGAACGCCAACGCCTCAGGGTTCAGCCGCAAGCCGCTGCAGACGGGACAGGTGCTGATGCGCATCGCCTGTTCGAACCGCTGCCGAGCGAACCGCGAGCTGAAACCCCGGTAGCGCGCCATCAGCAGCGCGATGACGCCCTCCCACTCGTCAGCATGACGCCATTCCCAGCCATGGCGCTGGTGCTTGAAGTAGAACTCTATCTTCTCCCCCTCGGAGCCGTAGAAGAGATGGTGTTGCTGTTTTTCGGTCAAATCACGGAGAGGTGTCTGCAGCGTAAAGCCGTAGTGCTCGGCCATGCCCTGATACCAGTGCCGCCGCTTGGCTTCTTTCAGCGAGGGCAGCAGCTCGATTGCGCCTTCATCGAGGGAGCGTTCCGGGTGCGTCAGCAGCAGTTCGGGCATCAGCCGGCGCTCGCTGCCGAGACCGTTGCAGTTGCGACACATCCCGCGCGGGCTGTTGAATGAGAAGGTGGCATGTGTCGGCTCCTGAATACTCCGCCCACAGCGGCCACAAGAGAAACCCGCCGACAGTAGCAACTCCTCGCCATCTTCAGGGACGATGATGACTGCGCCATCGCCGACCTTGAGCGCATCTTCGACAGCTTCAGCGAGGCGCGTTCGGGCGTCCGCAGTCACCTCGACGCGGTCAATGACTATCTCGATGTCATGGCGACGGTAGCGGTCGAGGGCGGCCACTTCCGAGATGCGCGCGAGTTCCCCATCCACACGAGCGTGCACATAGCCGCGCCGGTTCATATCCTCAAGCAGGTCCCGGAACTCGCCCTTGCGCCCGGCGACGACGGGAGCCATTATCGTGACCATCGAGCCGGTGGGCGACTCAAGGATGCGAGCGACGATGCTTTGCCGGCTCTGACTGCCGATCGGAGCGCCACAGTCCGGGCAGTGCGGTTCGCCGATGGCGGCATAAAGAACGCGCAGGTAGTCATAGACCTCCGTTAGCGTGGCGACAGTGGAGCGGGGGTTGTTGCTGCGCGCGCCCTGGTCAATGGCAATCGCGGGGGGCAGGCCGTCGAGTAGCTTCACATCGGGTCGCCTTAGCTGCGCGAGGAATTGCCGCGCATACGTCGAAAGCGACTCGACATAGCGCCGCTGACCCTCGACGAAGAGCGTGTCAAAGGCGAGCGAAGACTTCCCCGAGCCGCTGACGCCGGTGAAGACAATGAGACAGTTTTTGGGCAGGTCGAGGTCAACACCGCGCAGATTGTGCTGCGCAGCGCCCCGGACCCGGATCGTGTCACTCTTCACGGGTGAGTAGTTCCTGAGACGTGGTGTGTACTGGACTGCCGCATGAGCTGGTATGGTGTGGGATCACATTGCGCGGAGTCGCTATCGAACATCGGTTCAATAGTAGCCTGCACTGCGAGTCGTGTCAATAGCTCAAACGCCAGCGGGTGCGCCTGCCACATCATTCGCTGATCGTATCCAGGACACGCCGAGGATTCGTCACGGTGAGCTGCTCCCAGAGCTCCTCACCGGCCACCTTCAGCACAGTGCTGCGAGCCGGCGAAAGCATCGGCGGCCGGTGGGTAGTGTCATGCCCATCGGAGGCGATGACATCAATTACACCCTCTCGCAGCCACCTGATACAGAGGTTACGGATACGGCGGCCCTGTTTGCCCGCCAGGCTGCCAGCGTTGATTTGCACCCAGTAGCCGCGGTCATGTAATGTGGCTAGCAGCTTCGGGTCGCTCTGGCAAGCCATGCTTCGCTCCGGATGCGCAAGCATTATCCTGTAACCGGCTATCTCCAGGTCGAAGAACTGCTGCTGCATCGAGCCCAGATGGCCGGTGAAGGGGAGTTCTATGAGCAGGAAACGCCCGTTGTCTCCGAGCGGGATAAGCTGGCCGTTCTCCGCAAATGCCTCGATGTCGGAGGTGGCGGCCAACTCGCAGCCGATAAGCAACTCCAGCTCGATGCCTTCATCCTCCAGCTGCCCCCGCAGATCTCTAGCCAGGTTCCGAATCGTCCCACTGGGTGGATCATAGGAGGCCGTACCCTTGTGAGGCGTCGCCACAACAGTCGTGATGCCATCCGCAACAGCCAGCCGCGCCATTGTCAGCGAC
>Ga0180432_10005149_pt1 | contig 17571 bp, 23 predicted proteins | sample SS_ome_10_FD_132414 | JGI IMG/M metagenome (GOLD analysis project Ga0180432, IMG submission 132414) | Hypersaline lake sediment archaeal communities from the Salton Sea, California, USA - SS_1_MS_2 metaG | ecosystem: Environmental > Aquatic > Non-marine Saline and Alkaline > Hypersaline >...
ATTTTGACTACGGAAAGGTGCGCCAGTACTTTAACGACGTGAATGATCTCCAGCTAAAAGCGACGAAGCTCTACCAACAAGCGAACGAAGCTACAACTGAGGAAGAGCGTCAGGAATACATCAAGCGAGCACAGACTGTCGAGGAGCAAGTGACACAGAAGACTGCACGGATCAAGAGCAGGCTCGAAAGTATCAAGAGAATCCTCGGATCAGATGCCGCTGAGCAGATGGAGACCGTGATCGAAGACATCACGAAATTCGGAGACCGTGCCAACGAGTCCGCGGACGCTATGGCTGAGTACCAGCAAGCGCTCGACAACTTCTCGACGGACAACATGGTCGAGGAGCTGCAAAAGTCGCAAGAAGCAGAGGAAGAAGCAGCAAAGAAACGAGAAGAAGCTCGCAAGCGCTGGAAGGAGTTCATCTCCGAGCAGATGGACTTGCGTGAAGAGCTGACGATGGAGCTGCTGAGCGAACAAGATCGAGAACTTCGAGAGCTGGAACTATGGCTCGCAGAGAAGCAGAAGCTCACAGGCAACGACGCCGAGCTTCAAGCTCAACTTGCTGAGGTCTATGAGAAGAAGAAGCAGGAGATCACGGACAAGTTCGCAAAGGAAGAAGAAGAGAAAGCACGAGCGCGAGCTGCTGGTCTTTTAGAGATCGAGCGGACGCTTGTCAACGATAGGAACATGATCGCCTCGATGCAACTCGCCGCCGCTGTCGGTATGGCAGAGGAGGAAACCGAGGCGAAGCTCGAAGCATGGAGCAAGGCGCTAGAAGGGAACAGAGCTATCTCTGACCAAGAACTCGCCGATCTGAGAGAAGTGCTCGCGAAACGTCGCGACGCGATCATCGAAGGGATCAATCAAGAGCGAGAAGAGCGCAGGATCGCAGCACAACAGGAACGCGACGACGCGATCCGGGACGCTGAGGAGAAGATCAAGACGCTGCAAGAGAATGGACTCGCGGAAGCGGACGCTCAGAGACAGCTCGCTGACTTGAAGCTCCAGATCAACGCGAACTACAACGCAGCGATCCAAGACGCGGACGATCAAGCAGCAGCAGATCGACGTGCAGCTCAGAAAGACTACCACGACGCGGAGCTTGCCGCAGAGGAGGAGCAGAAGGCGAAGCTCGAAGAGTTGAATCAAGCGCACCACGACAAGCTCATCGAGGGACTGGAGACTATCTCCTCAGCTCTCGACGAATCGGTAGGTCAATTTGAAGGCGCTCTGGGACAACTTGCCGGAGCTGTCTCTGCTGGTGTTTCTCAATTAGGCGGTGCACTACTAGGAATGAAGGAGCAGATCGCAGAGATCAAGGCGAAGACGGCGGAAGGTGTCACTCTGACACCGGAAGAAGAGCAAGCTCTCAAAGAATCCACAGCTCAGGCTGTGAGCGCTGTCGTCGGAGCTGCTGGAGCTGTTGCTCAGGGAATCGTCGACACGATCGCAGAGAGTAACAGAGCGAAGGCTGAACTGGCTCTTCAAGAACTAGAAGCAAATAAACAGCGCGAGCTGGAGATCATCCAGAACGCAGAGGACGCCGGGACGCTCACGAAGGAGGAAGCGGACAAGAAGCGCCAGCAGCTAGAGTTCAAGGCAGCGAAAGAGAAGTACGACATCGAGAAGAAGGCGTTCGAGAACGAGAAGAAGGCGAAAATCGCGACGGCTGTGATCAGTGGAATCACTGGAGCGGTGTCAGCGTTCGCTGGAGCGATGCAACTCGGACCGATAGCTGGTCCGATCGTTGGAGGTATTCTCGCCGCGGCTGTTGCAGCGATGACAGCGGTCAACGTTGCCAACATTAAGAAGACGAAGTTCGGAGGCACACCACCAAAACCAGCAACGGGCGGAGGCGGTGGTGCTGGAGGAGCTGCGTCAACTCCTGCCGCAGTCAATCCGGCGAACCTTCTCCCGACAGGATCGGAGAGCGGGAACGAACTCGGAACGAATCAAGGCGGAGGTCAACAAGGACAGCCTCAGCAGACGACGATCAAGGCGGTCGTGGTCGAAACGGATATAACAGACACACAGAACAACGTGAGCGCGATCGAGGAGCGCTCCGAGTTCGGCTAAAAAAGAGAACTATGAAAACATTCAACGGGAAACCATTGTACGACATCGTCGCCGATCCGAAGAGCGAGGAGTCAGGGACGAACAGGATCGACTTCGTGAGCAAGCCAGCAAACAAGATGCCGCTGCTCAAATTTTCGGACGTAGAAGATCAGAAGGTGAAGCTGGAGTTCAGCAAGGAGCGCCGACTGGTGACTGCTGTGATCATGCAGCCAGACTTCCCGATGCTACGAGAGAAGAACGGCGAACAGTTTTACGTTCAATTCCCAGCTCCGACGATCGAGTTCATGCGCGACAAGTTCATGATGCTGATGAAGCTGCACGAACGAGGAACTGAGCACGCTGAGGAGCTTGACGATATGGATGCGCCACTCGTGGAGACGTGGATCGTCGACAAGTCGAGAGGAATCTCAGCACCGGAAGAACTAGCAGCACCCGACGGGAGCTGGATCGGGACGTTCCGAGTGATCAACGACGACGTCTGGAACAAGGTCGAGGACGGGACGTTCTCTGGTGTTTCACTGGAGGGAATCTTCGACTTGTACGAGACTTTCAGCTCGATCGACAACAAAGTCGACGAGCGCTTGAATAATTTGTTCAGAATTACTATCTTAAATAGAGACCTTTCGGTTGTAGATAAATTTAACGCGTTAAAAGCACTATGTGTCAAGACAGAAAAATAATCTACGCCGAGGACGAAAAGCGTGCAGTGTTAACTGCGTTGAAATCTAAGGGAACGAGACGACCTCCAGACTGGAAACTGATCCACAGCGAACCATGTGATGAGAACGAGCTGTCGTTCGATCACGCGAAACTGGTTAAACGACTGGCGGAACGTTACAGGCTAGAGGATCGCGAGCAGAAGTTCGCGATCGACGTCGTCAGCAATCCCGAAGCCAACAGCGCACTAGACAAGGGCGTGCTCAAAGTCAGGTATCGGTATGTGCTCGCAGCAGAGCACAAGGGCGAGCCGAAGATCAAGCCGAACAGCAGAGAATTCTGCACCGTATTGATCAATCAGGACAAGCTGTACCGGATCGAAGACATCAACATGATGAGCTTCCGCGGAGTGAATCCGATCGCGAAGCGAAACTACTCGATTTTTCGACTCCGCGGACACTGGAACTGTCGCCACACATGGCAGCGTGAGGTTTATCTCATAGAGCGAGATAACACGACTGTCGAAAACAACCCACTCATAAACAAAAATTTAGAGATGAGCAAAGAAAAAAAAGGAATCGTGAAGAAGTTCATGGAACTGATCAGCACGAACAAGGAGTCGCTCACGATGAGCGAAGTCGTAGAGCTTTCTCAGGAGCTTGTGAAGAAGGCAGGCTTGAAGCTGAAAGAGTACACTGTCGGAGATAAGACTCTCCGCGTCGAAGGTGAGACTCTTGAAGAAGGAGCTGCTGTCGCGTGGGTCGATGAGAACGGAGAGATGATCCCGATCGAGAACGAAGAGATCACTGTCGCAGACGGTGACAAGACTGTCGTGATCGTCGTGAAAGACTCAACGATCTCAGAGATCAAAGAGCCAGCGAAAGAGGACGACGAGGAAGAAATGAGCGAAGAGGAGAAGAAGAAGAAAGAGGAGGAAGAGAAGAAGAAGCTCGAAGAAGAGGAGAAGAAGAAAAAGAAGAACGAGTTCAACGCGGAAGAAGCGTACAACGAGCTGAACGAGAAGTTCGACAAGTTGAGCGAAACGCTGACGAAGGGACAGGACGACAAGTTCTCCAAATTCTCAGAAGACCTTCTGAGCGAGATCAAGTCGATCCCAGCTCTGAAAGGTGAAGGAGTAAAAAATGATTTTTCAAGCGGGTCGGGAGCTGACAGCGAGAACAAATTCTCGCATCTAGCAGGAAAGCCGATCAATTAATTAACCGACCCACAAACGGGTCACAATTTTTATTTATTATGTCTTATGATGTATCAGCCTTAACGGACTACGTGAAGGAGAACGCGGACAGAATCCTAACCCGCGCAGTGTTGGGTATGCGTTCCGCTAGATTTATGACTGTGCAGCCGGGGATCAAATCAGCAGAGAAGATCGCCAACCTATTGAACGAAGCCTCGCTTCAAAGTGGAGCTTGTGGATGGAATCCGACAGCGACTACGACCCTAGCGGATCGTACGCTAACTGTCGAGGACATCATGTCACAAGAAGCTCTTTGTACTAAGAAACTAGAGAAGAAGATGCTCCAGTTGAAAGTTCGCAAAGGAGCGATGGCAGGAAACGAAGATATGCCGATCGAGCAGCTTTGGACGGACGAGAAAGTGAAACAGATCAACAAGAACATCGACATCTTGATCTGGCAAGGAGACAAGGCGCTAGTCGCTGATGATGTCCGCAAATGGATCGACGGTCTCTTGAAGATTCTCGACGCAGATATGCCTGCGGGGAACATCATCGCAAGAACGGCGTCTATTATCGACGACATCGACACCTTGTTAAACACTACGCTACCAGAGGACGTTCTGGGAGCTGGGAACACTTTGACGGGGTACTTGTCGATCACGAACTTCGCGAAGTTGACGACGGAGATCAGAGACAAGAACTGGTTCCACATTCCGAGCACTGACCTCGGTGACTTCACAATGCGCTACCCGGGTATGCCGTTGGACGTTGTGGGTGTTACTGGTCTACAAGGGAAAAACCAGATTTTGATTGGATCGGCGGAGAACTTCTTCATCGGTACGGACATGGAGGACGACTTCGAGAGCGTGAAGTTCTGGTTCTCGAACGACAACAACGAGCACCGCTTCCACATGAACTTCCGACTAGGTACTCAGGTAGCCTTCCCGGAGGAGATCGTGGCAGCAGGAGACGCGGCAGGAGACCTTGTCGTATAATTGAATTAAAAACCCAGAGAGCGGCGTGATGTCGCTCTCTATAATATTTTAGAATTATGCCTTGTATAATCACAGAAGAGTACACGCTGGACGATGAATGTCTAGTGAGCGCGTCCGGGATTTTAGAGCTGGATGTAATAGCGCACAAAAAAGGAGAGGCGACCTTCTCAGAATCAGAAGATGCTGGTGAGGGTGGTCTAGTGAACGGTGTCTTGACCGGATCGGACGCTGCAACTGCGGCGAACTGGAAGTCGATCGAACAAGAAGTGGAGATCGCTGAGGCGACTGAAACTCTGGAAGGAAACAGAGAGAACGGTGCAGCAGCTTATTCTCAGAGCGTCATGATCACAATGCACTACGGCAGCGACCCTGTCAAAAATGCACAGATTCGTCGCTTCATGGAGGAGCTAGTGAAGACGAACTCCGTGGTGGTTGTCACTATGCAGGACGGCTCGAAGCGTATCTTCGGACGAGACAATGGTCTCCGCGCCCTTGAAGGTACAGGAGGAACTGGGAAAGCGATGACTGACTTGAACGGGTTGCAGTTGACACTGTCCGGGAAGGAGAAGTCTCCGTCCGCTCCGTTGAGAATCAACGAACCAGACGCGCCGAAATTGACAGCAGGCTACCAGCCGATCGCAATCTAATCATGATTAGAGTCAAATCAGGCGAGAATATCCTATACGCCACACTCTCCGAACGTGAGAGTGTGGCTTCTCCTGTTTATAGCTTGAAGCTAACGAGCAAGGAGAACAAGAGCAACCCGAAAACGGTCACACCGACCGACCTCTCCGTCGCCGGGGAACGGGTCAACAAGCTCCGCATCGAAGTCGTGACTGACTCGAACCTCGAAGACCTACCGAACGGTCTGGTCTTTCTCAACGGCGGCGACTATCTCTACGAGATACGCAACAACGAAGACAAGCTACTGGAGAAGGGCGTGCTGATGTACGACACCACACTCCAGTCAGAAGACTATACAGACAACAACGTCACCGAAAAAGTGTACAATGGATAAGAAACTCAACAAGCAAGCGCTCCAGATGAGCATGAACGAAACAGCAGCACCAGCAGAGAAGTCGGTCAAGGTCGACTTCGGAGCACTGGGAAGTGTGAAGGACATCCACACGCCAGTCTTTAAAGAGGACAAGAAGGCGCAGATCATCAAATACGGAGCGAAGAACTTGTACCCAGACTTCCTTCTTGATCTATTTCTGAACAAGTCAGGGAAGCATCGCTCGATCATCGAGAAGAAGGTCACAATGGTCGCCGGGCAGGGTTTCGAGTATGATGAGAACGAAGAAGAGGCTGTTCGATTCTGGGAGAACTCCAGAGGATCGCACACGCTTGACGATCTTGCAATCTTGAACTCTACCGACGACGAAGTCTTCTACTATGCCGGACTGATCGTCCGATGGAACTCAGACCGCACAAAGATCGCCGCGATCGACTTCGTCCCAGCTCACAAGCTGAGGAAAGGAATCAAGCCGCGGACGTGGTGGGTGTCTGACAACTGGCAGCACTACAAGAAGCCAGAGTCGAAGACTAGAATGTACAAGGAGTTCAGCAAGCAGAAAGGACTCCCGAAAGAGTGGGACGAGATGGGCGAAGGACAGCAACGTCTGGAGCTGAATCAGGTCGTGATCTTCAAGAACGTCACGATCGGCTCGGATTCATATCCTCACGTCCCCTATCAGCCGTACATCCACTACTTGCTCGCAGACTACCAGATCGGGAAGTTCACACTCAACAACGTGAAGAACGGCTACACAGGAGGCTATCACATCGACTTCGTGGGAGAAGTGCCGGAAAAACCAGAGAGACAACAGACGAAGAAGGACTGGCTGCGTGAGTACACGAACAGCGAGACCTCGAACGTCGTGTTCACATGGACGCCACCGGACGCAACTCGCGGGACGACCTTGACTCCTCTCCCGACTAACGGATCAGAGGACGCCTTCTTGAATGTTGACAGGCAAGTACTCGACAACATCTTCATCGCTCACCGAGTAGTGAGTCCGATGCTGTTCGGAATCCGTGAAGCTGGAACGCTAGGCGGACGAGCTGAGCTTGAAGAGGCTCTCCAGATCGCACAAGCGACGGAGATCACTCCGAAGCAGAACAAGATCGAGAAAGTGTTCAACGATCTCGCGAAAGTGAACGAGATCACGACGACGTTCAAGTTGAAGAAGTACAAGATCACGGAAGACGATGTTCAACAAGTAAAACAGCCGACGACATGAAAATAATCAGACTTTTAGACGTAGAGACGTTCAGAGAGCTGCAACCGATCAACGAGGACACAGACAGCACAACCTTGAAGAAAGTGCTCTACAACGCACAAGAAAGCAAAATACAGGAGTTTCTCGGGACTGCTTTGTACAAGAAAGTGCTCGACCTTGTCGACACTGGAGACATCACGAACCCGCAGAACGCGATCTACAAGACACTACTCGACGACTATGTGAGGAAGGTCTTGTCCTATTGGGGGTACGTTGAAGCGATCCCTCACATGACCTACCAGTTCACGGACAAAGGAGTCCAGCAACGAGACGGAAACCACTCACGAAACGCAGACCGCGCAGCCGTGAAGGAGAAGATGGGGAACGCAAGAAACGCGGCAGAGTTCCAGACGAGCTTGATGATCGAGTGGCTCTGCGACAAGTCCGCGAACATCCCGGAGTACTCAGACATCGACGACGCAGGGATCGCTGCGAACACGAAGCCGTACTTCTCAGGGATGGAACTCGGCTACGGTGAAGACTATGACCGCGACCCACTGGAGCGTCCAGCAAATTAACAACGAAACCCGGAGAACTTTCTCTGGGTTTTTTGTTGTGGTTACATTTATTCGTTTATATTTGTGACTGCCAACGCAAACGACCACCGCGCCGCGCTCATAGATAGGAGTCCGCTGTGCGCCGTGTTAGTGAAGAAGGAGAGACTCGCGTCTCTCTTTCGCTTTTTTATGCGTATATTGCTTTCGTTTTCATATCCTTGTGAGAATGTTGTTTAATGAGAGAAGGCGCTCCGATGTGGTGCGCCTTCTTTTTGTTTCTTAGCTCTCGAAGAGCTTGATCGGTTCGAGCTTGATCTCCAGAGACAGAATCTCGCAGACTCGGATCAGTTCCTCGACTCTCATCGTGTTCCCTCTGAGTCTCTTGTTGAAGTTCGACGGGTGTGTCCCGAGCTTCTCCGCGAGTTCCTTCTGCTTCATCCCTTTCTGACGTAGCTGCTGCTCGATCTGTTCTCTGATTTTATCCATGTACTAGCTCTTTTATGAAGTTAATGTTCTGATCGTTTCGGTGCTTCCAGACCTCGTCGAGTGTGGCGAAGTGCTCACGCGACAGGATCACGGCGTCCTTGATCTCTTGCTTGTCCTGCTCCGTGGTGTCAATACGGAAGATTCTGATCCGATCCTCCAGCGGCAGCTTCTCGAAGTTGAAGAACTCAGCGACCTCGTCTCTGAATGTCTTCGGAATCTCCTCGAACCATGCACGCCCGGCTTCCTTCCAGAGCTTCTTCACTTCGATCTCCATCATCTCTTCCGGGAGGTTCTGCAATATCTTCACGACGAAGCCAGTGTCGAACCCGAGCATCCAGTTGTACCCTTTGCCCTGCTTCTCGTAAATCTGATCGAGTCCTTCGTTCGGCTTGAAGCTGTCGAGCTTGTCCGGGTAGTAGACGTTCTTGATGTCGAACTGGAAGCCGTGACCCATTCCGAGGCGCTTGATCGCGTCCGGTGTTCCTTGGATGTAGTCGTTCGAGTAGTGTGTCTCGTTCTTCTGCACGCCTTCGATCCCGAAGAAGTCACAGATGAGGTCGATCGCCTTGTTTTCCATCGCGTGCCCTTTCTGGATGTACTTCGAGTCGATCTGCTTGCGGAAGCTGAACTTCTGCTCGACGTATATCTCTTCGACTGCTGACTTCGCACCCTTCGAGAGTGCAGGAGGCGCGTCACGTTTCGCGATCAGCTCTTCCTTCTTCTTGATCATGTTCGCCGTCAGCGGTTTCGCTTCTGGATCTTTTTCTCTGGCGATGTACCCGTTCAGCTCGTCGAGCTGCTTGTCTGTGATCTGCGTCGCCGGGTCGAAGTGCATCACTCGCCCGAGCGCAGAACATCGTATTTTCAAATCCTCGTTTTTCATGTTGTTATCGTTTTTTCGACGAGATGCGGTTCAGCTCGACAGCGTTCTCGCGTTCTCTGGTTTTACGTTGCGCCTCGATCTCATTCTCGCGCTGTTTTAGCTCCTCTCGTTCACGATCGGCTGCTTCTGCGGCACTTTCTCCGCAAGAGGTCGCGATGACCGCAGGAGCGACAGATATGACCGTCGCGAGAGTGTAGGCAAATATTCGTTTTTTCATGTTGATCTGAATGTGATCAAGGGAGAGCAGTCCGCCCTCCCTGATCTGGTTACTATTTAGAAGTCGATCTTCGCCGGGTCTGGCATTTCGTGATCTTCCTCTTCTTCGGTTTCGATCTCGTCCTCTTCTTCTTCCTCCGAGTCTTTCGTCGCCTGCTTCGCTAGAGACTGCGCTCTCGCGGACAAGCTCTCGATCAGTTGATCGTAGGCAGCGTCCGCAGCTTCGACTGCTTTCTTCGGGATTTTCTTCCCATACTCGAAGACCGGAACAGAATATTCGATCTTCCCCTTCTTCTCTTCGGTTGCATCCGTACAGCTCACTGAGTGCGTGATCAGTTGAGTCTTGTCCTTTTTGGTGAACTCTCCCCACGCGAACACGGCAGAACCTTTGAGTGATACGTTCCATATCTTGCCGTCATCGGTCAAGATGTAGATGCTCTTCGCATAGTGTCCCCCGGCTTTCTGCACGGTGTCCTTAATGTTGCCGTACTGCCCTTTCGCGATCTGACCACCCTCGAACGACTTCACAGTCAGCTCGTCCTTCGTGATGTCCTCGACTTCGTTCGAGTAGATGCGGCTGTTGCTGTCGTCGTGGAATCCTTTGATCGTGTGGCGCTCCATTAGTACGATGAACTTCAAAGGGAGACCGATCTGCACCTCTTCCTTCGCCTCTCCGTCCCAGTAGACGAAGCACTTGTTGTCGCTTGACCACCAGATATACTTCTCTGCTGGTTTTTCTGTACTTCTGTTAAATTCGTCAGCTCTTGACATAATAATTTTATTTTTTACGGTTAATAATTAGGCGAAGGTGTCTACTCCGCACGCTTTCAATGTCTGCTTCGCGAACTCCTTCAAGCTCCACTCGTTGTTCGTGATCTTCTCGACGTTCGATCTGATCTCTCCGATCAAGTTCAAGTCGTCAGACAAGGACTCGCTCTTCATCATTCCCTCCGCGACCTTCTTCGTGATCGGTGCGAAGCTGTTGTTGAAGTCCTCAGTCGTGAACCATGCGTTCGATCCGTCTGAGTATGTGACCATCATCCCGACAACGTCTCCGTCAGTTCCTTCCGGTAGCTGCTTGTCATTTGCTTCATGAAACTCTGCGAGGCTCATCTCCTTCGCTTCTGATACGATACGCACTCCGGCGTACATTTTTGTGTTTTTTCCCATTTGTTCTAATTTTTAGGGGTTAATACTACCACCGCAACCTCGCAACCCGAAGGAGGCGAGGCGAGAGGCGGTTCTGTTGTTGTTAGCTTTTTAGCTTTTTTTCTAAGCTCTGGCGCTTGTTCATGTCTTTAATCAGACGAGCTTCGCGCTCCTTCTCTTTCGTTCCGATCAGACCGTGGATCGACTTGATGTACGTCCCGCCCGTTCAGATTTTCTTCTGCTTCGGTTTCGGGTGCTTTGGGATCAAGTTCTTCGCGATCGTTGCAGACGCGCTTCTCGGGTTAAAGAAACGCACGAACGGGTAGCGCTTCTGTTCTGTGTTACTAAAGTGTTTTGTGTACATATTACGGGTTTAAAATTTACTTGTTTGTGTATTCTAATTTGACGAACTCCTTGAAGCGTTTCAGCTTCCTCTTCGCTCTCCTCACCATGAAGCGAGAAGCGAACCATCTGAACGGAGGCAAAAACCAGATAAAAGTGCAGCCTGTGATCTCGTACTTGACGAGCTGCTCCAGATCAGGGAACTCGATCACGATCCTCTGAGCTTTATATCTTCCGCTCTCGATCATCAGTCTCATCGCTTCCTGATTCTCGTCAATTTTCTCGACGAGCTGGTCGATGATATTGATCGGCTCAGCTCCATGAGCGAGCGATGTGATCACGGTGTGGAACGTTCCAGACTCTCGGAAGCGTCTCTCTCCGTCCTTGCACTTGTTGATCATGTTGTCGATCTTCTCGTAGTGCTCTTTCGCTGCTCTCTCACTCATAGCTCGATTTTTTTGATGTCTGAGATCGTTGTCCCGATCTTTGCGATCAAGAGCTGGATGCTGATGAAGTTGTTGCTGTCTTTTTTTGGCAGATAGCCGTCGTCGAATGGAGTCCCGATCTCCGACCAGTCGATCGCCAGCAGTTCGCTCTCGATCTCTTTTAATTGTTCAAGCATCTCTGGAGCTGCTTGTGCGACCTTCGCCTTCTTGATCGCTTCGTCCTTGTTCTCCACGGACACGATCGGGAAGATCGCGAACACGAGGCTCTTGTCGACGTTCGGTCTCATCATTAACTGACCACCCTGCACGCCGTCGATCGCGCTCATCGGTGAGTATTCAAAAATCCACTTCATAATTCATTTTTTACGGGTTTCTACCACCGCAACCCCGCAACCCGAAGGAGGCGAGGCGACACGGTGTCGAGTTGTCTCGATGTTTAGATTCGTGACGGCTGCGGCGTGTACTCATCGACGAAGGGCGTGAAGCCGTTGTCTCTGAGTTCCTGATAGGCGTCGTCCCATTTGCGAGCCTTGACCTCTACCCGCTGACGCTGGCACGGTACAAGGTCGACGCGACCGTTCTCTCTTTCGACCTCAACTGCTGGAGGTCTTGCTATGATCAAGAAGTTCTTCATGATATTGTTGTTAATTGGTTTACGATGTTGTTGTACGATCTGCGGAGCATCTTGACCTTCCGCTCAGCTCCTAACGTTTGAAGGGCGAGCTGTGGGTTCGTGCTTCCGTGCTTTCTTCTGTGAGCGTCCTGCTGGTTCTGGTAGAGCTTCTCCCAGCTCTCAGCGATGCGGAGCTGCTCCAGCAGCTCCAGCGCTCCCTTGTGTAGTTTCGCGGCTCTCATTCTCCTGTCGCTTCTTCGATGTTTGTGATCATTCCCTCGAACTCGTCCAGAGCGTAGTCCATCGAGTCGATCGCAGCCTCGGCTGCTTGATACTTCTCGCCGTCTTGAAGGTTCTCTGGGATGTTCTCCATGTACTCTTCTTCCTCGTCTCTCAGTTCTTGGAGGTCGGAGTTGATCTCTCTCAGTCTTTCGGCGATCTTGTTCAGTGCTTTGCGTCTTGTGTTATTCATGTTGTTTAATTTAGAAGTCGAGCTTCGGGAAGTTCATCTGCTTCTGCGTCTGACCGTCGGCTGGACTCGAATTTTGTGCTAATTTACAAGAATTATCTGTTTCGACAATATTTTTTGAAACTTTTTTTTGCCATGCTTTCCAGTTCTTCCTCAGAAACGCAAGCAGAACGCCGCGTTCGTAGACTTTTTGCACTCCGGTCTCGACGTTCTCGATCTTGTCGTAGGTTCGATTCTCGACGACTCCCGTCTTGATCACCTCCCAGCGTTCGCCGTTGATCAGTATGTTCCACGGAAGAGAGCCTCGCAGCTTCCCTTCTGGGATGATCATCGTCGTCCGGTCGATCGTGTGCTCGATCACTCGCTTCCCTTGTCTCTCGTAGTATTTGTCGCCGTGGTATTTACCCATCTTTCAGTAGTTTAAATTCGCAGCCGTACTTCTCGACCTCTCGTCCTCGGTAGAGCTGGAGAGGCTTGACTGTGTCGTGCTTCTCCTTGCACTCAATGAAGAGAGGCTTCTCTCCAGCTTTTAAGCAGAGCAAGTCGCCGATCCCGTTCTTGTTCGTTCTGATCATGTTGATCACGTAGTAGCCTTTCTTCTCGTACTCCTTGATGATCTTCGTCTGGTATTTGCTGCTCATGCTCCTGTGTATTTTTTCAAGAACTCCTTCTTGAAGACGTTCGACGTGTAGCTCTTCTTCTTCCCGACCGTCTTGTAGATCGAGTCCTCGATCCCTCCACGGGAGAAAATCCAGAAGACCTCGTTGTATTGTCTCTCCTTCGTTGTTAACCTGTCCCGGCTCTGCCAGTAACTCACCGCAGAGAAGTCGATGTTCATGTAGATCAGAACCTCAGCAGATCGGAGAGTGATCCCTTCGCGACCGCTCACGATCTGAACAGCGAAGTCCTTGTCCGTCTTGTTGAACTCGTCGAGGTCGGTCGTCAGATCGTCCCCGAAGACCAGCTTCAACATCTCCAGCTCTGCCGTGAACTGGTAGAAGATCGCCTTCTTCTGTCCTCGGAAGTGTTCCTTGATGAACTGCGCCTTCGTGTCGTCGATGATCTTGTAGTTCTGGATCATCTTCCCGTCTTCCTCACGAGGCTCGAACAGGATCGTCCCGCTGTACATCTGGTGAAGTTTCTGCTGGAGCTTGACCGCAGTGTCGGCGAGTATCGTCTCGTGCTGTCCTTCGATCACTCTGTCCTTTTTGAGCCAGTTGCAGAGCGCGTACGTGTTCGGCTTCATATCGACGTGCAGGATGTTCTCATTGATCTCTGCAACGTACCCGAGTTCCTTCTGCGTGAGCTGCACCATGTACGGCAGGATCACCGGAAGGATCAGCTCCTTGACTCCGCGCTCGTATTTTGTCACGGTAGCGTACCCGAGTTTCTTCTGGTATTTGTTCACATAGCCAGCCGCCGCCCATTTATAGAAGTTAGGCTCTCCGAACGGTGAGAAGTTCGAGACCCAGAACTGATTGAACACATCCGACCAGCTCTCCGGGTGTGGTGTCCCGCTGAGCCATATCTGAGGAAGGTGTCCGAAGCGTTCCTTGTACTTCTTTGTCAGTGCTCCCGGTTTCGGGAAAGCCTTGAAGCGATGATGCTCGTCGTGGATCACCACGTCGTAGTCCATCAAGTAGCCGTTCTCTGGTGTGATCTTGTGCATCGACTCGTCGTTCACGATGTCGATCGCGAAGTGGGCGTCGTAGCCAAAGTCCCGGAGGTTCTCCTTGACATCACTCACTGCTTTCTTCTTCGTCAGGAAGAGCACCTTCTTCGCTCCGTATTGACGAGCCACGTCGAGAGACATCGGAGTCTTCCCTGTGCGAACTTCGCAAGCCATGTACACGATCTTCTTCGCTCTCAGTATCTTGACCGCCTTGTCTGCGGTCTCTTGTTGTTTTGGGTATAGTTTCTTCATCGTTTCCTTGTTTTAGGTTCGTGAGGGAAGACGCTCTTCTCCTCGCACTTGTGGCACTTGTGCACCTCTCCCGTGACGATGCTCTCGATGTAGGTGAAGTTCTCCTGCCCTTTCGTCCCGCATCTCTGACAATGGAAGCCAGCCGCCCAGCGATCCTTCTGCTGGATGATGTCGATCTTGTGGAAGTTGAGCTGGAGCTGGTTCGGATCATCCGGGAGTCTGTTGAAGTCGCGAACGCCTTCCTCGTACAGTTGCCTCCATATCTTCAAGTCCTGCTTCGTGATCTCTCTCATCGCTATCACGACAGGCATGAGATCGTCGATCCCTTCCTGCTTCTTCCTGATAGCTTCCTTCCGCTTGATCAAGCGGCGGAGATCGCTGTGAGTGAAGGAGGCGAAGCTCAGCGCCTCCGTCTGTGTTAAAAATGTCTTTTTGCTCATAATTATATATTTAGATATACATTTTTGAGACCTCAGCCAACGCAAACGGCTGATTCTCAGCGTGTTAAATTTAGAATGGAAGATCGTCTTCTTCCTTCGTTTCTGTTTTGTTGTGGACGTGTCTCATGTTCTCCTGACGAGTGACCCATTCGAGGTTCTTGTAGTTGTTGTCGTAGCGTCGCCCGTTAATGTGGTGAACTTCGAGCTGATCCTCCGGGAGACCGATGAACGTGATCGCGACAAGGCGGTGCACGTACAGCTTGATCCTTCTCTCCGGGTTCGATAGTGTCACTCGATGGTAGCCTTGCTCGTTCTTCCATCCCTTGACGCGTCGGCAGTTCTTCGTGTTTATAATCTCGCCGCCTGTGCTGATCACATAATGCTCGAAGCCGATGATCGTCAAGCTCTTCCAGATGATCTTCTCCTCACTCATATCTTCACATTTGACTCTGGAGGAAGTTGTTCTGGATCAAGCTCTACCTCAGCAGCCTCCGTTCTGCTGACAATGAAGCCGCGGACTCTGTTCCCGTTGTGGTGAGTCTTCACGTCCGTCTTTACGTCGTAGCCAGTGTCCCGGAAGTACCGGAACATCTTCCCCGTGAAGGATCGCTGATCGCGATCGAAGCGGTCGATGTTGTTCCGCAAGCACCACTTCGTGAACTGTTCGTGGACTGCGATGTTCGCGATCTTCTCGTCGAACGTGATCAGCTTCCCCTCTTCGATCACATCCTCCAGCCAGTCGACGACAGTCATCCCGACCGCGTTGATCAACTGGCGGCGCTTCAAGTTCTTCGTCTTCGGCTTCACGAGTCCGTGCGTCAAGTACTGCTGCAAGCAGTGTATGATGTAGTGATCGAAGTGATCCCACTGCAAGGCACGCTTCCCCGTCCAGTCGTAGAAGAGCTGGCAGCCGAAGTCGTCCTCCGGTCTGTGATCTGCTAGTCCTCGAACTCCTGCGTGGTAGTGCGTGCTGAACTCTAAATTGTGAACGCGGTCAAGCGTCGAAGGGTCAAGGCTCGACACGGTGAAGTTCGTGCTCGCGATGATCTTCGGCGCTTCGTCTGCTGGGATTTGAATCGCTCCCTGATATTTCTGTTCGATCGTCCAGTCATCCGTGACAAGGTTGTACAAGCTCTCGAAGCTGAACTTCCGAGCGACGTCCTCGATGTTGACGATCTGGTGGTGAGGTTTAACTCCTTGCAGCCAGAACTTGTCGTCCGGTTTCAATGTCTTCCCGCTCATCTCGTAGCGGCTTCTGATGTGTCCGAGAGACTTCCCGAAGAGTCCCTTCCCTGATCGTCCGGAGCTTGCTCCCTCGATCGAGATGTGGGAGTCGTTTGTGAGGACGATCTTCGAGGTGCTCGGGTTCTTGTAAGTGTGCACGAGGTAGCCGATCGTCGTCTCGAAGGCTTGCTTGTTCAGATCAGCAGACTCTTCTGTGAGTCTGGAGACGTTCTCGATGAATTTCTCGTAGTGTCCTTTCCCTTTCGGCTTCTTCTCGCTGAGGTTTCTCCCGTTGATCTCTGCCTTCCAGATCAAGCTGTCGAGGTCTGCGTACTCGTAGCGAGTGACCGAGTCCTTCGTGATCTCGGCGACGCAGTTCTCGAAGTACAAGCGGCTGCTGGTTTTATTGTCTTTCAGTTTCTTGATCTCGACTGGAGGGAGTCCGCTGAGGTTCTTCAACTCAGAGAGCGCTGACTTGCTCAGGAAGAGACGCTTGACATCATCCACTTCTCCCTTCTCATCTTTGGGTCTGATCTCACGCAACTCGTCGAGCCAGTTGATCACGAAGTGCTTGATGTCCCACGGCGTGACCACCTCGACCACATTGTCGACTATCCTGACCAGCTTCGGCTCGTCTGCGACTTTCGTGCTCGCGTACCCAAAGTAGGCAAGCCACGCCAACAGATCGACGACGTCGATCTTCAAGGTCGTCTTCTTCTGCTTACCCTTTCCGCTGGTCACATAATACCAGAAGATCGGGTCGTTGTTCTCGTCGACGATACTCTCCAGACGTTCGGGGTCGCTCTTCTTTTTTGGCGCTTCCTTCTTCTCAGTCTTCGCTGGAGCTGTCTCCTTCTTCCTTGCTGATCCTCTGGAGAAGCTGCCCGTGTCCTCTGGAATCTCTTCCGGTTCTGGAGTGGGACGACGAGTCCCACGAGAGAACGATCCAGCCGCCGGAATCTCCGGTCGCTTCGTGATAGTCTTCGAGCCGAACTCGCCGCTCTTGTAGCCTTGCGAGACTGCCTTCTCGAACTCCTTCACCTCGAAGTCGTCCCAGTCGAGGATCGCTCTCCCGATGATGTCCTTCGCGACTTCTTCGCTGATCCCGTAGTCGCAGAACATCGCGCTCCGTTTCATGCAGGCGTTGTTCCTGTTCGATCCGATAGGCTCAAAGAAGTCCGGGTGGATTTTTCTCAGCTCTCCGAGGATCACCTCCTCGCGCTTCTCAACTTCGACATCTGGTCGCGGCACTTTGACAGAGGAGCTGCTCGTCTTCTTTGTGATCATCTGAGTCCACGGCTCAGCGTCCTCGTTGACGTAGATGTCCGGGTCGTAAGACATGAAGCAGAGACGGGTGTGATCCTTCCCTGAGTCGTCCAGATGATCAGAAGCGAAGAACTCCTTCAAGCTCTCGAACGTTCCGACGTGCTGATCCTGATCCGTGACTGCTGGCGTCCTGATGATCGCCTTCACTCCATCACCTGACGGAGAGACGAACGCGATGAAGACGTACTTCACTTTCGCGAGCTGCTTCTTGAATTTGGTCACGTCCGGGACGTGATCAAAATCGAGGACAGTCAGTCCCGAGAAGCTGGCGACGTCGTCCTTCTTCCTCTTGTTGTTAAATATAGCGGCGGGAGTGATCGCGGGGAGCTTCTTCTTCGCGAGTGTTTTC
>Ga0180432_10005151_pt1 | contig 17570 bp, 11 predicted proteins | sample SS_ome_10_FD_132414 | JGI IMG/M metagenome (GOLD analysis project Ga0180432, IMG submission 132414) | Hypersaline lake sediment archaeal communities from the Salton Sea, California, USA - SS_1_MS_2 metaG | ecosystem: Environmental > Aquatic > Non-marine Saline and Alkaline > Hypersaline >...
ACGGCCCCTTTGAGGAATGTACAGAGAGGCCAGCGCGTCGATCTTACTACGCACAAACTTAGACAGCTCCGCAAACTTGCCCGGTTTGATTTTAGGCGGAAGCACCGTCATGCGTAGTTCGTTGATTCGTTTAATAGCGAGAGACAAACCGCGTTCCATACTTGAGTCTCGCACTTGTGCGGACAATCCTTTGAGCATGGCCTCAAGTCTCGCAGCTTCACCCCGAAGAACCTCAAAGTCAGGCTCTGAACCATCCCGAATACGGATTTCATCCATAAGACCGTCAAGGCGCTTTTGGATTTCTTCCATCTCCGCATCAATGACATCCCATTCCTCTTCGCTATCGAACTCACCTGTATCTGAGGCGTGGTCTTTTCTAGCCTGATCTTGAACGTCTTCCGCCAAGTCCATGATGGCCTGCTTCACGTCTTCTGAGACACGGAGCATACGACCGCGTTTCTTTAGGACTTTCATCCACTTTAGCACGTCTTGATGAGTGATGCTGTAATCTTCGCCCGCGTCATCAGACTTGTCGGCAAGTGCATCATTTAGCATGTTTGCCACTTCACTGGCGGACCGCTCTTCGACGAGATACTCGATAGCCTTGGCAGGAACAGAGATGTCCTTACCGTACCACCGTTTCTTCTTTGAATGCTCTTTCAAGAACTTCTCTTTCTTCGCGAAGAGCTTGTCCTCGATAGCGTGGATTCGATTCACCGCGTCTTCAATGATTCCCTTACGGCTCTCGCGCCCGGGGTCCATATCTATGTACTTGGACCAAACGCCCGCCATAGGATTGTGTAGCACATCAATGAAGATGGTAAGGCCCGTGGGCGACTGGATAATATCGCTTGTGCCGAACGTTGGCTTCAGGTCCTTGAGTATGGACATGGTTGTTTCCAGCAACTCAAAATCCACTTGACCTTGTGCGATGACACCACCATCAAGCCAGGTCTTCGCAACTGTTTTTAGTGCTCTGAAGACCTCAGGGCTGTTTTCCGGCGCAACCTTGACTCTTTTGCCTTTCACCATCACATTGGAAAGGGCGGCAGCGGAGTTGCGGTTGAGGTAGATGTTAAGCGTCACATCGAGGAACTTACCAGTCTTGGACGGCTGGATACCAATCGTAGCGCGATGGTGTTTGCCTGCCGTCTTCTCAAAGATAGGCTTTTCGTACCGGTGCATTTTCTTGTCGACCTGAACGAACCCTCTGGAGATAGCAGCAGGAGCTTTCTCATCAGAAGGAGCAACCTCATCCTTCTTATAGAAGACAGTACGAGGGGCGCGCATCCGACCGCGTAGCTTGCTCTTTTCTTCCTCACGTTTCTTCACGCGCTTGTGCATCTTCGCCTCGACACCAGTAATCAAGGTTACGGCGTCAAAGGCAGTGTGCTCGCCACGGAAACCCGACACTCTCCATCGAAAGGGCACCCGGTAGTAGCCGGTGTTTTCAACTTTCTCGTAGGAGACAGTACCGAGAGAGGGGGCTGAGGCAATGCGCGTTTTCATCACCTTGTTTAGCAAAGCACCAATAGAACGAACTGCACCACCGGACGTGGCCGTGTTCCAAGTGCGATGCCATCTTTCTTTAGCCAGAAGGAATCTGGACATCTCCTCCCGGGCTCGTGACTTTGCGGCAGTCTTGAGGCCATGTTCTGCCAAAAAGGTTTCGTGCCGTAGGAAGGGGACCATCTCAAGGAAAATTTCCCCGTTAGAAGCCAACGTCAATAGATCGCAGCCTTCATCCACATAGCCAATAATCAGAGGAGAGGCCCCCTCCTTTCTCAACTCTGCGGCAACCATGGCCAAAGCAGGAATCGCGTGCGTAAAGGACACGGGGGTTTTCCAAGCGGCAGACCTAACATCCTCAACCGAGGCAGTCTTGAGCTTCTTTACAATGCGCCCCACAGCACGACCGCCTACCTCAACAAGCTTGTCAAGGAGTTTGGCCATGATCATGGATTTGACAAAACTAGGTAGCCACGATGGGAACACCGCGTCTACAAGCGTCTGGAGAGTTGTCTTCTCCGAGAGAACTGTAACCGTCATAATAAGTCACCCGGTGCTGGACTTGCGTTTGGGTTTGTGCGGGCTTCGTCGGCAGGCAAGGCGTTGTCGAGTATTACAGCCAGACCGTTTGCATCCAACTGTGTTGCATCGACCAGCGTGACCGATATGTTCACGCTTAGACCCACCGTTTGGAGGGGGTTGTGAAAGAATACGTAGCAGTATCCTTCAGAAGTGCCGTTGAACTTTGAAAAGTTCTGAGAGGCGATTACTTGGTCGTTGAACAGTAGCTGAACGGTCGCTGTATCGACATCGCCGATACCATGAACCTCAGGAGGCCCGCTATCTACTACAGTAACGGGCACTTCAACAAAGTGCCCTACCTTTCTATAGGTGGGTACAGCAGACAGACTTTTGGCCACGGGTTACTACCGTGCCGCTAGTGTATCAGCAACCCTGTCGAGACGATCCGCCTGCTCTGAGAACCCCTGTTTGCGCCATCCATCCGCAGTGCCTCGGGCACCTCGAACAGCACGGCGTCTGTTCCTTCCCGGGTGTCTCGATTGAGCCGTTCTAGGCTTCGACTCGTCATCAGACGTCGCTACTTCATCTGTTGTTGAATCGCTAGAGGCAGTCTCAAGCTCACCCATGCGATCCTCAAGAGATACACTTAGGCGGTCCATAACACTGCGTTCGACCATGTCGAGATACCAGCGCTCGCAGAACTCCTCGCACCGCATAACTCCGGAGTTTCCGTGCTCGGCGCGGATTTTTTGTTTCATCTTCTCGATAGTACCGGTGGCGCGGTCCATAAGAAGAGCAACAAGCTCATCATGCAGAGACTCGGATAGCTCCTGAGACTCGTTTTCCATAAGGTCCGCAATCGGACCTAGGGCTTTCCTCTCTTTCGCAGAGAAAGGACCCTTTGCGGCAGCGATGAGGTCGGCCTTCGCAAGTCTGAGTTCTCTGACGCCTTCGTCAAGCCCTCGACTCTTTGCGATGCGGATCATCTCGTCGATGCCTCTGATCGTTTGTGTTTTCATCGTGGTTGTGGCTCCCGTCCAGATAAACGAACCAGCGAGAGGTGCGAACACTTATCGGCTTACCACCGCGTCGTACTCACACCTCTCAGTAGCCGTCTATTCAAAGTCGACTACGTGGGCCTTACGCCCGCTGACCCTTGGACACGCCCTTCGGGTTGACCAGCGCCATACCCTGGATCTGCCGCATGAACCAACCACGCTCGGGTTTGCCCATGTTGAACTTGTCCACGGCGGCGGTCGTCAGCTCTTTCCGCTGGGTGATACCACCCAGGGTCTGCGGCACGGCGCAGAAGTAGAGCTCACCCTCGTCCAGCACCTTGAGAGTGTCGTGACGGAAGGCGTCCGTGATGATCTCAACATCCAGCAGAGAACCAAGGCGGCCCTCCAGAACGATCTCGTGCTTGGAGACGGGATCGAACCAGTTGCTGAACTCATCGCCAGAGACGATGTCGGTCCACAGGTCGTAGGCCAGCACGCAGCTGGTGACCGGCAGACCCCACCGACCCACCTGGCTTCGCAGGGACGCGAAGACCGCCGGGGTCAGAGTGTTGAAGAACGTCAGGGTGTTGAAGAGCGTCGAACCGGTATCGGCCTGACGCTTCCACACCTTGTCCTCCTCGACGAGGATCTGCTCCAGACCGTCCATGAACTTCTCATCGAGAAGATCGCCGGAGGCCTGCTCAATCTCACGCTCCTCGATGGAGATGTTCGCCAGCAAGTAGAACTCGCCGGGGAACACGTACTTCTGTCGCACCACCGTCTCATCGACGTTGATGCTGTTGGTGGACATGATGGCCACGACGTCTTTCTGACGGACACGCAGCCGGCCAATCCCGCCCTTGGGCACGGGGTTGGTCATGTAGAGACGGCGGGCAAAGCCCTCACGTCCCAGAGTCTCCCAGACCTGATCACCGACGGTTTCGCCGAGAACCTGCAGCTCACCCAGGGTGGGATCGCTGAAGGCAGTGCGAAGCTGCTCGTGACGGAACTCCACCTCCTCCTGCGAGGGGGCGGCCTGAACGATGCGGCCGCTGGCCACGTCGTTGATCATGGCCGACACTTGGCGCATCAGGTCGCGCTTGCTGTACGCGTTGATCTCGCCGTGACGGTTGGCCCGACGCTCGTAGCCTCGGCCGTATCCCATCTGGGAGTAATCGCCGGAGGCCGGGGCCTCGCTGGCGGGAATGTCAGTTCCGGCGACGACAAAACGCTTCGCGCTAGAACCTCTGTAGGGGTTGTTTCTCATGGAATCAGACTCCAGTGAATGTTTTTGTTTTTGGCTTTACTTATCAATAATGCGACTAATTCTCAGGACGCTGATTCCATGAGCTAAGATAATGCGACTAGGCGTCCCTAATTTCTAGAAATCTCGACTAGAGGTTAGTCGAGAAGAACTCCGAGCCACATGCTGTCGACAGACGGCACCTGGGCAACCGTGCCGACGGTCACGTTTCCGCCCGTGGTGAAGAGGCCACCGGCTCCCATCGTGACGTAGGCGGGAACAGACTGGCCACCCACGGTGACCGGGCTGTAGTCGAGGCTCGCGTCGAACTGGTCCGTCTCGAAGTACGTGCCGGGACCGAAGGCCACAGCAACCTGGGCGTACTCGTCCGAGGCAGTCTGGTTCGGGGTTCTCTCCCACTCGGTCTGCTTGTTCTCAGCAACCGTCGGCTGGTAACGGTAGGTCACGGTGCAAGTAGCGCCGGCCTGACCACTGTGGAAGGTAACGATACCGGTAGAGTCCACAACGCTGAACTCATTCGCAGTCGTAGCCGGGTTACCCTCGGACAGCAACTGCGTGTTCGTGTCGTCATAGATTTTGATGTTGGACGCGACGAGGTTGGTCTTCGTGAGCTGCACCGTGTACGGCGAGCTACTGGGAACCGTGACCTCTTCTACGTAGGCCTTGGTCTCAAGGTCTTCGTTGTCCTTGATTGTGACGCCAGCGAAACGCTCGTTCGCGACACCACCAGAGGGGCGTAGCACCTGAACGCCGTCTTCGACGACGAACTGAGCACACATGCCGATCTCTGCGAATTCCTGACCGGTCTGAACCGCATACTCGCGGGTGGTCTGGAATCGGGTTTTGTGCAGGTTAATCACTGCTTTTCCTCCAAATCAGTCGAAAAGAAATTAGGGTTGCCTAGTCGAACCAGCGTCCCCTACCGGACGCTGGCACCACCGAGGTTCAGTTTCTGCTTCAGCTCTTCTTTGCGACCCTTACGAGTAGCCGCTGCCCGCCTGGCAGGTTTACTCTGGGTCGAAGGTCGAACGGCGACAGAGTTACGTGCGAGCCGGTTACCTAGAGTCCGACCCGAAGAGGCCGAACGCACGGTTGAAGGCTCTTGCTGAGTCGCGCCCTGAATCATACGAATCTGACCACGAAGTTCTGCGGGATCGAGCTCCGCAAACTCTTGGGCCTTCGCCAGAACGTTTCTCACGTACGAATCGAAAATACCATCAGCGAAAGTGTCCTCAACAATCGCAACCGGATTGTGAGCACCCGCCTCTGCAAGAGAGTCGGCCATGGCTTCCTTGATCGGGTGTCCCGCCTCAGGGAACATGTTCTTGTCGATAGCCTGCGCCGCGATTTGAATCAGTTCGAAGAGGTTGGACGCGTACTGATCACGTTCCGCCTGGAGCTTCTTGGCACTGGCCTTCTTGAGCCTACGGCTGGCCTTCTTGAGTTGCTCGGCCTGATTGGCCTGGGCAACGTAGTAGTGAGCCTTCTGAGTTGTCAGGGCAACACCGATGCCGAACCGCTGCATCGCACCAATGGTCGCCTCGCGGTACTTCGCGGTCGTGAACAGCTCACGGAGTTCCATGGGCTTGTCTTGCGACTGCAGCTCAATACGGGCCAACGGGGTACCCTCGTACAGAACGTTCCAGTGCGGGTTCTGAGTTTCAGCGAGATGCAGTTGCATCTCGATCTTCTCCATGGCCCGCTCATCCGAAGAGATGTCACTCATGCTGGCCACGGCAACGGAAACCAGGCTGTCCCCTTCGGACATTGTCTCAGAAGCACAGATGGGGCAGAAAACGTGAGTGTCGTCGTTGCCTGAGGCGTATAGCACCCCATGATCGCGGCAGCGCCCAACCGGGTGAAGGTCCATCTGGACTCCGGCCAGGGAGGCTGTTTTGATCTTCGCCGAAACCGACATGGGCGTCTGGCAGCACGGGCAGTACATCGCACCTGCGGAACCAGTTACCGTGAAGGACTGGCTGTTGAGGCCCGTCACTTCATAGGAACCACCCACAGACTTGGCCAGCTTCTTCAGACGTTTGGGCGTACCCTCGGTCATCCGAACGTTGAAACCTTCCGCAGTACGAATGAGCTCAACAGACACGTCTGCATCATCAGCCAGATGCGCGACATGCCGCCGCATTGAATTACGGTCGGCCTTAGTAGCTCCACCCTTAGGCTCGGCCGCCATACCTTCGAAACCGCAACCAGCGCAGTGGTACTGAGCGTACGAAGACCCGGCATCCGGGGGAGGACCGAAGAAGGTGGTCTGGGCCGGAACACCAGGCTCTAGGCCATCGATCTCACGTGCGGTGTCACCCGACGGAGAGGCCTCAGCGTCATCCGCGTCGTCATCTTCGTCCTCGTCCTCATCGTCGTCCTCAGCGTGCGTCATGGACTCTTCGCTGGCGGCGTCGTCATCGTCAGCATCGTCCACCATGTCGCCGGAGTCTTCGTCCTCGGCGCTCACGTCAGACTCTTCATCGTCCTCATCGTCCATAGCCATGGACATACCGCCACCGGTGACGTCATCATCGTCATCGCTGTCGTCGTCCTCGGCGTACATGGGACCGCAGGCTTCCTCGTCTTCGGCGTCGCTATCTTCGTCGTCATCATCCATGGCCAAGGAGAGAGACTCAGCATCGACTTCGTCGTCCTCGTCGTCCTCGTCGTCTTCACCGTGGATAGCCATAGAGTCGACATCGTCAGCGTCGTCATCCTCGTCGTCGTCGTCGAGGTCTTCGTCCTCGTCTTCGTCATCCTCGTCGCTGTCTTCGTCGTCATCCTCGTCGTCTTCGTCAAGAGCTTCCATCAGCTCCATGGCGTCGAGTTCTTCGGCGTCGTCCTCGTCGTCGTCCATGACTTCGAGGTCTTCGGAATCTTCATCCTCGTCCTCGTCGTCTTCCATGGCTTCGAGCTGATCTTCGGACATATCGTCCTCGTCTTCATCCACGTCGTCAGCGGCGTCGATGACATCAGCGTCTTCATGATCGGAGGCAAGGATCTCTTGCCGGTTCCGACGTAGCTGCGCGGCGCTTAGGCCACGTCCGTATCGAGTGCTCATTTGTTTTCCTCTTACTAAAGTTGCAACCGTAATAATGCGACTAAAATGCTGCTAACGGCCCAAGATATTGTCAGACACTGCAAAGGGGTCAGCCGGGTCGGCGACCGAAGAAGTCTCGATGAAGTTGACGCCATGACAGCAGTCGTACACCAGACTTCCCTGGAAGATTCCGCCCTTACCAACTCTTTCGAAATGCTGGCACTTGGTTTGGTCACTGGAAACAGTGCCGCAAACGGAACACCTTGTGTGGTCCACGAGTGCGCCCATGCTGTATCCAGATCGTTCGCCTGAAAGAATCATCTTAACCAGCTCAGGGTCCTTGCTTCGGTCCCAGCCAGTCAGAACACTAATCTTCCAGTAACGTTTGTTGTGATCCCAGCGCGCCAGAGTTGCGTCAAAATGTACGCCCTTGGCTCTTTTGGGGTCCTGATTCACATGGTCGATATGAGTGGGCTTACCAACAAAGGTCTGGTAAGTGAGCCGACCTAGAATCGGGTTGAAGTACGCCATCTCATGGAATGGAAAGCAATCCATGTTCCGGTTAGGAATGTTGGGCGTAACAATAGGAAGCGCCACGATCACGTAGTCGTTGATGTCTGCACTTACCTCGTACGTCTCTGCCGCGTTAGCAAGCCACGAAACATCGATAGGATTCTTAGAAATCTTATCGTTTTCAGCGACCAACTGAATCTTACCGCTGGCAGTGCGTACTTTGTGGACTTTCGTTCGGTGAGCCTCGACCACCCTCTCAGGTGCGACCGCACGACCTACTTTGGCAATGCGGGGCTCAAACCCTTCGGAAAAGTCCGCTCTTGTGTATCCGTTTAGACTCATATTCACCTCTGTGGATTCAGAATACTTCTGAGGCTATGACGGTCTTACGCCGCCCTGTTCGCAACCTCGGGTTCGATGTATCCGGAAAGCATGTTGTCCCCGGACAACGAAGCCTCTCCAGTGCGGGCGCGTATACTTTGGCTAACAGACTGCTCCCACGCACGCATGTTCTCATGGCGGTCTTTCGAACGTTTCGAGTTTGCCATGGAAGATACAAAAGCAACTTCTCTCATGGCCTCTTTGTGATCGGAGGCGTTCGACATGATGTCGGACACAAGCATACGTGCATACTGAGGCTTGATGTTTCTCAGGTCATCCAGGCCAACGCGAGTAAGCACATACCGCATGGCAAGACGCTTCTTGACGTCGGACCCGAATCTTGAACGTACTGCTTTCTTCAAAGAGGCTTTCGTAGACGTGTACTTAGGGTTCTCTCCGAGGTAGCGAATGAAATCGTCGGCGTCGCGTTTTCTCAGACCGAGAAGATCGCCCGAAGATCCCCAAACACCTAGACGCTCGGTACTTCCAATGTTAGCAACGCGCACACTGGCAAACATGCCTCCCATGGCGTCTTCTTCCGCAGGGGCGACAGCCTTGCGGTGGTCGTTGAACTTCTTGCTAAGTTCTTTGTCGTCGTCTAGACCCTGAAGAACCTCCTTCAAGGAGATGCCTGCTGCTGCCGCATACATTCTCTTCGTAATGGGCAGCCCTTTCTGCTCCATCATATCGAGGATCTGTAGGTAGTTCTCATCCGCAACCGGCTGAAGTTTTTTCGTCCACTCGAACGTGGGTACGATAAGCTCGTTCACCGGAATGTTCATTGCCTCCGTTTCTTGGATAGCAATGCGGACGGCAGGGGTGTTTGCTCCGGCGTGACGCACCGATTTCTTCCTACGGAAACCATGAACCCGTGCCAGCACCTGGGCCTTACGCGTAAGGAACATGTACGTCAGGTAGGAGCGCAATGTCTTGATGCGCTCGAGAAGAACCGATAGGGCGGTTTCCATGGTAGTGAAGTTAGCATCACCAGACAGAAACGCGTCGTTGATACCTAGCGCCTTCATTTTACCTTCGGCAATGAAAGAATAGTCATCCGACAGCTTCCAAATCATTTGGTTACTGTCCAGACGCTGTGCGTCCACACCAAAGCGGGTTACCACGATACTGCCGACAGGGTCCTCTTCAGCCTGTAGGAACATTCCCATGATGTCCTGCATCTCTTGCGGGGTGGGCTCCCACACGCCTTCCTTACCAACCTGAACGTGGGTAGTACCGCCTGCTTTACGTCGGGCACCAATGGCACTTGCGTTGATAAGAGGCTTCTGCAACGCCCACCATGTCAACAGACGGGTGAAGAAGCTTGTGCCGATGTGGTCATTTGCTCCAGCTCTTCGAGGGAGGAAAACGGTATTCAACGGGTCAAGCGGTATGTTGCCTCCCGCCCGCAACTGTTGAATCAGTTTGGGACTAAGGCGTTTTCTGGCAGCCACATCTCGGGGGTCGGTCGACTGAATGAACCGCATCATGTGCTGGTCCTGTTTCAGGTCCAGTTTCGGATCCACGCCGTGAACAGGAATCGGGTCAATTTTAACATAGTTAGGATCCTGCACAATAGCAGAATCCCAGTACCCAAGCGACTCGTTGTAATTCAGAGTAGCTACGGCCCGCCCGATGACAAGGTATTCAACCGTAAGCTCCGGCATCATACGCATCAGGTCCATCGCACCGATCCAGTCCTCGTAGAGCTGGCGGATTTTGGGGTCATCAACACCTGAGAGAATGGTTTCGGACCACGGCAGCTCTGCAAAGAGGTCTACTGTTGGTCCGGCTATCTCATCACGAATGTAAATGAGCCTCATCATCATGTTGATCTGAGTTGGGTCACGAGGAATCCAATCCTCGATCACCGTACCTTCATCCAGCCTATCGCGAACCGGATTGAATCTGTCCGCATGAGAGGCGCTGGCGACCTTCATCTTATAGGGAGTAGAGGTGCCTGCTCGTCCTCGTTGTCCTGGGTACTCAAACGGATCCAGCACGACGTGGGCGTCCCTTTGCTTGTCCCTAACTGTCCAAAGTGAACTCACTTAAACATCTCCCTAATCTTGAGAGCCTGGCGCATGAATCTAAGGTACATACCCCTGCGGGCTTTCTTGGCGTTCGCCTCTTCCTTTATCTTACTTAGCCCTCTCTTGAAGTTTTTTGCAAAAGCATTAGGGTCTTCTCGGTACGAGGCCCTCTCCGCAACTGGGAGATTCCTACGCATAGAGTCTGCTAACCAGAATTCAACGGATCCCTCAGGAGCGTTGTTTAGCCTGCTGTACCACTCCGTGAGAAAGTGGCCGTACTTCTTGAAGGCCTTATCGTTGGATTCAGCGAGTAGTTGAAGCTCTCGACTCATTGCATACTCGCCTCTGGCCAGCGCGAGGACAGAAAGCGAATGGAGGGCGTCCGTGACATCACGTCTAGGCATTAGGCTCTCCCTTGGCACCAACGCACGCGGCGTTTATTAAGCATGATGGTACGCGGGGGACGACTGCCCCGACCCACGATACGCTTCATAACTCGGGTCCCATGATTCGTTCGATAGCGACAGTTTGACACCCAAATCGTTTTCATCCGACGATCACGATCGCGGCGGGGTTTTGTACAGCAGTCCCAACGTTTGGGCTTACGTCTGCCTCTATCCTTTTTGAAGATTTTCTTCCACTGCATCTTCGTGGGCTTTTTACGACGGCCAAAACCTAGAGGCTCCGCAGTCTCAATAAACTGCTCGACCTCATCGTCATCCCAGTCATCCACATCAGCGGCAGTCTTTTCCACAGGGCCAAACAGACGTTCCAAGTACTCAAGCTGGTGTGCCTGTCTTTTAGCATAGATGGCAAGACGCTCGTCGTCCTTGGGAATAGGTTTCCAGTCCTCCCCAGACCTACGTTCTAGCCCATCTTGAATCTTCAAATCGTATCCACAGTCGTCACAGTGCTCATGGTAGCGCGGGCCATCATGCAAAATACCCTGACAATCGGGGCAATGACGCATAATGTCGTACGCAGCCGTCTTCGACTTGGGATTCGGTCGCGGCTTTTGTCGAGATTTATGGGGCTGCACGTACTGCATAGCCATGACGTCATCCACAAAAGTGTAATGGTCCGGCATGCTAGACAATCGACGGATCTTCTCCGTCTTGAGTCGAGGCACCTCAAAGAACTGAGAGCATGACCTGCATTGAAACGGTGCGTGGTCTTCTGTGGCAGCGTCTTTGATGGACTTGAGGTACTGAGTCTCCACAGATCCGCAGCGAGGACAAACCACGTACGACCAGTTCTTGCCCTTAGCTCCTCTGTCTATAACTGCAACCTTCTCGTGGCTGACGTCACGGAAGTCTTCCTTGGTAGCTCCAGAGAGGCGAACGTATTCGGTGTATGCCTCGAGCACCAAGTCTTCAGTGAAGAACGCCTGGGCAGTCTTTTTCTTATCAGCGGCATCCATCTGTCGGACCACTTTCTCGGCCCACGCTTTACCAGCGTTACCGCCCCAGAGCAACCAAGAAACGTAGCCCTTATCTTTCCAGGGTTCACCCTTGTACTTAGGATTGACGTTCTTGTTCTTCTGGTGTCGAGCAAAGAAGCTCTTCATCTGTCGAACAGTCTTAGGACTAAGGTTGTTTCTGTTCTTCAGGTTCGTCGCTCTCTGAACACCAGACCCTATGCCCTGCTTTGACGCGTCACTGGGAGTCAGCCCGGCCTTGCCACCCTTCGACTGTCTGCTTCTGTAATCCAGGCCTTTCTCTGCGGCCTTTGCAACAGACTTCGGAGGCTTGAAATTGATGTGAGAGTACTTACCACCCTTTTCCGACTTAGCCTCGATGTATTCGTCAAAGAATAGCCGCATGTCGTCAGTATCCATGACCATGTCAGGACCCATGCGCGGATTTTTCTTCTGAGCAGTCCGAGGTCGTTTAGACACGAACTCCCGGACCATACCTCCGTGTCCACCAGCTTCGATCCAACCAATAGCAACGTCGGCGATACCGAACTCAGCGGCGAGGGCGACAAGCTCATCGTCAGAGTACACTAGGTTGTCGAGGTTGTCTCCGCCTAGCAACCGGCGAAGTCCATCCTCCCAAAAGTCTGCGCCAAGGCTGGCCTTCTTTTTAGGTACGCAGTTAGGAACTTTCTTGCCACCCTTACCAGGCTTGGTACCAACCATTTCGTAGTCGTCCCAGCAGGGATCGTCATCCTCAGAGGCAGCCGCCTTTTTCTTGGGCTTCTTTAAGAAAGGAACGTCGTCCGTACCCCCGGCATGGCTAATATGAACCTCATGCGGAGTCCACGAAAACTGCTTAAACTCGATGTCCTCGATACGCGCCTTCGGCTCCAAGTACTGGAGGGTTGCATGCAACTCAAGGCGTGGGAACGAATGCTTGTAGTCAAACCCCGCCTCTTCCAAGGCAATGCGAAAACGCCAATGGAGTTCGTCTAGCCACCCGCCGTCAAACCCAACCTTGCACACAGCGTGCTCTTCTGCATCGAAATAGCTAATGCCCTTCGAGGTCACAGGCCCCGGCTCAATCTCAGAGACAACGTCTGCGAGGATCTTGGTAGCCTTGGGAATGTCCTTAGGTGGAATCGTGTCACCGATGTATAGAAGAGTCAAGTGCGGCTCAATTAGTCCCGGGTTCTCCGTGACCACTTTGATATCACGCTCTTTGGCGGCGGACTCAACTCTCTTGGAGAGATTCCGCACAACAGCTTCATACTTCTCCGGAAGTGACAACCACACGATCACGCTCTCGGCGTCTTCGTCCATCTTGGCCTTACCAAGAAGGAGACGCAGAGCTTCCATAGAAGACGAATCAGTAGAGGCAGTACGAGCCAATGAAAGAACGGCGTCGAACCTCACAGGGTCGAGGGCAACCACTGTCTTAGCCCGAGGTACCCCCAGCGAGTTTTGAGACAACGCCAGTTTACCTGTAGAAAAAGCATCCGCCAGTGCGTAAGACTCCAGCACTACCTCGTCAACCACTTCATTCTCGTCATCGAGTTCCGATAGCACTACATAGTCCGCGCTGACCTCTTCAACCTCGTAGACACAGGTAGCGCCCGTGTCTTCTTTTATGGCCCAGAGGTACTGGCCCTCTGCCAAAAAGTCAGAGGGCTTGCGTGGGGGAACTATGAGCGTAGGGTTTGACGAGCCAACGCGCACTTCCAAGTCATCCGCAAACGGATGGTCCGGATACGCCGTCAGGAAGGCTTCGGCCGCAAGTCGTGCACAGTAACCTCGGTTGCCTTTTGTCCTCAGACACTCGGAATACAGCCCAGACAACTCAGCGGGACCGTCTATCTTGTCCATGTCTTCCGCTGTAATCTTCAGGTCTTCCAATTTCTCCTCTTCATCGAGGTAGGAATGAAGCGTCTGAATCATGGCAGTAAACATGTGCCGGGAGCTGCTTTCATCTCCGTCTGCCGAAAACTTTTGTTGCCAGTGGGCATAGTTTCTTAGCAAGTCGCACGGCGTACAACCTGTGGAGGCCTGAAGAGCATCGTCTACGACTTTGGTATCCTCATTCACATCTGATTCCGCGTCTTGCTGAGGTGACTTGTAGTGGTGAGAAAAGTCCTGCTTTTCAGGAACGCGTACTGAGTTACGCACTCCTCTGAGCATACCCTTCAAAGCTCCGCCTATGGCGGAAAAGACTGTAAAGAAGAACTTCTCTAGCCAATCTCCGGTGAACGATTTGTACTGAACGGGAGCTTCGCCGTAACCGCCTTTTCCAGAAGAAGGTTCTTCGGCTACTTTCGAGTTCTCTTTTAGGTACTCGTGCAGCCGTTCTTTCGCCGCCTCTTTGTCTTCGTCTGAAGCATCCGCACTGGTCAGTACGTTGAGATCGTCGGCAATTTTGTCTGCGGTGTCCTCAAGCTCATCCTCAGACTCGTGGTCTTCCTTCATCTTCTTTGCGAGATCTTCGGCGGCGCGAGACTCCTGCTCAGAAAGGTTTGGTTTGCCCACCTTGCTGGAAAGGTCGTCATCCGCAAGCACCTTGCGAACGCCCCCCATAGTCTCAACAACGCCTTCTGGAAGATTGAGCTGCTGAAGAACCTCGTCGGGTAGGCGGAAGGTATCTGGGGCACTGCCCAGACCTGTCTTCTTGCTATCCAAACTCTTGAGAGTCTTCATGAAGTCTTTGAACTGCTTCTTGTCCATCAAAGAGACGTGCTCTTCTACAGGAGAGTAGTCTTCTCGTTCGGTGGACAGCTCTTCATAAGGCGTCTCCTTGGAAACGTCCTTATCAGAGGACTCAGCACCTTCGTCCTCTTGGGGCCTGTCTTCCTTCTGCGACTTCTTCCACTTAGAGTAGAGCGTGTCGAGCAGTTTCTCCCCTTCATCGGTACCCTGGAGAGAGCGAATTTTGACCTTATCCTTAGGGGAGTCAGGATTCGGATTGCGAACTAACTGGTCTCCGTGCTCTTCAAGAAAGCGGGTGAACTTTTTGCGGCGTCTAGGACCCGCAGGTTTTTTCGGCTTCTCTTCCTGGGGTTCTTCGGCCAGTTTAAGCCTAGATCTTACCGTAGTTCGCATCATTCATCCGATTACATGTCGCCCGCAGGAACCACAGCAATTCGGCACGAAGTGCAGAAAGGAAGCTGGGCACCTGCGGTTGCGACGTTGAGACTTAGTAGTTTGCTGTTTCCGCAGCGAGGGCAGGAGAATCCGTGAGCTAGAGAAGGGCCACGACCTACGACACGCGGACCGTTGGCTGAGGCTGTTTTGACTCGGCCTCCGTCGGAAATACAGCCACCGTCAGTCAACGCGTTGGCAGTCCGCACGATAGTGTTTTCCAGCCCGATCTCGTTTCCACTAAGATTGTCGGCTTTCAGTCGACGGACGACTTTCTTGACGCCATCGGCATCCAAGCCCAGGCGGGCAGTTCGGTTCACTCTCCGAACCTCATTCTTTAGGATGGTGCTCATCTTTTTCCTCTTCTCCCAACGGAGCCCACTTGAATGCCGCTAGCAAGGCCAACACTAGAGGACTGGGATGAGCCTCTAGTTGCCTTACCACCGAGGGTGTATTTTGCGTTTCCTACGAGTCCGAGAGGTAGGGAGGCGCGCTTTCCGCCGGCTACAGAGTAACGGCGTAGTTCCTCTACAATCTCTTCTCGCAGGAGATAGTTAACTAACAAAGCGAAGGTCCGGAACAAGTCATCGTCTCCGTTGACGGGCTTGACAATGCGGGTCCCAAACTGTCGAACAGTAAGCATCTGAACCATCAGATGACTGATAGGATCTTGCTTGTACCTATCAAAACCGTTGGACAGGACGTCTTGCTCATCGATTATATACCGAGGTTGAGGTAAGGAAATTCTATCCAGCGAGTAGATAGTGTCTCGAACTTCACAGAGCTCGTTGAAAGTCAACGAATGGCGTTCGGCTATAGGCCCGCCTTCTCTAATGTGGGGAAACTCAGTGTCGTTGATTCGCTGAATGTGGTGCGTTGCCTGCCAGCGGTCATATATCACGAACAAGACATTGTACACTTGACAAATCTGATCAATGAGCAGGTCGAGCATGGTAGGGAAACTTACGTTCAATTTCCTACTCGGTTTCACTTCAATAGCTGCATCTAGGGAGATCTTCCCATCATTTTCAAAATCAATGCTACCGATAGAAATAGAGAACGCGTTCTGTTTCTCTCCGGCGTCCACAGTGACGATGCGTGCTCGGGAGTTGTCGGCAATCTGGTTGAACAGCTCCGCCGCGCAGTAACGTCGTTGCTTCCTGACTACTTCAATTTGTTTGGCCTCGAATAGCCGCACCCGATCTGGATTATCCACCATCTCCAGTAGGTCGCTTGCCTTCAAACCAATAAGAGGGTTGGCGGCCATCGGAGGTTCAGCTCCATAGTCACGCATGAAAATGAGCTCACCTTTATCCATGCGCTCTTCGACCATGTCCGCGTCATCTTCGCGGATGGTGGGATTGAACTCCCATGTAGCAAAGTGGAACCCGACGCGCGTTTTCAATTTGGCGGAGCCTCGAAGTAACTCCATGATCTTGTCATTGGCTTCGTAGGGAGAACCAACATTAGCCATCAGTCCGTTTGGGACGTTATTGACACCACGCTTGGTTAGAGTCGCACATGCAGAGCGGATGGTACGCATAGACTTACGTAGGGCCTCGTAAGTCTCCGTTGCGTTGGCTTGGATGCGGCCCTCGTCATTTGAGAACCACCCTAACTCATCGATAGCGGAGAAAAACCGCGTACGACCACGCATAGTACGCATGTTAGCGGGAAGATAGTTACACATGAGGCGTTTCGTGGGCAACCACAAAAACGTCTGTTTATAACTCAGCAACTCGGTGCCGTGCATCTTGCCCTTCTCTTCCAAGTAATCGAAGTAGCGTATAAACCACTCCGACTGATCAAGCGAATCCTTGAACCCCGCCCACAGAGTCTCCGCTGCCTGACCTGCCGTAATGGCAACGAAACTCATGTGAAGCGATTTACCACGAAGAAGGCCGTAGTAACGAGATGGGTCTGTTGGAAGCGTAATCATTCGATGCAGGATGTAAGGAGCCAACATACCGGCAACCGTGGTCGTCTTAGAACCACGCATACCAATTGCGGCTACAACTTCAACCACACCATTGAGCCGACCCTTGTTCTGAAGGTCTACTTTTTTCCGACCGCATTTCGGGCAAACCCCGTGCTCTAGAAATGAAACGCGGTCGTAGAGCTCATGAAGGGGCACGTCAACAGGAACATTCCGCCAGAACGCCCTGTCAGTACACTTCTTGCTAGGACACCACTCCTCAAGGGTCTTGACAAGAAGCTCAACCTGCTTTGGAAAGGGGTCGGCCCCCAAGTACATGTAGTTGGGGTCTGTAATGAACTTGACTACATTAGCTGCTGGCTTGAAGTCTCTTTCGTCATTAAGGTGGTCGAGTACAGAAGCATCTAAGTCTGCTTCCTCAACCTCATCAATAAGACTATCAATATCTAGCGCTGTGTCGTCAAGTAGACTCCCCTCTACCAGCTGTAATTTGCTCATCTGCGTCTCCAAGTGGGGCGTCCGGGTCAATTCCCAGAGTCTCAGCCATGTTACGTCTGGACCCTCTATACTGGTCCTTTATGCCCTCTCCTTGGCGACGTAGCGTTTGGTTGATCAAATCCCTTAGGTGAGGCTGGGCATGTTCCGGAACTACTCGGTTGAGAGACGACCGCAAGTCTTGGAGAGGTTGGGTAAGCGCTTGAATTAGCGACTTAATCAGAGGATTCAACACCATCTTATCCAACTCATGGAAAAGCTCTAGTGGATTCTCTGCGTCTAGGATGGAGTCGATAATCTCTCGCTTGTTACGAACAAGCTCGGTTATCG
>Ga0180432_10005153_pt1 | contig 17567 bp, 20 predicted proteins | sample SS_ome_10_FD_132414 | JGI IMG/M metagenome (GOLD analysis project Ga0180432, IMG submission 132414) | Hypersaline lake sediment archaeal communities from the Salton Sea, California, USA - SS_1_MS_2 metaG | ecosystem: Environmental > Aquatic > Non-marine Saline and Alkaline > Hypersaline >...
ACCTTTTGCTCTGTAGTCGCGTCTTGCGACTTCATTGGGGTGTACCTCCTTTACTGTTTTTGTTGTTTCTACAGAAAGGGTACATCCCAAATTCATTTTCAGCAATTTATAGTACATGACCCTTAACTTCGATGATATCGCCAACAACTATTGACAAATGTCATATATGCTAATATTGTTTACAATAGAACTGGTACCATTTTACTAGTTCATAATATACAGTTCTCCTATAGACCGTATTGTCTGCCACTAATAAACTAGGTTTAAAAATGTGGTGTTGTTTAGGTGTAAGGATAGGGATGGTGTCCTTATTAGTTGCAGCAATGAAGTCTGGCAGACACACATAATAGATGAACACCCTGAGATGATAGGGTGTGAAACCTATGTCAAAGCGTCGATCGAACAGCCTTATCAAATATGCCAAGATACTACGCACATCGATAGAAAAGTCATTTACAAGCCATTTATACTTCCAAAACCATATCATACTTATTACCTTAGGATAGTTATCGAGTATAAGGAAAAGTTATTTCGTGGGATAAGGGGCTATGTGGTAACCGCTTATCCGTGCACAAGTCGAAAAACAGGAGAGGTTGTTTTATGGCAAAAATAGAGGCAACCCATAGGCATGATTCTGATATAAGCCAAGCCAACATCGATATGTCTACTTTGAGTAACGTAAAGGATTTTGGTCTAAGATACCAAGAGAAGGAGGATACACTTTTCATACGGCCAGACAAACCGCGCCCAGCAGTATCATTTGATTGGAATGGTGAATTTTGGTTAAGGTTTGACCCTAAGACCGGTGAGATAGTTGGAATTGAAATAAACGATTTTGAAAGTGTATTTCTTAAGAAACACCCAGAACTCGCACAGCTATGGTATGGCATACGACCAAGTAGCCATCGGCTGTGCAAACTCCCCCGCACGGTCATAGAAGATACCATTGATTCAGAACCCTTTAGTAAAATGTTATTTAATTTCTTCACAACTTTTTTTAGAAGAAATCCTTGCCAAGTAGGTTTCTCTTAAGGCTTCAATAATACCTAATCAGCAATGCCTATGCTCCATATTACGGCACTCACTGGTATCCCCCCATTTAAGCAGTAATTTAAATTTTTCCATACGATTATCCTTCCCTTTCCCCCTATTTGTGGCATTAGTTTAAATGGGGTAAAAGGAAATATCAACCACTTTTTAACTGAACCTGAATAAGGGCGTTCTTGCATTTAAACAGGATTTGATGTATAGTTGGATAAGATTGAATAGCGAACCGCTGGGGGGGCTCAGAGGCTGAGAGGTGGCGTTGCCACCAACCCTTGGAACCTGAACTCGGTAATTCGAGCGTAGGGAAGCGAGTGCTTTGGATAAAGAGTCACCGCGAACCTGGGTTCGCGGTTTTTCTTCTTAAGGGGGATTAGAGTGACTCAGTTGGAACTGGCGCGCGAGGGCACCTTATCTAAAGCGATAAGGTTTGTCGCCCAGAAGGAGGGAATCGACCCCAAAACGGTGTGCGAGATGGTAGCCGATGGCTCCGTAGTTATCCCGGCCAATATAAACCACAAGAGACTGGAGCCCTGCGGCATAGGAAAGGCTCTGCGCACAAAGGTCAATGCAAATATCGGGACCTCCTCTGACTACGGCGACGTAAATACTGAGATGGAGAAGCTTCAGGCAGCAGCCTCTGCCCGGGCCGACACAGTCATGGACCTGAGCACCGGCGGCGATATCAACGCCATTCGCCGTGCCATCATCGCCTCGACCTCCCTCCCCCTGGGCACGGTCCCCCTCTACCAGGCGGGGATAGAGGCCATAGAAAAGTGGGGGGCAATAGTGTCCATGCCGGTCGACCATCTCTTCGCCGTAATCGAGGAGCAGGCTGAAGATGGAGTCGATTTCATGACAGTCCACTGCGGCGTAACTCAGAAGGCAGTGAACCGTCTAAGGCAATCGCCAAGGGTTACAGACGTAGTCTCCAGAGGCGGGGCTTTCGTAATCGGCTGGATGCTGCACAACGAGCAGGAGAACCCTCTATATGAGCACTACGACCGCTTATTGGACATCGCCCGCAGGCACGACGTAACACTCAGCCTGGGTGACGGGCTGCGTCCGGGGAGCCTGGCAGACGCTTCAGACCGCCCCCAGATTGAGGAACTGTTAACGATTGGAGAACTGGTGGAACAGAGCCGTGCGGCCGGAGTGCAGGTGATGGTCGAGGGACCGGGGCATGTACCTCTGGATCAAATCGCAGCCAACGTACAACTGGAGAAGCTGGTCTGTAAAGGTGCGCCTTTCTACGTGCTGGGCCCACTGGTGACCGATATCGGCGCCGGCTATGACCACATTACTGCCGCAATCGGCGGGGCCATCGCCGCCGCATATGGCGCAGACTACCTTTGTTACGTCACTCCTTCAGAGCACCTTTCTCTCCCCGAACCTGACGATGTCAGAGAGGGCGTGCTGGCGACCCGGCTTGCCGCACACGCCGGTGACATCGTAAAAGGCGTGAAGGGCGCTCTTGACTGGGACCTGAAAATGTCCCTTGCCCGCAAGAACCTTGACTGGCAGGAACAGATAAAGCTCGCCCTTGATCCCGGGAGAGCGGGCAAAGCACGCACGCAGCACGATACCTCGGGCTCGGGTTGCAGTATGTGCGGACAGTACTGCGCCATGGAACTGGTCGCCCAGTATCTCGGCACCACTCCCGGACGCTGCTAGCTATGTTATCATCGGAGGTATAGAAAATGCCGCTGTTCCATCCCGTAAGAGAAAGCGACGTTACACGCGCCATTGTGGGCAGCTATCTGCGCCAGTTTGAGGAGTATGCAGAGAGCGATGTCATCATCGTCGGAGGCGGGCCCAGCGGGTTGATAGCGGGAAAGGAGCTGGCCAGGACCGGTATCAAGGTGGTTATAGTGGAAAGAAACAACTACCTCGGCGGGGGATTCTGGATCGGCGGCTATTTCATGAATAAACTTACGTTGAGAGAGCCCGCCCAGGAGGTCCTGGACGAGCTGGGTGTGCCCTATGAGAAGGCCATAGACGGGTTATATGTAGCAGATGCCCCACATGCCTGCGCAAGGGCCATCGCCGCCGCTTACGATGCCGGAGTCAAATTTTTCAACCTGACACTGCTCGAAGACATAATACTGCACGAGAACAATCGGATCGCAGGAATAGTTATCAACTGGAGCCCGATCGCCCACCTGCCCAGGGAGATGGCGGCTCTCGATCCCGTGCTGCTGGAGGCCAGGGTAGTTATAGACGCCACCGGACACGATGCCGTGGTGATAAAGAAGCTGGAAAAGCGAAAACTGCTCGAGCTTAAGGGTGAGGGAGCCCTGTGGATTGATAAATCTGAGGACGCAGTCGTAGAGCACACCGGAGAGGTCCACCCCGGCCTGGTTGTAACGGGCATGGCGGTGGGCGCATACTACGGACTGCCTCGCATGGGCCCTACCTTCGGCGCCATGCTTCTCTCGGGAAAGAAGGCCGCCCAGGTCACTTTGGAGATACTCAAAAAAGCCGGGGCATCCTGAGTATACTATAAGGTGCGCCAAAGCTCTCTTTTTGGTTCAATAAGGTGGGTTCTGTTTCATTACAACCACCTTATACTTTCTTTGTCATTCCCGCGCAGGCGGGAATCCACATCCACCCCCTTTTGGATTCCTGCTTCCGCAGGAATGACAGACATAGTTGCGATAAGAAAGCACTATTCTCATTCCTAAGTAGTGCGGTTGGCAATCAGCACGATAGATTCTAAGTAAAGAGACCCAAAGCTCTTTAAAACTTAGCTTAAGTTCCCCCTCCCCTGGTAGGAGAGGAGTAAAGGAATAAAGCATGAAGGCTGAGATCATCTCCATCGGGACAGAGCTCCTTCTGGGCCAGATAACGGATACCAATGCACAGCACCTTGCCTCCGAGCTGCCCGCTCTGGGTATCGACCTCCACAGGATTACCCAGGTGGGCGATAACTGCAACAGGCTGGTAGATGCACTGAAGCAGGCCTGCGAGCGTTCGGAACTCGTCATTACCACGGGAGGCCTGGGGCCGACAGACGATGACGTGACCCGCGAGGCTATCGCCAATCTGGTCGGCGAAGAGATGAGGGTTGACGCCGAGATCGAGCAGTGGCTCAGAAGCATGTTTCAAAAGATAGGCTACGAGATGCCTGAACGCAATATCAGGCAGGCGTATCTGATACCCTCGGCTCGCGCCATCCCCAATCAACGTGGGACCGCTCCCGGATGGTGGGTGGAACACGAAGGGAAGACAATCCTGGCCATGCCCGGCCCGCCGGGTGAAATGCAGCAAATGTGGGAAATCGAGATAAGGCCCGAACTCAAACGCAAGCTGAGCGGCGAGGTGATTATCTCGCGTACTATAAAAACGCTGGGGCTGACCGAGGCTAAAGTAGACGAGATGGTGAGCCCCTTTCTATCTTCAACAAACCCGACACTCGCAGTCTACGCAAAGCTCGACAGTATACAGCTCCGCCTCACCGCCAAAGACCGGGAGCGGTCAAAGGCGGAGATGATGATCGCCGAAGTGGAAAAGGAGCTGCACAAAATTTTGGGCTTTGCCATCTGGGGATACGATGAGGATACTCTGGAAGGCCTGGTCGGCACTATGCTCGGGGAAAGAAGCCTGAGCCTGGCTACTATGGAGTCCTGTACCGGCGGACTCCTGGCCAGCACTATAACCGATGTGCCGGGAAGCTCCGACTACTTTAAGGGCGGGCTGGTTGCCTACTCAGCGGAGATGAAAGCTGCTTTCGGAGTCGACGCAACGCTGCTGTCCCAAAAGGGGACCGTGGCCCCGGAAGTAGCGGCAGCTATGGCCAAAGCAGCGCGCCTCAGGCTGGGTGCTGATATCGGTATCGGCGTCACAGGGGTCGCGGGCCCGGATGAGGTCGAAGGAAAGCCCGTGGGCACAGTTCATATCGCTATCGATGCAGAAGGAAAAAGAAGCGCTCTCTCCACACAGTACCCACCAAGGCGGCCCGAGGTGAAGCGCCGTGCGGTTTACTCCGCGCTTTTCAAGCTAAGGCAACTCTTACTAGACTGGGAATAGCCTGACCCACTTCAACTGAAAATCAAATCCAGAAATTGCCTCAGTATTATTGCAGTAATCCCCGTTACCTCGTAGTTGCCGCAGCGATAGTAACTCCAGGGATGAAGCCTACCTTCGGAGTCCGGCGTATGAGTACTGAAGCAAGCGGGGTCTAAGAGCGCTGCTACAGGCGCTTCAATCAGGTCTTCGACTTCCTTTCGATTCACTCTGAAATCGTACGGATAGGGAATAGCGCCGACAAAAGGGGTAATGATGAAGTGGCTGGTGAGCGTCGCCTGGTCATCCAAATTACCCAGAAGCTCAACGTCCTCGGCACGAACTCCGATCTCCTCATAAGCCTCCCTAAGTGCGGTGGCCTCAAGGTCGCCGTCATCCTCATCATAGGCCCCCCCGGGGAATGATACCTGACCTTTGTGATACTGCATCCAGCTTGTCCTCTTGGTAAGGACGATGTAGTGCTCTTCCACCTTTTCGTAGACAGGCACCAGCACAGCCGCAGGTCTAAAACCGGCCCTGGTTACCACCTTCCTCTTTCTCCGGGACAGAATTTCCCCGATTCTTTGCTTCCAGGGTGCTCCTTCAGTCAACACCTAAGCCATCCTAATTGTTCTCTATGGACTGAAGCCTCTGCCAGAGCGCATCGACCCGCTTTTTGAGCATATAGAGGTCGGAATCGTTTTCAATAACCGCATCTGCGTGCCTCGACTTCTGCGCCGCAGGCATTTGGGCGTTGATACGGGCTCTTGCTTGCTCCTCAGTAAACCCCTTCTGGCTAATGAGACGATTGATCACATCGGATTCCGGGGCTGCTACAACCCAGACCCGGTCCACGAGGTCAATCCAGTTGGCCTCGATAAGCAGCGCAGCCTCTAAAACCACAACTCCTACCTCCTGGCCGCGCAGTTCTTCGATTCTCTGCTCAACTATCCTGCGCATTATGGGATGCATTATACCGTTGAGTTGCTGAAGAGCCTCGGGGTCTTTGAATACGGCATCAGCGAGCTTACCCCGGTCGATCTCCCCGTTCCGGTCCAGGATGTCGTTCCCGAAGGCAGCTACCACCGCCTGCCGGATATCAGTGCTGGAGCGAAAGGCCTCATGCCCTATCTTATCGGCATCGATCACCACCGCTCCCAGCCCAGACAGCACCTCGGATACAGTGCTCTTCCCGCTGGCGATTCCCCCCGTAAGCCCGATAACAATCACACGTAACCCCCCGATGCCAAGCCAGTGCTTCTGCCTATTGAAAAGCCCAAGCCAAATGGCTTGGGCTTTTCAATGTGCTTCCTTCCTCTCCACCGTTATCAGTGCCAGAAGGATTTCTACTCCTCAGAAAACAAACCGGAGAAGTCTCCGTCAAACTCCTTCAAAAAACCGTGCATTTCAATAACATCGTCCATTCCCACCGCTCCAGAACTGGTAAACCTTGTGTATTCGGCTTCGGTAAGCTCGGTGCTAACCTCGCTGATATTGCCCTCCTGAACAACGGCAGCTATCAGCCCCTGTGTTCCACAGGAACTGCAATGCACACTCAGAACCCAGAGACCATCCTCCTGGTCAAGAATCCTGATATTCGCCGTATCGTATTTCTGCCCACAAACACCGCAGCTGACCTTAGCGAACAACCTCCTTAAGAATGCCTCTTGCATCGCCCGTTATCCTCCTTAATTGGCTGCCAGCGAAGAAGGCGCCAAACCTAAGCGTCCGGCTTACCCTTGTCGAAGTCCGAGAGATCAAGCGTCTCTATGACATCGCGGAATGCGGACATCCTCTCAAGCTCCTCCGGCGGGATTTCCCGTGACGGAGCCGGCTTGCCAGTCTCCGGGTCGATAATGATACCAGCTTTATCGAGCACAGCTTCCTCAGCGAAGATGGGTACTTTCATCCTTACCGCCAGGGCTATGGCATCACTGGGGCGGGAATCGATCTCTACCTGCTTGCCATCTACCGCCAGGATTATCTTTGCGAAGAAAGTATCGTTACGCAAATCGCAGACAATAATAGAATTGACCGCTGCCCCTAAAGCTCCGATAACGTTGCCCAAAAGGTCGTGGGTCAAGGGACGGGGCACTTGATACTCTTGTAGCTTGACAGCTATAGCATCAGCTTCCGCGGGCCCAATCCAGATAGGGAGATAGCGCTCCGCCGACTTCTCCTTGAGGATCACGACCCGCTGATGATTGAGCATGCTCACTCGTATGCTCTCTATAGTCATCTCAAGCATACTTAGCCCCCTGAGTGCTTAATATTCTACCTCATGGCGAGCCCGACTGTCAATAATGACGTTGACAAAATTTAGCCTTTGAACTATATTTGTAAGATATGATAAGGGCGGTTAGCTCAGGGGTTAGAGCGCTGCGTTGACATCGCAGAGGTCACTGGTTCAAATCCAGTATCGCCCACCATTCGACTCGCTTTGCTCGCTCATGGTGTTCCACCAATTACATAACCGAGACCACGAGTTCGCATAAGACATGTTCCCGCGAAGCGAGTCGAATGCCCTGAGCGTAGCATTACGTAGTGAAGTATAACGTAAGTTATTCTATTCCCTTGTATCGGGAAACGGAGTAGTGTAGAATCACAGAGGCCTCTCGTTCTGCACGGGCGGGAGGTTCTGCTTTCAGTTTATGCGAGAGGGTTGCTATTGGTAGCTAAGGAAAACAGTCAGTCCCAAAGTTTGGAGCGGCTGGAGGCAGTACGCCACTCCGCAGCTCATATCATGGCCGAGGCTGTATCCCTGCAGTTCCCCGAGGCCCGGTTTGCTATAGGCCCCGCTACATCCGAAGGCTTCTACTACGATTTCGAACTGCCACGTTCACTGACTCCTGAAGACCTGACAGCCATCGAGTCCAAGATGCGTGAGATCATAGCTTCAGACTACCCATTCTCCCGTGAGGAGATTGACAAAGAGAAAGCCCGCGAGGTCTTCAGGTCTCAGCCCTATAAACTGGAACTAATCGATGAACTGCCCGATGAAAGGGTAACGGTTTATCGCCAGGGCTCGTTCCTCGATCTCTGCCGTGGCCCTCACGTGCCATCAACGGGAGAGGTCAAAGCATTCAAATTGCTAAGCATTGCCGGTGCCTACTGGAGAGGCGACGAAAGACGCTCGATGCTTCAGCGGATCTACGGCACCGCTTTCGAAACTGAGGAGGAACTGGAAAGCTACCTGAAAAATCTCGACGAGGCCGCGAAGCGTGACCACAGGAAGCTGGGCAAGATACTCGACCTGTTCAGCATCCACGAAGAGGCAGGCGCGGGACTCATCTACTGGCACCCCAAGGGGGCTATGATCCGCAACATAATCGAAGATTTCTGGAAAAGCGAACATTTCAAACGAGGTTATGACATAGTCAACATACCTCACCTCGCCAAGATCGATCTCTGGAAGAGCAGCGGGCATTTGGAATTTTATCGCGATGCCATGTACCCGCCTATCGATGTCGAGGGACAGGGTTATCTGGTTAAGCCTATGAACTGCCCGGGACACATCTTGATATATAAGACGCAAATCCGCAGCTACCGCCAACTGCCGTTGCGCTGGGCAGAGCTCGGAACCGTCTACAGGTGGGAGAGATCCGGCGTCCTTCACGGCCTGACCCGGGTGCGCGGCTTCACCCAGGACGACGCCCATATCTTCTGCCGCCCCGATCAGCTGGAGGACGAAGTGGTAGGCGTAGTAGAATTCGCCTGCTTCATGCTCAAGACCTTTGGCTTCGAAGACTATGAGGTAATGCTCTCCACACGCCCCGAGAAATACGCGGGCACCATCGAGGTCTGGGAGCAGGCAACCGGGACACTTAAGAGAGCCCTTGAACGCCTTCAGATGGACTACGCCGTAGACCCCGGAGAGGGCGTGTTCTACGGGCCTAAGATCGATATATCACTCAAGGACTCTCTGGGAAGAACCTGGCAGGGACCAACAACCCAGGTAGATTTCAATCTGCCCGAGCGTTTCGACGTTAATTACATCGGCGACGATGGACTCGAGCACCGGGTGGTTATGGTACACCGCACCGTTCTGGGAAGCATGGAGCGTTTCCTGGGCTGCCTCATAGAGCACTATGGAGGTGCGTTCCCGCCGTGGCTAGCTCCAGTTCAGGCGGTAGTAATTCCTATTACTGACCAGAATCTGGAATATGCCCACAAAGTGGCACTGGAGCTTAAGGGCGAGGGCGCAAGAGTTGAGATAGACGAACGCAGCGAGCGGATGAACTTAAAGATACGCGATGCTCAATTACAGAAGGTGCCCTATATGTTGATTATTGGCAATGAAGAGGCAGCCAGCTCCACCGTCTCCGTTCGGCTCCGCAAAGGACAGAACATAAAGGCTAAGCCGCTGTCTGAGTTCGAAGCGATGTTAAGAGAAGCCGTGGAATCAAGGGCGACCGTTTGATTTCTTTCGTAGATTGTGGTATAAGGGATGCTAGCCTTTTTCTGGGAGGGAGGGTATAGTTAAGCACTTCACCGCGCGGGATCGCGTAACTAAGCAGTATCGTATAAACGGAATGATCAGGGCCAGAGAGGTCCGAGTGGTTGGTGAGGCCGGTGACCAGCTTGGGGTGATGCCTACTTCCGAGGCTATAAAGCTTGCCCAGGAGCGTGGGGTCGACCTTGTGGAGGTAGCACCTACCGCCGAGCCTCCGGTCTGCCGCATGCTCGATTACGGCAAGTTTAAGTATGAGCAGCAGAAGAAAGAGAGAGAGGCACATAAGCGACAGGCAACCGTGTCAGTAAGGCAAGTACGGATGCGCCCGAAAACCGGTCAGCATGACTTAGATTTCAAGACAGCCCTGATAGATAAGCTTCTCGATAAGGGTAACAAAGTCAAGGTGTTGGTGCTCTTTCGCGGCCGTGAAATTTCTCACGCTCAACTGGGTAAGGAACTCCTGGACAATGTTGCCAATACTCTCGCCGAGAAGGCAAGCGTGGAAAGACCAGCTTCAATGGAAGGACGTTCAATGAGCATGATCCTTTCTCCCACACCGGCCAAAAAACCGAAAAAGGAAAAGCCAGAAGAGGTTGCTGATGCCCAAGATTAAGACCCATAAAGGGGCCAAGGCCCGTTTTCATATCACAGGCAGTGGTAAAATCATGCGCGTGAAGATAGGCAAGAGTCACTTGCGCCGCAGGAAACCCAAACGGGTTAAACGTCTCTTTGACGACACCATACCCCTCCACCCCACAGCGAGGCAGCGGATACGAAGGCTGCTGCCAGGCATCTGAGGTAAAGGGGCCATTTACGCCCGTTAGTTACTAATTATTAACCCAGGAGGATTCATTTGCCCCGAATAAAAGGCGGAGTAACAACTCGCCACCGCCACAAAAAAGTATTGAAGCTAACAAAGGGCCACCGCGCCACCAAGCATTCTCTATACCGGCGAGCCCATGAGTCGATGCTGAAGTCGCTGTCATATTCTTACCGCCACCGTCGAGAGCGTAAAGGCGATATGCGTCGACTGTGGATCACACGGATTAATGCAGCGGCAAGGCTAAACGGACTATCTTACAGCAGGTTCATTGAGGGGCTAGCCAAGGCGGGGGTATCCCTCGATAGAAAGATACTTGCCGAACTGGCGGTATCGGACCCTTCCGCTTTCACCCAGCTGGTATCAGTAGCCAAGGAGAACATTCAGCAAGTAAATGATAGCCAAGCTTGACGAGCTCCGAGCAAAGGCGCTCAGTGAACTCGACAGCATTGATACCTCCGGCGGCCTTGAGGCCTGGCGCATCCGCTATCTTGGCAGGAAAAGTGCCCTGACCGAAATTCCGCGCGGACTGGCGACTCTACCCCTGGATGAGAAACGCGCCACCGGTGCTGCCGCCAACGAGCTCAGAGCCTTCCTGGAAAAGACCCTGACACTAAAGGAAGAGGTGATCAGGGAAGCGGAGATAGCCCGGTCTATCGAGCAGGGGCGTCTGGATATAACCCTGCCCGGACGACCCGCAAACCTCGGCCGGCTGCATCCTACCACTCAGATGCTTCGTCACATCTGTGACATCTTTATGGCTATGGGTTTTGAGGTAGTAGAAGGACCGGATGTTGAGTGGGATTACTACAATTTCGAGGCGCTCAACATCCCCCAGGACCATCCCGCCCGCGACATGTGGGATACCCTGTGGATGGATTTCGAGACCGAAGACGGGCGGCACCCGATGCTGCTCCGGACCCATACCTCACCGATGCAGATTCGCGTTATGGAGGCCAGGCGTCCCCCGGTGCGCGTGATCGTCCCGGGTAAAGTATACCGATACGAAGCCACCGATGCGACCCATGAGGCCATGTTCTACCAGATCGAGGGGTTCGCCATAGACAGGAATATCACGCTTGCGGACCTCAAGGGGACTCTCTTCGAGTTCGCCAAGCGGCTTTTCGGGAAGGAGAGGAAGGCGAGATTCAGATGCGACTACTTCCCCTTTGTTGAGCCCGGAGTCGAGATGGCTATCGACTGCTTTCTGTGCAATGGGACCGGCTGCCAGCTATGCTCGGGCAGCGGCTGGATAGAGATACTGGGCGCGGGCATGGTGCATCCCGATGTCCTGCGCAGGGTTAACTATGACCCTGACGTGTATACTGGATTCGCATTCGGCCTGGGTTTAGAGCGTATGCTCATGCTAAAGTACGGCATCGATGACATTCGCCTCTTCTACTCAAACGACCTTAGATTTCTGCGGCAGTTTTAATCATGAAAGTTTCCCTTAAGTGGCTTGAGGATTATGTCAACCTCTCTATGCCCATCGACGAGTTGGCCCAGAAGCTGACCATGTCGGGGACCGAGGTAACCACGATAGATACCGTCGGTGCGAATTGGGAAGGCATCTCCATAGGACAGGTAATGGCACTGGAAAAGCATCCCAACGCCGACCGGCTACTGCTGGCAACCATCGATCTGGGAGAAGAAAGCATAACCGTCGTCACCGGCGCTCCTAACCTGGAGGAGGGCCAAAAGATACCTTTCGCCCGCGTTGGCGCCCAACTCATCGATGGACACACCGGCGAACTGGTCAAGCTTAAACCCGCCAAGATCCGCGGCATAAGGTCTGAGGGCATGGTTTGCTCGGAGAAGGAGCTTGCCATCTCCGACCGGCATGAGGGAATTATGGTCCTGCCACCTGAAGCACCCGTGGGCATGCCCCTCTCCCGGTACATGGGGGATACTATCCTCGACTTTTCGATCACCCCCAATCGCCCCGATTGCCTCTCCGTGATCGGCATTGCCTGCGAGGCAGCAGCCTTAACCGGCCAGACCACACACATACCCGAAATAAGATATGAAGAGCAGGGCGCACCTATAGACGGCTCAGTCTCAGTCGAGATCGCTGACCCTGAACTGTGTTCCAGATACTGCGCCAGCCTGGTAACCGATGTCAAAATAGGCCCCTCCCCACAGTGGATGCAACAGAGGCTCCTTGCCTGCGGTATGCGTCCCATCAGCAATATTGTGGACATCACCAACTACGTAATGCTTGAATACGGACAGCCGCTGCACGCTTTCGATTACCAGCAGATCAAGGGGAAGAAGGTGATCGTGCGCCGGGCGAGGGATGATGAGTCACTGTTCACACTGGACGGGATAGAGAGAAAACTGAATACAGATATGCTTGTTATCGCCGATGAAACCGACCCCATCGCCCTGGCAGGCGTCATGGGAGGAGCGGACAGCGAGGTGATTGATACCACAACTTCGATACTTCTGGAGTCAGCGAACTTTTACGGCGGCAGCATAAGGCGTACATCCATGAGATTGAACCTGCGCAGCGAAGCTTCTTCCCGCTTCGAAAAGAGTATCAGTCCCGAGCTTGCGCCGATAGCATTGCGCCGGGCAACTCAACTTCTGATAGAGCTTGCAGGCGGTGAAGCCGCCGGGGGTATAGTAGACGTCTACCCGGTGAGAATGGCCAGGGAGCCGATCACGCTTCCCAGGGAACGGATCGGGCGGGTTCTGGGTGTGGAGTATGACACGGAGCAAGTTCAAAACGTACTGTCATCACTGGGATTCACATGCGAGCTGGCCGGGACTTCTGACGACCTCTTAGTAACAGTCCCTTACTGGAGGACCGATATCAAGCTAGCCGACGACCTTATCGAAGAAGTAGCGCGCATTACAGGCTATGACGAGATACCCACCACCATGCTTCACGGCGAAATCCCTGAAAGGCTACCGGCCCCGTTAATTGCCCTGAGAGAAACAGTTCGAGACATCCTCGTCGGATGCGGGATGCAGGAGGTTATCACCTACTCTCAGACCAGTCGAGTTATGCTGGATACGATAGACCCCCAACGTAAGCTCGGTCCTGCGCTAAGAGTAGCCAATCCCATGAGCCTGGAACAGGAATACCTGCGCACCAGCCTAAGGGCGGGCCTGCTGGCCTGCTTTGCGGCAAACGAGCGCTATAAACAGAAAGACATCAGGTTGTTCGAGGTAGGCAAGGTATACCTGCCTAAGGAAAATGATCTTCCCGAAGAGCGGGAGATGCTGGCGGGGGTCCTGGGCGGCCTCCCGTATGAACCATCGTGGCTCTCGGGAGAAGATACGCTCGATTTCTTCGACGCAAAAGGTATCCTGGAGACGCTGTTCAACCGACTGCGGGCCGCGGCGGTCTTCAGGCCAGTCGAAGACCATAACCTTGTCCCCGGAAGAACGGCAGAGGCAACTGTCAACGGGCAACAAGTGGGGGTCCTGGGCGAAGTCCATCCCCGAACGGCGGCACTCTTTGACATCTCTTCCCAGCCGGTCATCCTCTTTGAGGTTGACCTGGAGAAGCTGTTATCCCTCACCGGGGCGGAGCTAAGATATCAACCCATCCCCCGCTTCCCTGAAATCGCCCGCGACCTTGCTCTGGTGGCTGATATCGATATAGAGGCAAGCAAACTGCGGGACGTCATTCAAAGCTTTCCGCTGGTGAGTCAGGTTAGCCTCTTCGATGTGTACATCGGGGATAAGGTCCCAGAAGGCAAGAAGTCCCTAGCGTTCTCTGTCCATTACCAGTCACTACAGCGCACCCTCACCGATGAAGAGGTCAACCGCGCTCAGCAGGAGATCATCGAGCGTCTGCGGCGTGAGTTGGGCGCTACCCTGAGAAGCTAGGGCAGCAGTCCTCCGAATCCAGCTCCTTGTGTCCCCTCTTCCGGTGAAAAACGTAGAGCTAGTTGCCCGCCGGTACTTGTGATAGAATGACTCAAGTACTCTTCCTGAGTCATTGAAATACTGGCTGAAGATATGGAGCTAATACCCGCTATAGACCTCAGAAACGGGAAGTGCGTCCGTCTATATCAGGGCGACTACGAGCAGGAGACTGTGTTCTCAGACGATCCTGTATCGATGGCCGAGCGCTGGCAGTCCGAGGGAGCCAAACGGCTGCACCTGGTTGACCTCGATGGAGCAGCCAGAGGCGAGCCATGCAACCTTGATGCCATCGAGAAAATAGCGGCTACGGTCGAAATCCCCGTCCAGGTTGGTGGCGGGATTCGCACTCTAGCGATGACAGAACACCTGCTGAATCTAGGGGTTGGCAGAGTTATTTTAGGCACCGTGGCTATTGAGAACCCCGAAATAGTCGCGGAAGCGTGCGATAAGTTCAACGATCAGATCATCGTCGGTATCGACGCCCGTGATGGCTGGGTAGCTACACGCGGCTGGCTTCAGCAGTCACGGACTCCTGCGCACGAGTTAGCGACAAAAATGGTTGCCCTTGGCGCGGGGCGGTTTATCTACACCGATATCAGCCGTGACGGCACACTCACCAGCCCCAACTTGGAAGCGGTTGCCGAGTTGGTTTCCCAGGTGAGCGTACCCATTATCGCCGCTGGAGGCATAAGCTCCGTCGAGCACCTGACCAGGCTGGCTGAACTGGGGGTGGAAGGAGCCATAGTAGGACGGGCGATCTATACGGGCGATGTTAACCTGGAAGAGGCTATGAAGAGTGTGGATCAGAAACCTTAACTAAAAGGAAAATAAAAGATGAAATTCGATGAAAAGGGATTGCTGCCCGCCATAGCTCAGGACGCAGAAACCGGCGAAGTGCTCATGCTTGCCTACATGAACCAGGAGGCACTGGAAAAGACCCTTTCTACCGGACAGGCATGGTTCTACAGCCGGAGCCGCCAGGAGCTATGGCACAAAGGGGCAACATCGGGCAACTATTTGAACGTGAAGAAGGTACTCATCGACTGCGACGAGGATACCGTCTTGCTACTGGTGGATGCCGCCGGCCCCGCCTGCCATACCGGCAACAGGACCTGTTTCTTCCGCAGGCTCGAGGACGGGCTCCGCATCGTCAGCGAGAACCCGCTTCAACGCTGAGATAGCCACCTCTAGCTGGCTATCGTCCGGTTCCTGGGTGGTCATCGACTGAAGCGCCAGGCCCGGTATGAGGGCAACACGCACCAGCTTGTTCTTAACGTGACTGGCAGTAAATCTTATCAGCTCGTAGCTAACAGCGCCGATTACAGGAAGAATGGCCAGTCGCTCCAGGAAGCGTATCCACATGGGGGGCCGTCCGAGAAAGGCATGGGCTACGATGGCGATCACCAGCACAATGAGAATAAAGCCTGTCCCGCAACGAGTATGTGCGGTACCGTACAGCCGGACTCTGTCCACCTCCAACTCCTCACCGGCTTCATAGGCATTGATAGTCTTGTGCTCCGCCCCGTGGTAGGCCCACACCCGTCGAATATCAGGCATCAGGTTCATCGCCTTGAGGTAAATGATAAAGATAACGAGACGAATAACGCCGTCAGCTACGTTGCTCACCGTAGAGGAAACATAGGGATCGATAAAATGGACGATCAATAGAGGTAACGCTAAAAACAATCCCAGTGCGAGTATGAACCCCAGTGCAACTATACCCCAAAGCATAGCCGGACTGACCGTTTGCTCCTCCTCTTCAAGCGAAACTGACGCCGAGTAAAAAAGGGCACGGACTCCAAGGAAAAGTGTTTCCACTAATACTATGGGCCCGCGCACAAGGGGGATCTCACGAAGACGGCCCGAGAACAGGGATGACAGGGGCTCACGCTGTACTGCGATCTCGCCATCCGGCCGGCGAACGGCTACGGCTACACTCTTGCGGCCGCGCATCATCACCCCTTCGATGACCGCCTGCCCGCCATAGTAGAAATTTTTACTCAATGCCGCACCTAAATAAAAGGGGCGAGGAACACTCGCCCCAGCTAACCACTGGTTATTTTCCCGACTACCCCTTGATCTTATATCTACGCCTAAAACGCTCCACCTGTCCCTGCGTATCCACTATCCTGCGTTCGCCTCCACTGAAAAAGGGATGGCACTGGCTGCAGAGCTCGACCTTCAGCAACGGTTTGGTGGATCGAGTTTCAAAGGTATTGCCGCAAGCACAGACGACCTTGGCATCCATATATTCAGGGTGAATATCTTTCTTCATCGAGCTTGATCACTCTCAAAGGTATATACGCTTACCTTCCTCCTGTTTTTTGATGCCGGCTCATATTTAACAACGCCGTCTACAAGAGCGAACAGCGTATAATCTCGCCCCAGACCCACATTGTTCCCCTGATGAATGCGAGTACCGCGCTGCCTCACCAGTATAGTTCCAGCGCGGACAGACTCACCGTCATACCGTTTAACTCCAAGACGCTTGGATATACTATCACGACCAAGGCGCGTGCTTCCGCCACCTTTCTTATGTGCCATCTGCTTTACCTCCGCTTCCCTTTCGCTTCCCTTTGCTAACTACTATCTCTTTGATAGCCAGCCTGGTATAAGGCTGACGATGCCCTTTCTTTACGCGATACCTTACCTTGGGCTTATATTTAAATACGATCACTTTGCTCTTCTTACCATCTCCAACTACATCGGCAAGAACCTTCGCCCCGGCTATAGTCGGTTTGCCCAAGGTGACCTTATCTCCGTCAGCGACTAAGTGAACTCTATCCAATTCGACAGTGCCACTATCAACAGATAATTTATCCACATCGATCGTCTGTCCGGTGGAGACCTTGTACTGCTTACCCCCAGTCTCTACTACGGCGTAAATCGTTCCCCTCCAGAGTTAACTTACCGTGAAATTCTATCAATTCCAAATCACCTTGTCAAGCTGAATCCGCCCGGGTTCCACCCCCTTACCACTACATATTTTTAAGCTACGCTACCAATGAGTAATAAACGGTACATCGTGAGGTAAAAAAGGCGGCTCAGTGGGTTAGACGATAGCCGAAAGGCCAGAAATACGGCGCATTAACACAAACAGTGAAGAGCCATATTCGCTAATTTATTTGTTATAGAAAATATGGCTGTCGCCAGCCTCAATTATGGCAAATTGACCATAGATGTTGTATTATAAGCTAGACCAAACCAGATACGGGAGAGGAGATAAAAATGTACAAGAGTATGCTAGTACCTTGTAACCTTTATAATTTCGGATAGAGATGTTTGAGTTTAATACGTGCATCGTTGGTGAAAAAGTGCCAGTTGATCTTGGATTGCCGGTTATTACGGTCGTTCTCCCACGCAGCG
>Ga0180432_10005154_pt1 | contig 17567 bp, 13 predicted proteins | sample SS_ome_10_FD_132414 | JGI IMG/M metagenome (GOLD analysis project Ga0180432, IMG submission 132414) | Hypersaline lake sediment archaeal communities from the Salton Sea, California, USA - SS_1_MS_2 metaG | ecosystem: Environmental > Aquatic > Non-marine Saline and Alkaline > Hypersaline >...
AAGGCAAAGGGCCGGTTCATCGCCCTGCTGGATCACGACGACTGGTGGCTGCCGGAGAAGATCGAGAAACAGGTTGCCGTCTTCCTGGCCGATGAGGGCATCGACCTGGTGCACACCGGCGCGAAGTTCTACGACGAGGCGACCTCGTCGTTCCGCCCTCCGCTCAATCCCGACGAAAAGCGGAAGAGGCTCTTCGGTCACTGCTACGAGTATCTCTTACAGGACAATGTGATTGTCAGCTCCAGCGTGGTGGTGCGGTCGTCGGTGCTCGAGTATGCGGGCTACTACAACCCTCAAATGCGCAACAACACGTGCCAGGACTACGACCTCTGGCTCCGGCTAGCCAAGCACGGCCGTTTCGGCTACGTGCCCGAGCGGTTGACCGTGTTCCGCGTACACACCCGGCAAGGCATGCGATCCTGGGCGCAGGTGCTTACCGACGAGGCGAAGCTGCTGGAGCGGACCGTTATTGCGGAGGGCCTGACCCGCTGCCCCAACGCGACCCGGCGAATGGCCAGATTGTACGACCAGTTGGGTACCACCTACATGGACGCGGGCCGGCGTCGCCCGGCAAGACAGAACTTCATGCGATCGCTCCGGTGGCGTCTGACCGCGAGGGCGGCCCTGTTGTGGACTGCCTGTCTCTTGCCCCACTCGACGATTCGCACGCTCCAGAGGGTTCGTGCCCGAATGCGCCGGCCCACGGATAACGATCCCCTCCCACCCTGGCAAGAAACCCGGACCGGCGACAATCCGGCAGAGACACCCGAAAAATAGCCGAGTCCGTCCCCGCACAATGAAAACCACGATAAAGACGATTGCCAACGTCGTGGCCCTGCTTCTGGTGCTGCCGGGCGTGTTGTGCTACGCGATTCACGCGTTGGCTGCCGGTTCACGGAGGGCGTTTCCCGGCTGGTCCCAGGCGTTTTCGCTCCTGCCGGGCGTGACCGGCGTTTATCTGCGCAGGGCGTTCTACCGCATGGTGCTCGCCCGATGCGACACCGACGCCTCGATCACCTTCGGCACCGTGATCTCCCATCCCACGGCCAGCATCGGACGCAAAGTATACGTGGGGGCCTTCTGTTGCCTGGGCGACGTGACGTTGGAAGACGACGTCCTGCTCGGCTCCCACGTTTCGGTTGCCAACGGTCCGGCACAACACGGCATCGAGCGGCTCGATATCCCCATCCGCGAACAGCCGGGCGTCTGGCCGCGCGTGACCATCGGCCAGGATACCTGGATCGGCGATCGGGCCACCGTGCTGGCCGACGTGGGCCGCCACGCAGTGATCGGCGCCGGTGCCGTGGTTACCAAACCGATCCCCGACTACGCCATCGCCGTCGGCGTGCCCGCAAAGGTCGTACGCTATCGAAACGCGGAAGAGTCCGACGAGTAGTCAGCATGTCATTACAGTTGAATTTGTGGGTGCCACTGCCGGCTTGTCCAGCAGTGAGAAGCACAACTTCAGTTATGCACTGCTGGACAAGCCAGCAGTGGCACCCGCGATAGTTGTTTTTGAGCAGCCCTAAGCTCTACACCAGCCACCCTTGATTCACCTTAAAGACCAACCTTAACCATGTGCGGCATTGCGGGCGTAATCTATGCGGCTTGTAACCGGCCGGTCGATCCGATCGTGCTCAAAGCGATGGGCGACGCAATTGCGCATCGCGGGCCGGACGCGGAGGGCTTTTTTCGGGCACCCGGCATCGGGCTGGCCCATCGGCGGCTCTCGATCATCGACCTGGCCGGAGGTGATCAGCCGCTGGGCAACGAGGACGGCTCGATCCAGGTCGTCTTCAACGGCGAGATCTACAACTTCCAGCGGCTTCGCAGCGAGTTGGAATCCAAGGGCCACCGGTTTCGCACCCGATCCGACACGGAGGTGCTGGTGCATCTTTACGAGGAGGAGGGTGAAGAGCTGGTCGGGCGGCTGCGGGGGATGTTCGCCTTTGCAATCTGGGACGGCCCTCGCCGGCGACTCGTGCTGGCCCGGGATCGCATCGGGCTCAAGCCGCTTTACATCTATCGCGACGCCGAGAAACTGCTCTTCGGCTCGGAGCTTAAAGCGATCCTGGCACATCCCCAGGTCGACCGCCGAATCGACCCGGCCGCGGTGGAAGACTACCTGGCTTTTGGCATGGTGCCGGGCAGCAGGGCGATCTTTCGCCGGGCCGAAAAACTTCCGCCGGCCCACGTGGTCACGGTCGACGCCGACTCCCTGGACCACAGCCCCCGACGCTACTGGCAATTCCACATCGAGAGCGACCCCGAGCCGACCCTCGACGAATGGCAAGAGGCCCTCGAGGCGAAGATCGTCGAGACGGTTCGGGCACATCAAATCGCCGACGTGCCGGTGGGAGCCTTTCTAAGCGGCGGTCTCGACTCGAGCGTGATGGTGGCAACCCAGTCGGCCCTGAGCAACGTGCCGGTGGAAACGTTTTCAATCGGGTTCCGCGAGGCCGGCTTCAGCGAGTTGCCCTACGCCCGCCAGGTCGCCGAGCAATTCGGCACGGATCATACCGAGGAGGTGATTACGCCCGAGGCGGTCGGCATCCTCGACGATCTGGTCCGTTACTACGACGAGCCGTTTGCCGACCCCTCGGCCATTCCAACGCTCTGGGTTTCGCGGTTGGCCCGACGGAGCGTGAAGGTTGTGATCTCGGGCGACGGGGGCGACGAGGCCCTGGGTGGCTACTCGCGGTATGCCCACGATCTTCGCGAGGCATGGTTGCGCGGGCGGATCCCCGGCTGGTTGCGCCGCCACGCGCTGGGCCCCTTGGGGGGGCTGTGGCCCAAGGCCGACTGGCTGCCCAGGATACTCCGCGCAAAAACACTGCTGACGAACTTGTCGATGGGCGAGGCCGAGGCCTACGCCAACACGCTTACAGCGTGCCGTTTGCCGCTGCGCCGCCGATTGCTTTCGGGCGACCTGCTGGCGGAGTTGGACGGCCACCAACCCGAAAGAATCGTCCGGCACTACCACGACACGGCCCCGCCCGGCGATCCGCTGGCCGCCATGATCACGGCCGACGTGAACACGCTTCTGCCCGACGACTTCCTCACCAAGGTGGATCGGGCCGCCATGTCGTGCGGACTGGAGGTCCGCCCGCCGCTGGTCGACCACGAGTTGATTGAGCTGGCCGCCCGAATCCCGTCGCACTTCAAGGTCCGCGGCGGGCAAACCAAGTGGATCTTCAAGCAGACTTATCAGGACCGCCTGCCCCCGGGGCTGGCCTGGCGATCTAAGCAGGGGTTCGACATCCCCGTGGACCAGTGGCTCCGCGGACCACTGCGGGAGATGTTCACCTCGAGCGTGCTGGCCCCGGGCAATCGCGTCGGCGCGCTAATCGACCGGCGGGCCGTCGACCGGCTCTACCGCTCGCACCTGGCTCGGGTCGGACGTCACGGCAAGGTGCTGTGGTCGTTGTTGATACTCGCCCGGTGGTGCGATAAGTATTTGTGACCCACGGCACGACGATATCCAGAAACCAAGTGCACGGAAAGTCACTATCAGCGAGGATTCATTGACGGCTGATCTTGTCGACGGTCGCACCGTTATTGTGCCTCTCGTGTGGTATCCACGGTTGTGGCACGGAACTCCGGAAGAACGAAAGCGCTTGGAGATAATCGGATGCGGTGGAGTTATACACTGGCCTGATTTGGACGAGGATCTCAGTGTCTCTGGGATTCTAGCCGGACGCCGTTCCGGTGAAAGTCAACAATCCTTGAAAAAATGGCTGGAAGAGCGCGGATCACATAGCAAGCATTGATGAGCCCCGATGACGCAACAACTGCAGCACAACGGACAATGTTGTCGGTTCCGCTGCGCGTTGTAAACCCGATTGGGTTGCGAGCAGCGTGTCAGCCGGTCACGTTTGGCGTACCGCTGGCCGAGGGTGTGCTGAGTGATCGGCAGCCTCTTTGCCTGAAGCACGACGCTGGCCGGCCAATGCCCGTCCAAACCGAAGTGCTCGCCCGATGGCCCGCAGGAAGCGTCAAGTGGCTGCTGGTCGACTGCGTGCTGGACGTACCGCCCGGTGAGCCGTTTCCCGAGCAGCTTTGCCTGGAGTCGTGTTCGCAACTGCCCACGGCTGCGGTGGGCGTGAAAGTCGAACGCGACCGCAACACGCTACTGGTCGACACGGGACCGGCCACTTTCGAGATCGACCCGCCGGGCCCGGAACTTCTGACCGGCGTTCGCAGCGGCCATACGCCGTTGAGCGGGTCTCCCGCCCTGTGGACTTACCTGACCGATCGGCGCTGGCGGCGGGCCGTGCCGCGATTCGAGCGGGTATTAGTGGAGACCGAGGGCCCAGTGCGAACAACCGTGTTGATGGAGGCGGAGTTGCCCGGCTGCCACGGCCTGCGGCTTCGGGCCAGGCTTTGCTTCTTCGCCGGCACCGGCCTGGTCCGATTGCGGCTGACCGTCCACAACCCGAACCGCGCCCGACACCGCGGCGGCCTGTGGGACCTCGGCGACCCCGGGTCGTTCCTCTTCCGGGAGCTGGCCGTCGACGTGAACGCCGCCGCCCAGGCAAACCGAGTCCTCTGGAAGGCCGAAACCGAAGGACCGCTCAGCCCGGCTCCCGGTCACACGCTGGAAATCTACCAGGACTCCAGCGGCGGTGAAAACTGGCAAAGCCGAAACCACGTGAATCGAAACGGCCGGGTGCCGTGCCGTTTCAGAGGATATCGGGTGCAGACGGCCGAAGGTAAATCTGCGGGGCGGCGGGCCAGCCCGATCGTTGTCCTTCAAGGCGATCAAGCCGTGGTGGCGGTCGCCCTGCCCGAGTTCTGGCAGCAGTTTCCCAAGGCCCTGCGAACCGACGGATGGTGCGTACCCATCGGCCTGTTTCCCGCCCAGTGGGACGACCTGTTCGAGCTTCAAGGCGGCGAGCAGAAGACGCACACCGTGTGGGTCGACTTCCGGCCAGCCGCGGAGCCGACCGAAGGAGTTCTCGACTGGGTACATCGGCCGGCCCGCATTCTCTCGACGCCCGAATGGTACGCCTCAACCGGGGCCCTCGGCCGCCTGATCCCGGCCGCAAAAGAGATCGACGACCGGCTTCGCACGCTGCTCGACGGGGCCATTCGAGGCCCCAAGAGTCTGCCGGTCGGGCGCGAGGTGATCGATGAGTACGGCTGGCGCAACTTCGGCGACGTCTACGCCGATCATGAAGACGCATACTACGCAGGTCCCCGGCCGGTTATTTCGCACTACAACAACCAGTTCGACGTCATCTACGGCACGATCCTGGCACAGCTCCGATCCGGCGACGTCGCCTGGAGCGAGCTGTTCGATCCCCTGGCCCGCCACGTGATCGATATCGACCTCTACCACACCACGCGCGACCGGCCCGCCTACAACGGCGGGCTGTTCTGGTTCACCGACCACTACCTGAGCGCGGAGACGTGCAGCCACCGAACATACTCGCAAGTAAACAGGCCGGCAGACGGGAGCCCCTACGGCGGCGGCCCGGCGGCCCAGCACAATTTCTCGACCGGGCTCTTGCACTACTACTATCTGACCGGCGAGCCCGAGGCCCAACGCGGCGTGCTCTCGCTGGCCGACTGGGTCATGGCCATGGACGATGGCTCGCGGACGCTGCTGGGCCTTGTGGACGACGGCCCCACCGGGCTGGCCAGCGCCACGCACGAGGAGCACTACCACGGTCCGGGGCGAGGATGCGGAAACTCGATCAACACGCTCCTGGACGGCTGGCTTGCCTCCGGTTGTCGTGCGTACTTCGACAAGGCCGAGGCCCTGATCCGCCGCTCGATCCACCCGGCCGACAACGTCGCCGCACGAAACCTCCTCGATGCAGAACACCGGTGGTCCTACACCGTGTTTCTCTCCTCGCTTGCCCGGTATCTCGAACTGAAAATCCAACAGGGCGAGCCGGACCGCATGTTCGCCTACGCTCAGGCGGGCCTCGTGCACTACGCCCGATGGATGCTCGAAAACGAGCGTCCCTATTTCGATCATCCCGAGGAGCTGGAATATCCGACCGAGGCGTGGGCGGCGCAGGAGTTTCGCAAGGCGAACGTGTTGCGACTGGCGGCCAGGCACGCCGACGAGCCGCTCCGGTCCCGATTGCTCGACGGCGGCACGGAGCTGGCCGACCGCGCCTGGAGCGACCTGTTGCGATTCGACACCCGCACGGCCGCCCGGGCCGTGGCAATCCTCATGATCGAGGGACCGCTGGATTCTTATTGGCGAACCGCGCAAGACGAGCCGGCGCCGCGTCCCTCGGAGGAGTACGACTTCGGCCGGCCGGAGGAGTTTGCCACGCAACGGCAACGGGTACTGGCCGAGCTGAAAAGCGTCCGCGGAATGATCGGTCTGGGGGTACGGTTGGCAAAGCCGAAGAATTTCGGGAAAATGATGGGTTTGGTATGTCGTGGATGAGCTTGAGCTGAGCGTTCGTATGCTTCGCCTTATTACCCCCAGTCTTCGAGTTGAGAGTGTGCTGGAGCTCGGCCTCGACCGGCTCGGGGCCATGGATTTGGACGCGTTGTTGTTGGACGTCGATTGTACGCTGAAGAACTACCTGGCCGACGAGGTCACGCCCGAGGTGGCGGCGTGGCTTGGGCAACTTCGCTCGGGGGGTGTGGGTTTGTGTTTGGTGTCTAACGGTGCCGGCGGGAGGATCCGTAGTTTTGCCGAGAAGCTGGATCTGCCGTTCGTTGCCAAGGCATGCAAGCCGTTTCCATTTGGCACCCGGGCGGCAGTGCGGAAGATGGGTTTTGTGCCCGCGCGGACGGCGATCGTCGGCGATCAATTATTTGCCGACGTGATGGCCGGCCGGCTGGCCGGGATTAGAAGCATCCTCGTCCGCCCCATCCATCCCGAGGAAGAGCCCTGGTTCACCCGGCTCAAACGCCCCCTGGAACGCTGCCTCTTGCACAGAATGGAGTCCGACGACGGAACTGCACGCTGACCACACACGGAAAGAAGGGGCGTTTTGCGGCACGCAGTTTTTTCAACAGGCTACAGGACTACTAGCCGTTGCCGACAGGCAACCGCGAGTTGATGAGCACACCATCCCAACTCCTCTCCGTGCTAGTGCCCGTCTACAACGAGGCGAAGACGGTCGAGACCGTGCTTCGCCAGGTGCTGGCTTTGGGGGCGATCGTCAAGGAGGTGGTCGTGGTGGACGACGGATCGACAGACGGCACCGCGGCGATCTTGGATCGTGTGGCGGCCGAGGATTCTCGTATCCGGGTGTTCAGACTGGATCGCAACCGGGGCAAGACGGCCGCGGTGCGCCGCGCTTTAGCACAGGCAACCGGCGACGTGCTCATCATCCAGGACGCCGACCTGGAGTACGACCCGGCCGAAATACCAAACGTCGTTGCACCAATCCTGGAAGGAAAGGCCGACGTGGTCTACGGAAGCCGCTTTCTGGTACGCCGGGCGACTCGCGTCTTGTATTTCCACCACTACATGGCCAATTGCTGCTTGACGTTCCTTTCCAATTTGCTGACCAACCGCAACATGAGCGACATCGAAACGTGCTACAAGGCGTTTCGCTCGGGCGTGATCCGGCCACTCGGGCTTACAAGCCGCGGCTTCGGCCTGGAAGTTGAGATCACGGCCATGATCTGCAAAACCAATGCCCGAACCTATGAAGTGCCTATCTCCTACTACGGACGTACCTACGACGAAGGCAAAAAGATCGTCCTGGGCGATGCGGTTCGAGCCCTGATGTACATCCTCTACTACAACCTGGTCGCTCCGCATTCGGCCGCCGTGCGGGCGTACGTGCGACGGGTAAACGCCTACCTGGAATCGATCCATTCGGCAGAATACGAATAACGACACGCATCGGTCTATCCTGCCGAAGTTGCGCAATTGGTCCTATCGGTTCAGGCCGATCCCTTCGGATAGAGACGCGTGGGGTGGCACTGCCGGCTTGTCCAGCAGTGTCAACCTGAAAACACCATAAGGAGTGCACTGCTGGGCAAGCGAGCAGTGGCACCCGGCGTGAAGTTGCTTTGAAAATCGGTAAGCTGGGGTAGAATTGGTAGTATGAACCCGTTGCTCGATTCATCGCAGGATCCGGTCGTTTCGCGGGCCCGGTCCGACGTCGCGACCGGCGTCGCGGCGGACGGGGGCCCGTCGCCGGACGCTGACCGCCCGGGCGGCATCCTCACTCGGCTGGGACCGTACGTTCAGATCGCCCGGCCCGACCATTGGTTCAAAAACGTCTTCATGGCCCTGGGTGTGGTCCTGGCATATTTTTACCATCCGCACTTGTTGGGGGTGTACACGTTTGCGGCGTTGGCCTGGGCGTTGGCAGCCACCTGCCTGGTGGCTTCGAGCAACTACGTGATCAACGAAATCCTTGACGCGCCCACCGACCGTAATCATCCGGTGAAGTGTCGGCGACCGATTCCCGCGGGTCGGGTGAACCTGCGGGTGGCCTACGCCGAGTGGCTTTTGTTGGCCGCGATGGGGCTGGGCATGGCGGCGGCCTTGAACTGGCCATTCTTTTTCGTGGCGCTGGCTTTTTGGGTGATGGGCGTGGTCTACAACGTGCCGCCTGTCCGCACCAAGGAGCTGCCGTACGTCGACGTGCTCTCCGAATCGATCAACAATCCGCTCCGCTTGTTGCTGGGCTGGTTCGTGGTGACCCAGGTGGCGGTGCCGCCCGTTTCGCTCACCGTCTCCTACTGGATGATCGGCGCGTTTTTCATGGCCACCAAGCGGTTTTCCGAATATCGGGAGATCGGCCAGGCCGAGACGGCCGGCACGTATCGCAATTCATTTCGGTATTATGACGAGGGCAAGCTGATTGTCAGCATGTTCTTCTACGCCACTGCGGCGGCCCTGCTGCTCGGGGTGTTCATCATCCGCTACCACCTGGAGCTGATTCTGAGTATCCCGCTGATAGCCGGGTTTTTCAGCTACTACATGCACGTGGCCCTGAAGAAGGAGAGTGCGGCCCAAGCCCCCGAGCGGCTATACCAGGAACGCGGCCTGATGGCCTACCTGGTGTTGTGCGTGGTGGTCTTCATGGCGCTGATGTTCGTGAACATCCCCGTCTTGTACGATCTGTTCAACGTGGCCCCGCCCGAAGTCTCTCCACTCTGGAGATTCTGAATAAACCCACAACCCTCCAATCCGATAACCGGCCATTGGCTCTGGTACTGCCGCATATCCCGTAGCCTGCCGGGAGACTCTGCTTCGGCGGATAGGACCAAAGAGGCCCGAGGGAGCCGTTTCCATCCTCTGGTCTGGATCCTGGTGGCCGGGCTGGTGGTGCGGGTGCTGCTGCTGGTTTGGTTCCGCGGCGAGCCGCTTTCGATCTACGACGAGCGCGACTACCACAACCTGGCGGTCAACCTGGTCGAGCAAGGCCTTTTTTCCCTGGACGGTCAGGTGCCGGCCTCGATGAGGCCACCCTTGTATCCGGCTTTCGTGGCCGGCGTGTACGCGGTGTTCGGCATCGGCAATTTTCAGGCCGTCCGCATGGTGCAAGCGGCCGTCAGCCTGGTCAACGTGGTGTTGTTGTATTACCTTGGATCGGAGGTCTACAATCGACGCATCGGCACCTGGGCGGCCGCCGCTTTCTGTTTCTACCCCTCGATGCTCGGCCAGAACAAGCTGCTTCTGACGGAGACTCTCTTCACGTTTTGGCTGACGCTGGCTTGCCTGGTGATCGTGCGGTTTTTTCGGCGTGATCAGGTCTGGTACCTGGCCCTGGCAGGTGTGCTGATTGGCCTGGGTGCGCTCACCCGAAGTGTCCTCTGGCTCTTGCCCCCCGTGCTGGCGGTTTTGGTGCTTGGTGCGTGGAAAGCGAGCTTCAAGCGGCGTCTGGCGGCGGCGGCCCTGCTGATTGCCACGTTCGCCGTAACGATTGCCCCCTGGGCGGTCCGCAACACCCGATTGCAGAAGACGCTGGTCACGATCGACGTGATGGGTGGGCGGAACTTCATGATGGGCAACTACGAGCATACGCCCCTTTATCGCGCATGGGACGCCATCTCGATGGAGGGGCCGCGCAACTGGTACCACGTGCTCGAGCAGCAGCGGCCCGAAGTAAAGCAAATGACCCAGGGCCAACGCGACAAGGCCGCACTCCGCTACGGGCTTCACTATGTCTGGAACCACCCGGGCCAGACGCTCAAGCGAGATCTTGTCAAGTTCCTCAACTTCTGGCAGTTGGAGCGTTCGCTGGTGGCCGGGATGAGCAGGGGTTATTTCGGTGGTCCACCGGTGGGTGTGGTAGTGCTCTCGACCCTTTTGATCTTCGGCAGCTACGCAGCCGCGATGATTTCCGGCATATTCGGCGCGGTGATGGCTCCGCCACCGAAGCGTGCGGCCTATTGGTTCCTCCTGGTGATGATAGCGTACGTGTGCGGATTGCACTCGCTTGTGTTTGCCCATTCGCGGTATCATCTGCCGTTGTTGCCGTTGGTGCTGTTGTTCTCCGGTGCTGCCCTGGTAGCCCGAAAGGAGATCTGGCGGCGGCGCAGTACGACGGCCTTCCGACTCGCGACAGCCTCAAGTGGCCTATTGATTGGCGCCTGGGTCTGGGAGATCCTGGCGGTCGATCTTCACAAGTACATGAATCTCCTCGGGGGTTAGCCCACTGACAACTGCCCACTGCCCACTGCCCACTGCCCACTGCCCACTGCCTACTGACAACTGCCTACTGACAACTGCCTACTGACAACTGCCCACTGCCTACTGACAACTGCCCACTGACTCCCATGCCCGGCATCTGCGCCATCACCGACACCGCCTACGACTCCGACGCGCCCAGCGTCCTGGTCGACATGCTTCGGCGTATGAAGCACCACCCGTGGTACGTCGTGGAGGAATACGCCAACATTCCGGCTGGCGTAGGCATGGGACGAGTCTCGCTGGGAGTGGTCAACACGGGCGAGCAGCCGGTTGTCTCGGAAGACCGATCGGTGGTCGTCGTTATGGACGGTGAGTTGTACAACTACCGCAACGAGCGCGACGCCCTGGAGGCGGCCGGGTGTCGGTTTGCGGGCGAAAGTCACGCCGAGGTGTTCCTGCACGGCTACTGTAGCGCGGGAAAGAAGTTTTTCGACCGACTGGGCGGCAAGTTTTCGGCCGTTATTTGGGATTCGGAGCGAGGGCGGGTGATCGCCACGAACGACCGCTTCGGCATGAAGCCGCTTTACTACGCCCACTTGCCCGGCAAGCTCCTGCTGGCCTCGGAGCTCAAGGCGATCCTGGCGGATCCGGAGGTGTCGCGCGAGCCGGATATTCGCGGCGTCTCGCATTTCTTCACTTATGGCCAATACCTGGCGCAGTCCACGTCGTTTGCGGCGATTAGCGTGTTGCCGGCGGCCGCCTGGCTGGTGTTCGACATCGCCCGAGACCGCCTCGCGGTAGATCGATATTGGCGGCTTGGTGCCTCGGCGGCTGAACACCACGAAAAGGCCGAGTGGCTGGATCGGATCGACGAGGCATTCAAGCGGGCGGTGGATCGGCGAGTTTCAAAGACCGAGCGGCTCGGGCTGGCGCTTTCCGGCGGACTCGACGCGCGGACCATCCTGGCAGTGATCGACCACCAGAGCGTGCCGATTACGTCGGTCGCCATGGGCATACCGGGCTGCCGCGACCACCGGTCCGCCGGGCAACTGGCCGCGCTGACAAACCGGCGGCACCACAACTACGTGCTCCGTACCGATTTCCTCGACCATTTTGAAACCCATCTCGACCGGATGGTCCACATGACCGACGGCCAGTACCTCTCCCAGTGCATCGTCATGCCCACCTTGCCCTTCTACCGCGAGCAAGGAATCGAGGTTTTGCTTCGCGGCCACGCGGGCGAGCTGATGCACATGAACAAGGCATACAACTTCTCGCTGGACCGCCGGACCCTGGCCATCCGCACGGAAGCCGAGTTGGAAGATTGGGCGTTCGGTCATTTGAGGGCGTACATGCTTGAAGGGGTCGACGGCCCGCTGCTGGCACCCAAACACGGCGACGCACTCGACACCCTGGCCCGCGACAGCCTCTGCGAGTGCCTGCGGGAGTCGGCCGGGATGGAGCCGACGGCCCAGCGGATCTGGCATCTGTTCGTCAGCCAGCGGCTGCGACGCGAGACGGCCCTATCGCTGGTCAAGTTCGGCTCGCAGGTGGAAACACGATTGCCGTATCTCGATAACGGGCTGGTCGAGTTGCTGATGGCTGCTCCACCGGAGCTGAAGCTGGGTGAGACGATCCAGGGCCACATCCTGCGGCAGCGTCGGCCGGAGTTCTTGGACGTTATCAACGTGAACACGGGCACGCGCATGGGTGCGGGGCCTGTGGCCCGAAAATGGGCCGGACTGCGACAAAAAGTCCTGGCCAAGCTCCGAGTGCGCGGCTATCAACCCTACGAGCGGCTGGGACTCTGGCTCCGCCGGGAGTTGCAGCCCATGGTGCGGAAGATCCTGCTTGACGACCGGTGCCTCGGTCGCGGGCTGTTCAACCCCGATACGGTCAACAGCGTGGTCGGACAGCACTTCCGTAGGCAGCACAACCACACGTTCCTGCTGATGGCCCTGATGATATTTGAGCTTGGCCAACGCAAGTTTGTCGATAAGGATGAGTGATGGATGCGAGCCGCCAAGATGCCCGTGGCACTAAGCGGTTTTATCGGTGACCGGCGAGCCGCGGGGTTTACCCACGCGCTGGTGCTGCGCCGGGATTAACCCGGCGGCTCGCGCTTGCCACTGAAAATGAAAGGGCGAAATCAGGAGCGAATGCAACCGGGAACTTGGTGTTGAACAACGGCTCAAGAAACGGAGACGGCTACGATTTGCGATTCTAGACCGAGTGTCTGTCAGGTTCTGCACAGCCTGAACGTGGGCGGGGCGGAGATGCTTGCTGCCCGGCTCGCCCGTCGGTTGCACGACCGGTATCGGTTTGTGTTCGCCTGCCTCGACGACATGGGTTCGCTCGGTGGGCAGCTTGGCGACGAGGGGTTCGTGGTGGAGTTTCTGCGGCGGCGGCCGGGCATCGACTTCGGTTGCATGCGGCGGCTTTCCCGGTTGTGGCGCAGGGAGGGGATCAAACTGGTGCATGCCCACCAGTACACCCCGTTTTTCTACGCGATGGCTACCCGGCAGATGTGTCGCCGCCCGCCGATCCTGTTTACCGAACATGGCCGCTGGTTTCCCGACTACCCCCGACGAAAACGCCTGTTGTTCAACCGGCTGGCGCTTCGGCGTATGGATCGGGTGGTAGCCGTCGGGAAGTCGGTCGGACGAGCTTTGATCCACAACGAGGGGATCCCGTCGGAACGGATCGAGATCATCTACAACGGGGTGGATACTGTGGCATTCGACGGCCGGGCGGTGGACGGCTCGACCGTCACGCGCGAAATCGGCTCCACGCCCGACAACCTCGTGATCATCCAGGTGGCCCGGCTCGATCATCTCAAGGATCACCTGACGGGCATCAGGGCGATGGGGCGGATCGCCCGCCGCCGCGACGACGTGCGCCTGGTGCTGGTCGGCGAGGGGCCGGAAATGGAGAAGATCGAAGCGGAGATTGGTGGTCAGAACTTGGAACCCTATGTCCGTTTGTTGGGACTCCGCCACGACGTGGCCGAGCTCCTCCAGGCGGCCGATCTCTTCCTGTTGAGCAGCATAAGCGAAGGAATCCCCGTGACGGTGATCGAGGCAATGGCTGCCGGCTTGCCCGTGGTGTCGACCGACGTGGGCGGCGTGGCCGAGATCGTTGAGCAAGGCCGGACGGGCCTGCTGGCCCCTTCCGGCGACGATGCCGCGTTGGCCGACGCGGTCCTGCAACTGGCCGACGACCCCGACTTGCGAGCCCGAATGGGCCAGCAAGGCCGCCGGCGGGCAGAAGAGGTCTTTTCTGAAAAGCAGATGCACGCGGCATACCAACAGTGTTACCAGGAGATGCTCCGTGACTGAATGGGGCACAGGCGCCAAACCGACTCTGCTGGTCTTCTCCGACGATTGGGGGCGACACCCTTCGAGCTGCCAGCACCTGATCGGCCGGTTGCTGCCGGAATACCAGGTCTGGTGGGTCAATACTATCGGCATGCGTTGCCCCCGGTTTGATCGGGCGACGCTGGATCGCGGCCTGGAAAAAATCCGGCAGTGGTTCCGCCCTAACCCCGACACGGTCCATCGGCCTACAAACCCCGGAATTCTCAATCCGTGGATGTGGCCCTGGTTCAGCAAGCCGCACGATCGCCGAATGAACCGGGAGCTTCTGACTTGGCAGATCATGCCGGTGATCCGCTCGAGCCAGGCTCCCGTGGTCGCGGTGACGACGGTGCCGCTGGTTGCCGATCTGACCGATCACTTGCCGGTGGCACGCTGGGTTTACTACTGTGTCGACGATTTCAGCCAGTGGCCGGGGTTGGATCAAGAGGTGATCGGCAGGATGGAGCAGAAGCTGGTCCGTCGGGCCAACGTGTTGTTTTCGGTCAGCCACAAATTGCAGGACCGCCTCGCCGGATGGGGCAGGGCTTCGCACCTACTGACCCACGGTGTCGACCTGGAATATTGGACCAGGGGTGGCCCCCGGGTGCGATTGCCGCAACTGGAGCGTTTGAAACGCCCGCTGGTGCTCTTCTGGGGCATCATCGACCGGCGGATGGACGTCCAGTTCGTCCACCAACTGGCCGGCGACATGAACCGGGGGACAGTCGTGCTGCTGGGACCGGAAGCCGATCCCGATCCGCTACTGTACCGGCCGGCCCGAGTCGTACGCTTGCCTGAAGTGCCCTTCGATCAACTCCCCCACATGGCCCGCGAAGCGGCCGTCCTGGTGATGCCCTATGCCGATCTGCCGGTCACCAGGGCGATTCAGCCGCTGAAGCTGAAGGAGTACCTGGCCACCGGCAAGCCGGTCGTGGTTCGCGATCTGCCCGCCACGCGACCCTGGGCCGATGCGCTCGACCTGGTGCACAGCCCTGAAGAGTTCTCGGAAATCGTGCGGCGACGTGCGGCCGAAGGCGTGCCCGAAACGCAGGTCGAGGCACGCGGCCGTCTGCGGGCTGAGAGTTGGGCCGAGAAAGCCCGGCGTTTCAAGCAGTTGGCCCTCGTGTCGGGCTTGTCCCAACCGGACAAGGAGGGGGCGAATGACGGCGACTGATGCCCCACTGGTTTTGCACACCCGGGTGGTAAGCGGCACGGGCGGCGGCCCGGAAAAAACAATTCTCAATTCGCCCCGTTTCCTGATCCCTTTCGGCTACGATGTCTTGTGCGTGTACATGCATCCGCCGGGCGATCCCGGCTTCGAGGAGATTTGCGAGAAGGCCCGGCTCTCGGACGCGCCGCTGGCGGCCGTCGAAGACCGTGGCCCATTCGATCTGCGTATCCTCAAGCGGCTGTTGACGATCTGCCGCCGGAAACAGGTGGCCCTCTGGCACGCACACGACTACAAGAGCAACGCTTTGGGCCTCGTGCTGCGACGGTTCCAGCCGATGAAACTGGTGACCACCGTGCATGGCTGGGTCAAGTTCACGCGACGCACGCCGCTCTACTACTGGATCGATCGCCGCTGCTTGCGACACTATGATCACGTGATCTGCGTATCGGAAGACCTCTACCAGCGGTGCCTGGCCGCAAAAGTTCCGAGTGAGCGGTGCAGCGTGATCCAAAACGCGATCGACACCACGCAATACGCCCGCTCGGCGTCAATCGCCGAGGCGAAACGGCGGCTTGGTCTTAAACCCGAACGCCTCCTGCTCGGGACCGTGGGACGACTCTCGGATGAGAAAAACTTCGAGGGCCTGATCTTTGCCACGCACCGGTTGATCGGCGAGGGACTCGATGTCGAGCTAATCCTCGTCGGCCAGGGCGATCAATACACGCAGTTGGAAACACTCATTGCCGGGCTGGGTCGTCAGGATCGCATCCGGCTGCTGGGATACCGGGCCGACACGATCGACCTCTACCAGGCCATGGACGTCTTCGTGTTGAGCAGCCTCCGCGAGGGCTTACCCAACGTGCTGCTGGAAGCCATGGCGATGGAGGTGCCCGTGGTGGCAACCCGGGTGGCCGGCGTTCCGGGGCTGGTCGAGCACGAGGCCAACGGCCTTCTGATCGAGCCGGGTGATCAGGAACAGTTGGCCGACAGCCTGAAAAAGATGCTTGCAGACGCCACCCTGAGAAGGCGATTCGGCGCCGAAGGCCGGCGCACTGTTGAAAAAGACTACAGTTTTGAGGCCCGCATGGCTAAGGTTCGGGCGATATACGATCGGCTGCTGGGCCGGCAATCGCCGGAGTGACGGCCGTGACCGACACCGGGCCGGCGCCATGTCGGCCAAAGTAGTTTAGCCGCCGACGGCACGTCGGCGAACGGCGTCTACCGGCCTCTCCGCCCGTTGACCGGGGAGTCCGGCAAACTGGGGCCTGTTGATTGTCGCAAATGTCATCTTCCCAAATCGAAATTCGCACGCTAAGCGGCACGGAGATTTCCGAACACCTCCCCCGTTGGGCGGCGTTTGTCGAAGAGCTTGGCTACCGGTCACCCAGCCGGCACCCGGGCTGGCTGGCGGTGCTCGCCCAGGGACTGAAGCAACAACCGTATTGTCTGGCGGCCACGGCCGGCGAGCAAATCGTCGGCTTGCTTCCGCTGGTGTATCTGCGGAGCCGGCTCTTCGGGCGGTTTCTGGTCGGCATGCCGTATTTGAACGTCGGCGGGGTGCTGGCCGAAGAGGCCTCGGTGGCCGCCGCCTTGGTCGACAGGGCCGTCGAGTTGGCCGACCGGCTTGACGTCAAATACCTCGAATTGCGCCACGAGCAACCCATCGAACACCCGGCCTTGGGCGAGCAACTCGGCAGCAAGGTCCACATGCGGTTGGCCCTGCCGGCTACCGGCGACGAGCTTTGGGCCAGTTTCAAGCCGAAGGTTCGCAACCAAATCCGCAAGGCAGAAAAGCTGGGCCTTTCCGTTCAATGGGGAACGCAGGAGCTGCTGCCCGAGTTCTACGCCGTGTTTGCACGGAACATGCGCGACCTGGGTACACCCGTTTTTGGGCGATCGCTGTTTCGCGCGATCCTCACCCAGTTTCCCGGCGTGGCGGAGCTTTGCGTGGTGCGGACGGGTGATCGGCCCATCGCGGCCGCGGTGCTGGTGCACGGTCCGGGAATGACCGAGGTGCCCAGCGCCAGCTCGCTGCGGCAATACAATGCCACCAACGCGAACATGTTGATGTACTGGCACATGCTTTGCCGGTCGATCGAGCGCGGCCAGCAGCAATTCGACTTCGGCCGCAGCACGATCGACAGCAACACGTATCGTTTCAAGAAGCAGTGGGGAGCACAGCCGGCCCCGGCGGTATGGCAGTATTACGTGCGACGTGGTAGCATTGGCGACATGCGGCCCGAGAACCGCCGCTACCGGCTGATGATCCGCGTGTGGCAGCACCTGCCAGTCGGCCTGACCCGGCTGCTCGGCCCGCCTATCGTCCGCGGAATACCGTGAGAAGAATGATGATTGATGATTGATGATTGATGATTGATGATTGATGATTGATGATTGATGATTGATGATTGATGATTGATGATTGATGATTGATGATTGATGATTGATGATTGATGATTGATGATTG
>Ga0180432_10005155_pt1 | contig 17566 bp, 10 predicted proteins | sample SS_ome_10_FD_132414 | JGI IMG/M metagenome (GOLD analysis project Ga0180432, IMG submission 132414) | Hypersaline lake sediment archaeal communities from the Salton Sea, California, USA - SS_1_MS_2 metaG | ecosystem: Environmental > Aquatic > Non-marine Saline and Alkaline > Hypersaline >...
ACGGCTGCGCAACGGGTCGGCCGAGCAGACGCTGGAAGAGATCGCCAATCCGATTCGGGCCGTTCCAGAGATGGCCTCCGTGGCCCAGGTGCTGAAGGAGTTCATCCAGTCTCGCGAACACCTGTTCCTTGTCGTCGACGAGTACGGCGGGATAGCCGGCATCGTTACGCTTGAGGACGCCGTAGAATCCCTTCTCGGCGAGGAGATCGTGGACGAAAGCGACGTGGTCGAGGACATGCGCCAGCTTACTGTCACGTTGCTACAGGGTAAGCTGCAAGGCAGGCATCTTGATCTGTTTCACTCAGAGTGAGATAGCTCGCCTTTCGGGATAGGAGATGGTCTGGCCCTTTGTTGTTCGGTGGGGAATAGGGCGGCGCATACGACAGGTTGTGCGTCGGCATGCTTCGTACGGTGCGAGTGGTTGCACCAATTATCGACATGCCGGAGTGACCCCACGTTGCCATCGGGCTGCGTGGCCTTGGGTGAGCGAGCGAGCACTGGGGACATCGTCATGGGCAAGGCGAGGACATCCAAGAACAGTAAACAGGGCGGAGCGAAGAAGCTTGACGAGACCACGGGACCGACCATCGCCAGGTACCGGCGGACCGTGGACTACCTGGCGGCGGCCCAGATCTACCTTAAGGCCAACCCTCTGCTCGAGGAGCCGCTTCGGCCCGAGCATATCAAGGACCGACTTCTGGGCCATTGGGGAACGTGCCCTGGAATCAACGTCATCTATGCGCACCTCAACGACCTTATCCGGCGAACGGACGCCAGCGTCCTGTTGATTACGGGTCCCGGCCATGGCGCTGCCGCAAACTTGGCAAACATGTACGTCGAAGGAACGATCACCGAGTTCTTCCCTGAGTTGACCCAGGACCGCACCGGCCTGCCGCGATTCCTGCAATGGTTCTCCTGGCCGCATAAGTTCCCCAGCCATCTCGATCCTCGCTATCCGGGGGTGATCCACGAAGGCGGGGAGCTTGGCTACGCCCTCGCTACGGCCTTCGGGGCGGCGTTTGACAACCCGGACCTCATTGTCGCTTGCATTGTGGGTGATGGCGAGGCCGAAACCGGACCGACAGCCGGAGCATGGCACAGTAACAAGTTCCTCAACCCAGCCACCGACGGCGCCGTGCTGCCGATCCTCCACCTCAACGGCTTCAAGATCGCTTCACCGACGATCTTCGGGACGATGAATGACGAGGAGTTGACAGACTTGTTCGCCGGCTATGGATACGACGTCCACATCGTCAGCCATGGTGACACGCTCGATGCCTCATTCAACGAGGCCTTGTCGAGTGCCTATGCGGAGATCCGCCAGCTCCAAGATGAGGCACGGACGGGCAAAGCATCGGTGCGTCCGAAGTGGCCCATGATTGTGCTGCGAACGCCCAAGGGAATGGGCGGACCGAAGAAGATGGACGGCAAGTCCATCGAAGGCTCCTTCCGCTCACACCAGGTTCCCGGCAAGGATCTGAAGGCCAGACCGGCCCACCTGAAGGCGGTCGAACGTTGGCTACGCTCCTACAAGCCGCAGGAGCTTTTCGACGAACAGGGACGCGTCGCCGAAGACATCCGTGCGATCTGCCCGACGGGTGACCGTCGGATGGCCGCGAACCCGCACGCGCTGGGAGGGGGACTTCGAAGGCCGCTTGAGCTTCCGAAGCTGGGTGACCATGCGGTGAACGTGAAGTCCCGGGGTAGGACCTCGGCGAGCGCGATGGAGGTCCTGGGCGAATACCTTCGCGGGGTCATCGAGCGCAATGGCCAGGCCCGCAACTTCCGGATTGTCTGTCCGGATGAACTGGAGTCGAACCGGCTTGGCGCCACTTTGAAGGTCACAGACCGGCAGTACACATGGCCGGTTCCGGAGACCGCCGAGCACATCAGTTGTGACGGCCGGGTTATGGAAGTCCTCAGTGAACACAACTGCCAGGGCTGGTTGCAGGGCTACCTGCTCACCGGGCGGCATGGCGTCTTTCCCTGCTACGAAGCGTTCCTGCCAATCGTTGACGGCATGATGAACCAATACGCCAAGTTCCTGAAGGCATCGCAGGAGGTGTCGTGGCGGAAGCCCATCTCTTCCCTGATCTATCTTCTCACGTCGGAGAGCTGGCGGCAGGACCATAACGGTTACTCACACCAGGGACCCGGCTTCATTAACAACCTGCTGACCAAGAAGGGTCACACCTACCGGATTCACCTGCCGCCGGATGCCAACTGCGTGGTCAGCACGGTGAACCACTGCTTGCGCACGACCAACTACATCAACCTCATCATTGCCAGCAAGCAGCCGATGCCGCAATGGCTCTCAATGGACGAGGCCGTCGAGCACTGCCGCGCCGGCGCATCGATATGGCGATGGGCGAGCACGAACGAAGGCGAGGATCCTCAGGTACTGCTATGTGGATGCGGAGACAACCTGACGCTGGAGGTGATGGCTGCTGCGGCGATTCTCCGAGAAGAAGCACCTGAGTGGCGTGTTCGTGTCGTGAACGTAACCCGTTTAATGATCCTGGGCATCCCTCAGAAATATCCACCGGGCCTGGAAGAAGGGCAGTTTCAGCGTCTGTTCCCACTGGGTTGCCCTGTGATCTTCAACTTCCATGGCTACACCGCTGCCATCAAGCAGCTTCTGTGGGAGCGCCCCCAGAGCCAGCGTTTTGACATCAACGGTTACCGGGAAGAAGGAACCACCACAACGCCGTTTGACATGCAAGTTCATAACCGAACAAGTCGATACCATGTGGCCATCCAGGCTGCACAGAAGGTTGCCGCTAGTTGCCCGAGCGTAGCGGCCAAGGCCGAGGAGCTGATTCGCAAGTACGAGCGAAAGCTGAGAGAGCACCGCAACTTCATTGAGTCAGAAGGCGTTGACCCGCCCGAGATCACAGGATGGTGTTGGAAGCAGGCTTAACCCAACCAGCGAGGCGGCTCTGGGAGAACGTACGATGTTCCGGTTCGTCAACAACCTCAAGACGGTGATGCTGCTTGGCGCGATCATGGGTTTGGCGCTGTTTGTGGGGCAGTTCTGGGGTACGGGTGGCTTGGTCATCGGGTTCTGCTTGGGTGGCCTGATGAACCTGATCGCGTACTTCTTCAGCGACAAGATCGCCCTGGCAAGCATGCACGCTCAACAGGTCACGCGGGACGAAGCGCCCGAACTCATTGACATGGTCGCGGATCTGGCCAACCGGGCCGGACTGCCTGTGCCACGCGTCTACATATGCCCCGAGGAGGCGCCGAACGCTTTCGCCACGGGACGGAACCCGAGCAACGCCGCAGTGGCCGTCACAGAAGGATTGCTCCGTAGCATGAACCAGCAAGAGCTCCGGGCGGTGCTCGCGCACGAGATCGCGCATGTTCGGCATCGCGATATTCTTATCAGTTCGGTTGCAGCCACCATGGCCGGGGCGATTACGATGCTGGCACGTCTGGCATGGTTTATCCCCATGGGCTCGCGAGACGACGACGGCCCGAATCCACTCGCCGGCCTGATCATGTTGATTCTGGCGCCGCTGGCGGCGATCCTGATCCAGGCGGCCATTTCCCGCTCACGCGAGTACAACGCCGATGGTTACGGCGGCGAGCTGTGCGGCGATCCGCGTGACCTGGCCAGCGCGCTGCAGCGGCTGCACGCGAACAACCAGCGGATCCCGATGCACGCTAGCCCGTCGCACGCCAACATGTTCATCGTCCAGCCGCTCATCCCCGGCGGCTTGGTCAGCCTGTTCAGCAGCCACCCGCCGGCTGAGAAGCGCATCCAACGTTTGATGGAGCAAGCGGCTGGACGCCTGTAGACAACATCCCCGATTGCTGGCACACGCGCGGCCGCGCACCAGTCGGTCTGCTTCGCGAAAGGTCTCCTCCCAACGGCCTCGGGAAATCGTCCTTGGAGACTTGAGCCAAGCGCCTTGGTGAACACCGCGCTTATACGGCGGGTTACTTCTCTGAGGGTGTCTGTTCGGCCTGGCTAGGTTCCTGCCCCGCACCGAGCCAGCCTTTTCGGCGGAAGTACACGAACATGCCGGCGGCGACCGCGACCATCGACGCCATGAGCATCGGGTAGGCCCATCGCACCTTGAGCTCCGGCATGTTCTCGAAATTCATACCGTAGATGCCGGCCATGAACGTCAGAGGGATGAAGATGCTGGCTATGATTGTCAGCACCTTCATCACCTCATTCGTGCGGTTGCTCACGCTGGAAAGGTAGATGTCCATTAAGCCACCGGCCAATTCCCGGTACGTCTCGACGACATCGATGATCTGCACGCAGTGGTCATATACGTCCCGCAGATAAGCCTTGACGGCGTCGCTGATGAGAGGGTTGTCTTCACGAATCAGCGAGTTGACGGCTTCGCGCTGCGGCCAGATGGCCCTGCGAATCGCCAGCAGCTCCCGCTTGATGTGATGGATCCGGTGCAGGACAGAGCGACTCGGTTTCTCGATGATCTCGTTTTCCATCGACTCCAGTAGATCGCCCAACGACTCCAAGATTGGGTAGTAGGCGTCTACGATGGCATCGAGTATTGCATAGGCCAGGTAGTCCGGACCTGACTTCCGGATGGGGCCCCCGCCTCTTCGAAGGCGTGCCCGTACGGGATCGAGGATGTCGCCGTGCCGCTCCTGGAACGTCAGGACGAACTTCGGACCGATGAAGACGCTGACCTGCTCAGCCTTGACGGTGTAGACGTCGTCGAGCATCGCCATCCGGGTGATAAACAGAAGATGCTTCTCGTAGTTCTCGACCTTCGGGCGCTGAGGGACATTGACGACGTCTTCCAGCGCAAGCGGGTGCAGCTCGAACACCTCGGCGATCGAGCGAAGCACCTGTTCGTCGCCCAGGCCCTGCACGTCGATCCAGCTCACCGAGTCTTCATGGAGCAGACCGTGTAGCTCTGACACCTCGGTTAGCTCGTGCTCCTGGATGTTCTCAGGAGTGTACTCGATAACACGAATGGACGGCTTCGGTGACGTCCCGTTGATGACCAGCGTGCCGGGCCTCGCGCCTACGGGTGGGTGTCGTTTCCGGAACATCACCAGCCTCCTTAGGCTTCCAGACGCTTGTACCGCCCAGGGAACATGTCCTGCTGGGACCCACAGACGAGAGTTTAACATAGCCCGACCCCGAGGTGAACGTCACGACCGGGCGCGAGATCCTGCCGCCACTGGCTGGATGCTCAAGTGGCCTCGGTCTTGACAGGAAGATGGGCGTAACCTTTGCTGTATAGTTCCGCTGTCGGAGGCTGTTCAGAACAGCGCAGATGTCTCGGTCAACGACCGGAAGAAAGTTGGCGGTCCATGCTAAGGTGGCTTCGGCCGAAAGAACAGCTGGATGGATCCGATGTCCAGCACGGGCTTCGGATGCTCCTGTATGACGGGATGTGTTCCCAGGTCATGGGCGTTTTCACCGGCGGAGCTTTCCTCATTGCCTTCGCTCTGCTGCTCGGTGCCTCGAACACCGTCATCGGATTGGTCGCAGCGATCGGCCCGCTGACCCAGATCCTCCAAATCCCGGCCATCTTCCTGATCAACAGGACGGGCCTGCGGAAGGCGCTCGTGGTCGGTTCTGCCTTCCTCGCCCGGCTATTCTGGCTAGTCGTCGCCGCTCTGCCCTGGCTCGTACCGCCCGAGCAGCGTGTCGCCGTGTTGCTTGCTTGTCTGTTCCTGTACTTTGGACTGGGCACCATCTCTGGCTGTGCCTTCAACTCATGGATCCGCGACCTCGTGCCCCAGGACATGATGGGCAGCTACTTCGGCAAGCGGATGGCCGTCGCAACGGCGACCGGTGCCGCGCTGACGCTCATCGCCGGGCTCGCGATCGAAGCAGGCAAGCGTGCCTTTCCCAACCATCTCATGCTCTACAGCATCTTGTTCCTCCTGGGGGCGGCGGCCGGATTGGCCAGCGTCTATTTCCTGGCGAGAGTCCCCGAGCCCAAGATGCCGACACACCCTACGCAGGGAATCTTTTCCGTACTGGCCGAACCGTTCAGGGAATTCGGCTTCCGCCGTGTGCTCATGTTCCTGGGCTCGTGGAACTTTGCGGTGAACCTGGCCGCCCCCTTCTTCGTCGTCTACATGATCCAGCGGCTCGGGATGTCTCTGGCCCTGGTGCTTGGCCTTTCAGTCCTCAGCCAAGTCGTCAACGTGATCTTCTTTAGGATTTGGGGCCGGCTCGCAGATCGATTCAGCAACAAGTCCGTGCTGTCTGTCTCCGGTTCGCTGTTCATCTTCAGCATCTTCCTGTGGCCGTTCCTCACGATGCCGGAGAAGCATTTTCTGACGATCCCGCTCCTCGTGGTGATCCACGTCTTGGCCGGCATTTCGACGGCCGGTGTTGGCCTGTGCTCGGGAAACCTTGCCCTCAAGAGCGCGCCTCACGGCAAGGCCACGGCATTCCTTGCAGCCAACGCCTTGGTCAGCGGGATCGCCGCGACGGTCGCACCTATCCTGGCGGGGCTGGCAGCAGATGTCCTCAAACAGCACCGATTGACGCTGTCCTTCCGTTGGACTTCGCTCCTGACGAACTCGACCGTGTTCGACTACCCGGCTTTCGATCTCAAGGGGCTCGACTTCTTGTTCATTATCGCCGTGCTCTTCGGACTCTACGCCATGCATCGGCTGCTTGGCGTTAGGGAGGAGGGCGACGTCGAGGAGAAGATCGTGGTCACGCAGCTCTACACCGAAGTCCGCAAGGCCGTCCGACACGTATCGAACGTCGCGGGGCTTCGCCGCCTGACCTACTTCCCTTACGCGAAGTTGGAAGAGGTGGCCACGCGTGAACCACCCGAGACACGACAGCAACAAGCCACGGGGCTCGCCGCCACTGACGCTCAAGGCGACCCGTGATGCGAGCGAACTGGGTCAACCTCGACCTCTTGCCTCAACCAGTAACCTTGGCGACAACCAGCGTCACATCATCCGTTTGAGGGGCACCCTTGCGGAAATCAGCCAGCGCGTCGATCACGGCTTCGCAGATCTCAGAAGCGGGCCGGTCAGCGTGAGTTCGGATGACATCATGGAACCGATCGGTACCGAAGAACTCCCCCTGGGAATCGCGAGTTTCCCAGATGCCATCCGTACCGATCGCTATGACCTGACCGGGCTGGAGCCCCTCGCGTCGGTATTCATCGTATACGCATTCTGTGCTGATACCGAGCGCCACACCGCCCCCCTTCAATTGCTCGATGCGTTCGCAGCTCGGGTCGTAGAGAACAGGAGATTCATGGCCCGCGTTGGCCCACCGGACGTGCCTCTGTCTCGCGTCGAACACCAGGTACAGGAGCGTCATGAACTGGCCCACCGGCGTGTCGGTCGCAAGGCGGCGATTGATCCCCTCCATCAGCTCCGCTAGCCCTCCCACCGTGTGTGCCCGGTCCCGAACCAATGCCCTTGCACCGGTCATGAGTAGTGCCGCAGGTATGCCATGACCGGAGACATCGCCGATCGCGATCGCCAGCTCTTGGGGACCCAATTCCGAGAGATCCAGGAAGTCGTAGTAGTCGCCGCCGGTCTCGTCGCAGTAGATGCTTCTGCCTGCGACATCCAGGCCCTCGATGTCTGGCGCTTCCTGCGGCAGAAGGTTCTGTTGGATTTCCATGGCAAGGGCGAGCGATTGCCTGATCCGCATCCGGTCTCGAAGTTGGGGGATCATCTCGTTGAAGCTGTCCCCCAGCTCACCCAATTCGTCGCGACTGTGTATCTCGGCTCGTAGATCCAGCTCACCATGAGCAATCCTCCAAGCTGCTTTGGCAAGGAGCCGGACCGGGCGGGTTACGCTCCTGGCACCCACGTAGGCGACGACGATGACAACCAGGCACGCGATTGCCGAAGCGATGGCAGCTATCCGGCCATACCTGGAAGTCAGCGCCAGCACAGCCCCCTCGGCAGCCACCGCCTCTTCGATCACCTTGTCGTAAGGAAGGATGACCACGAGGTAGGTGGCGCCCTTCCAGACACGTCCGTACGCCCACAACGCAAGACGACCCTCGAAAGGCATCCTGCGAACTTTCGACAAGCCTCCCGTCATGTCGCCCAGCAGCGCGCGAAACTCGTCACGATCCTCCGATTCCGTCCAGACAGACTTGAGTGGAGCTTTCCAGTGCGTTTCGGCCTCGTCTGCGACGGGCCGGGCGAGCGTGTAAAGACCGAGTGCTTCTACTCCGACTGCCGAGACGTCCGTGTCTCCGGGATCGGTAGGGTCAAATCCGGTCCTCGGAGCGAGGACGACCAGTAACGCTGTCGATGATTGGTGTCGCGGTAGCGTGCTTCGGTCAATAACGTCCACCACGGCCACATCAATGGCGGTCACGCCGACAAACGTCCCGCCCGTCCCGTAGACCGGCATCGAGGCCGTCAGAACGGGTTGACGCGTGGACACGTTAACGTAGGGTCGGGTCCAGCAGGGCTCTCCCTTCGCCTTGGCTCGCCTGTACCACTCTCGCTTGCGGTGATCGTAGTCCTTCGGATAACCCCCGTGTCCCGGGTAGCAGCTGAAAGCCCCGCTCTCAAGGCCCGTGTACTGCCAGAAGAAGACGTCGGCGTATTCACGGTACAGGGCCCGGTAGGCATCCGTCATGCCCACTAGCTTCCCCACGTCCTCAGCGGCAGGACCTCCCGCTATCCCGGCGGCGAGCTTGAAGACCTGATCGCCGAACGCCAGGAGCATTGGCGTGCGCTCCCCCTCCGACGAGATCTGCGAGTAGCGCTTGTTCGTCGCCAAGTTTGCGGTTGGATAGGCGCCACGATCATAGTCCTCTGAGTAAAAGGCCTTGGCCCCCGTAGCGGCTCCGCTGGCCAAACATCGCGCCACCTCTCTCGCTTGGACTTGAAGGGCCAGTTCAATGATTCTCCGCTCCCTGCCCAAAACAGCGGCCTGCCCCTCGACAAGCAACCGCAAACGCTGCTCCTCGCGCTGGACAAGGGCTTGGCGGGTTCCCGCCCCGATCTTCTTCCCGAGACGATAGGTGGATTGGCGGACCACGAGCGTAACAGCCAGCAAGGGGATCAGTGCGATGGCCAACAGCAGAATCAACAGCTTCGATCGAATGCGCATGGCATTGCCCAGTAGACCCTCATGGGGATCGAGCGGCCGGTGCCGTTGCCGCCGCGTGAGATTCGACAGGCAACTCCGGCCGTGCGGCCCACTCCGACCACCCCCCGTCGTACCACGAGACACTGCGATAGCCAAGCATGTGCGTCAGCACGAAGAACGTCTGACTCGCTTGGTGACCCGTGCGACAGTGCACAATGATCGGCGTGTCCTGTGATGGGATCAGCTTTCCATACTCGTCGAGGAGGGCCTGGATCGGCTTAAGCTGCGTGTACCTATCAGTGCCCGCGAGATCCTCCGTATACGGTCGGTTCAGCGCACCGGGGATATGGCCCGCCCGCGCCTCGTCCGATTTCGTACCTGCGAAGTAATCCGAAGGCCGCACGTCGATAACAACCGCAGAGCGGCCCTGCATTCGTTGCAGGACATCCTTGTAAGCGACGGTGAAGCGATCCGCTGAGGCGTCCGCTGGATACTCAGTCGGCGCGATAGATGGCAGCGCTCGGCCGATCGATCGGCCCTCGGCAATCCATTTGCCGAAGCCACCTTCGAGTACGGCATACCGCTGGTGACCGACGCGTCCGAGTGCCATCCCGACCAGTGTCGCATCGTGCACCCTGTCGCCGCTAGCAAGCACGACTACGTCGGAAGGCCGGATGCCCATCAGCGAAAGGTGCTCGCCAATGATGCGCACCGGCAGAAGCATCGACCCGACGCCAGCGATGCTGCCTCGCAGGTTCTCGACGTCCAGTCGGAGTGCCCCGGGAACGTGGCCGGCATTGTACTCCGGCTGCGGCCGCAGATCGATGACGCGGACCCCGTCCTGCTGATAGTTCGCAGCGAGCCAATCTGTGGTCACGAGGCCTGGCAGCACAACTCCGGCAAGTTTGACGGGGGCGACAAGTTGCGCCCCAGGCTGTGGACCGCCGAGAAAATACGCCCGCCACGCGTTGATCCGCGCTGCAGCATCAGGACCGAGCGGACTGGACCTCAGTGAAACCGGCTTCAGGCAGCGTTCGACGAATCCAGTCAGACCGTCGGTGAGGATGTAGACGTTCTGAAAGCCGCGGCCGTAGAGGTAGTCGCGCGCCTGGGCTGGATGCGTCATCCCGTTCGAGTAGAGCACGACGAACCCACGGTTCTTGTGAGGCTGTAGGTAGGACTCAAGATTACTGAGGGCGATATTCACCGCGCCACGAATGTGAAACGTGTTGAACTCCGCTGCCGAACGCACGTCGACAAGGAAGACGTCCGAATTGCCGCCCGACAACCACTCCGCCAGCTCTTCAGGTTCGACGTGATCCCGCGCGGCTTCGACGTTTGCAAGCAAGTCAGTCGGCAGGGCGGTCGAGTGCACACTCAGCGGCGGCACCAATTTCGCATGGCTTGCCGCTGCAGTACCCGTCGTGCCGGTGATGAAGAGCCCGATGGCGAAGACGACAAGCGCCACACCGAACCCCTTGAGCGATGGGGTATTGAAGTAGCTGGTCGCAACCTTGCGTCGGTGCTCGACGTACTCAGCGCCCCAGAACATCCCAACCGCGACGATCGTGAGCAGCAACGCAAACGTGGCATGGGACACCCCCAGATTGGCGTAGACGAATTGCACGCCAGAATCCGCCTGAAGCGGCGACACCCACGGATAGACCTCGTTGAAAACGATGCTGCCCACGACGGCGCCGCACAGGCACAGAAAAGCATCGAGCCTGCCGGACGCCAGCCCAACCGCGGCCGTTCCCGGACACCAGCCGCTCATAACGAAGCCGACACCGAAGATAAGCCCGCCAATGATCTGCGCGGCGTAGGCCGTCGGCATGAGGTAGATTCTGTCCAGTGAAATCCAGCCGAAAGCGGTAAGATACGCGACCCCGAGCATCGCCGTAATCACAGCCGAGAACATCACCTTCAGAACGGCCATGTCGCGGAAGTAGAAGATTCCCGCCAGACGACGCGAACTTCCAAACCCAGCCCGCTCGAGCACAAAGCCAAACGCCACGCCGATCAGCAAGGACAACGCGAAGGCTGCAGACGAAGACAGGGCGTTCTGGCTGAACAGTGTCTCAATCATTCCACTGCCTCCGTACGAACCAGGCGGCTGCGTATCCGCCAGCGAAAATGCAGATGAGGAACACCAGGCTTCCCGTTAGCAGCAAGGCCCCACCGGTGAGCGCCTGCCCGGACGTGCAGCCTGCGGCCAGCCTGCTCGCGAAGCCGATCAATACACCGCCAACAATGGCGAGCATGGCCCGCAAGAGCGCGGGCGCCTTGGCGCCTCGTTCAAGCTTGAATTCGATGCGATTCGCGAACATCGCCGATGTCAGTCCGCCCAGGAACGTTCCGACCAGCATGAATAGCAGGTAGTAACGCAACGGCTGGTCACACCAAGGGCCGAAGTACTCGGACGCTCGCGTGTGGGCCGGTGCAATGGCACACTCGGCGAACGCGGCGATGCGGGCCAGGCCGCCAGAGGCGCCGAGACCTGCTCCGAGGATCAGGAAGGACGCCAACAGCGTCAGGCCCAGGAGGAACCCTGCGAGATAGGGATTCAGGTACTTGGGTGGAGGTCTCTTGGTCACGCTCATGATCAGCACCCCGCTCTCTTCTTGGTCGGTTTCTTGGGTTGCCCTGGTGTTTGCTGCGGTGCAGTCGGAGGCGGTGCGGGCATCTTCCGTACCGGTGACCCGCTCATCGCGGGTGTGGCCGCGCCAGTCGGCGCAAAACTGGCCGTCATCGAATCGGTCCAGTAGGCCTCCAGCCCACCATACAGAGCTTTGATCGTACGCTGGGTCTTATGCGATAGAATGCCCGCCACCATCATCGCAAGTGAACCGTCGCGATCGACGACGATGAGCGGTCCCGCTCCGGTCAGGTATGCCGGATTGTTGAGCAGTTCGGCCACAGCAACGTTGATCGCTCCCGGCAGACGGTAGTCGGCAGAGCGCTCAGACGGGCGGATGTCGACCAGGTCAAACGTGTCCGGCAGGTCCATCATCAAGCGCCGCAGCTCGTCCGCGGAGATGCGATCGGCCAGCCGAACTTCGCGCTTCGGTGCTAATGCACTCGTTGGGGAGGCAGAAGCCTGAGCACCCACGACAGGCAATCCCGCCTCGATCCACGCCTCTGCCCCTCCGTCGAGGTTGTACAGGTCCTTGAACCCCTCACGCTCAAGCAGCCCAAGAGCCATGCTTGACCGATACGCCGAGTTACACACCGTCAGCGTTGGCTGCGCCGGGTCGAGCTTGCTCGCGAGCTGGCTCAATCGGTCGATGGGCAGGTTCACTACCGTTCCGATTCGGAGACCCATCCATTCTTCGGGCAAACGCACATCCACAATGATGGGTGCCGTGCCGGCCTTCATGCGCTCGTACAATCCCCGCGGCAGAATCGTCTTCGATGATGTCAATGGGAGGCCGGTGGCCTTGTACGACGCAGGTGTGAGGACGTGGTCCTTGTAACCGACGCGATGCAGGCGTCTCACCGCTTCCTCCAGTTCAGGTCTTGCTCCGTACAGGACCAGCTTCGTTCCCCAAGGGACCAGCCGTCCAACCCAAGACTCGAATCGTCCGCGGAGGGCGATGTTCACCGAGTTCGGGATGTGCCCAGCCGCGTACTCGGGTGCGCTGCGAATGTCCACAACGTAGAACTTGCCCGGATCAGCGAGTTGCGCGGTCGGCTTCACTTCGGCGGGGAGAGGTGCGCTCCAGTCGACAAGCGCCGGTCCCTGGCGATTCATCGCCGCGTTGTGGCTGAAGTACTGCGGGGCCTCCGGCAGACCCACCAAGACCGCGGCGATGAACTCACTCCGGCCAGCGTGCTGGAAGTACGGGTTCGAGGCCCGCTCGGCCCCAATCGTCGAAAACGGTTCGTCCCGCAGGTGCGCCCCGCAGAGCGAGCCCGCTCCGTGTGCCGGAAAGATCATCGTCTCATCCGCGAGCTTCGACAGCTTGTTGTGCCATGTGTCGTAGGCCATCGAAGCGAGTGACGCAGCCGTCATCGTCTTTGGAAGCAGATCGGGACGGCCGATGCTGCCGACAAACAACGTGTCGCCGGTGAAGATCGCCACCGGTTGATCCGTCTTGTGCTTACCGAACACGAAGCCACACAGACCATCGGGGGTGTGCCCTGGCGTTTCGACAACGCGGATCAGTGCCTCGCCGATCGCGATTTTGTCGCCCTCTTTGAGGGCCACGTATTCGTAACCGGCCCCGCTCCTGGCACTCGCGTAGATCGGGCAACCGGCTGCCTGCTTCATCTCACTATGGCCAGCTACGAAGTCGGCATGCGAGTGGGTGAGAAAAACACCCCTGACCGCCAGATTGTGCTTTTTCACGAATTCCAGGTACGCCTGGATGTCCCGACACGGATCGACGACGAGCGCGTCCGATCCGCTCTTGACGATGTACGAATAGTGCGACAAGACCGGCAGAGTGAACTGCACAATCTCGAAACCGGGGTACTTGTAGGTGTCGACGATCTGGTACTCGGAAGCCGAGCCAGCGTGCGTTGCCGATTCGGCGTCCTTAATCTGGCCGATGGCGGGGCGGGCGACCATCCAGGCACTTAGTGCAACAGCGATTGCCAGGCGCGGCAGCGGTCTGGGTCTCAACATCGGATCAGCTCCTTAGCAAGGATCGACGGCTGGGGATGTGCACACGCCACATTGATGTGCCGTCCGCATCAATCCCCCAACCCGGCACCTCAGGAGAATCAGGCGGGACTGTGGTGTGCATCCCGAGACCCCCGTTCACCCGCGTGGTCGACGCACACGAGTAACACCGGTCCAGAGCACACGCCAAGCGCGCGAGGGCCGGCGTCGCTCGCCGACGCCGACCGAGGGAGCCAAGTGTATCTCGGCTTCGACTCCGGGACAACACCTGTCACTACCGAAGATTCTGTCCCCAATGACCAGAAAGAGTTCATGTGATCCACCGTTTGACCGCTTCTCGATTACGCTCGGCCCATGCTACGTCCAAACTTGCCCGACGGATTGAGCGTCGTCAGCATGATCCTGTGCCTCTGGGCGTTGCTTCTGGACCGCGCAACTGTTGCGGCAAGAGACCCAACCCTCCGCCAGCAGCGGATCGTTCTCCGAATATCAGTGAAGCGCCCACAGCTGCAGAAGCGTGAGCGATGCCTTCGAGTGACCTTCTAACGATTCGCATGGGACAGGGGTTGGTGTTCCGCAGAAACGGGTCGGAGCCCTGGCCCCCGAAGGCGGCAGGAGCGAGATTGGCACGATGTAGCGAGCCAATGTCCTTGAACGGCGGCGTGATAGGCTTTTCTTGCTTGACTTGAGGACCCGGTTGGGTAAGCTGCTTCGTCGACGGGAGGTAGATGGCAAACATCCGTCAAGATCGATGCGAAGGCCGCGCGGGGACGTCAAGGATGCGACGTTCCAGATTGCCGAGGGCGTGGGATCGGCACGATGAACCGGGCAAGTCCGAACGATTGACTGCGGAGAACACGATTCCCGCATGATTCGAGCCGCTTGTTTCTGGCACGATGCTCACCTAGGCCCCGCAAGCGGGACATCCTGAACGATAAGGGGCTCAACTCATGGTAGAAGTGGACCCGAGAATCCGTTCCGCAGGCGTGCGCCAGGCCCACATGGGACATCTTCGTCTGAAGATGGGGATCATGAGAGAGATGACGCTCGCGGGACTGCTAGTGACCTTCGTGCTGTGCGCCGGTTGCGAGACCACGGCCAAGACGGGCATCAAAGTGGCAAAAGGCGTCGACGCCGTAGTCCTGCCGATCAGCGGCACCCTCACCTCCAGCGGGCTCACCGCCTACAACACGCTGAAGCTCGGAAACGTAGCCAGCGATATCGGTCGACTCTGCCCGGACGAAGTGATCGCCGAGGTCCGCAAATCTGCACCCAAGATCTTCGCCGAGCGAACCAGGAAGAATTTCAATGGAGGCCCAAAGATCCTCACAGCCAATATCGTCGTCCGCTTCTACAGGAAGTATGACCTGCTGTCGGGTACGGGGCGACTCGATCTGCTCGCCATGCTCGTGGACGCTGAAAGCGGGACGGAGATTGGCAGGGTATACGTCGAAGGCATCACCGAATCACCCGTACACACGGGCATCGACGATATGGTAGAGGAAACGACCAAGCGGCTGGCCGACTACTTGACGAAGAAGAAGGGATAGCGCGGGCTCGTGCCGGTGGGCGCGAATGACGTGGTCCGGATCATAGGCCAGATCATCAACTCCCATCACCCACCGTCCCTACCGAAAACTCCGTCCTCATTGATGACAAAGAACTTATGTGATTCCCTGCTCAAGGGTGTATCGGTGTGCTGGTCCAGCGACCTTTGCGCTGCCGGGTTGAGGGGTCGAGCCGACACTGAACGACGTAGGATCAGTATGAGAGGCGGCCGGTGTGAGTCACGGAATGCAAGCGGGAGGCCGAAGTGCGCCCCGAAGTGCGCCCCCTTTTTGCATGACGCTGGGTAGCATCTGGCCTGCCGCTGGCCGTCACCTGGCATGACGCTGGCCCTAGCACCCCGAAAGACGTAGAATTCCTTAGGAAAACCGCATGGAAAAACGGGACCGGCCGTCCTACGGAACCGAAGGTTGCAGGTTCGAGTCCTGCGCGGCGCGTTACATAAACCAAATCTCTGATTGTACTTGCGCTATGTCATGTGGGAGGCGACCGGGCCTTCGTCGCCAGGTGTGCCCCGAAGTGCGCCCCTTTTGTGCGCGCTTTCGTGCAAGCCAAGCCTCGGAGGATGGGCGAGCTGACATGCCCGTTGCACGGCGCCAAGTTCCTTCGCAGCGCGTGGCAAGGGATGGTGCTCGACCCCGCGAGGGAGACGAGCACTTCGTGATCGTTCATGTCGAGCTTGAACAACATGCCTCGCCTCTTGCGAACGTGGCCGCGGTTAGGCCCTCTACTGTGGGTAGAGGCAGAACAGGGCTGGCTGTTTCAGGCGGGGGGGGGCCGGTAAGGGGTCTTACGATGCGCAGAGCGAAGTGAGGTTGGTTGCCTCGGCGGTCGGTCACGAAGACATGAACACGATTGCGGTCCACCTGAAACCGACGCAGGAGTACCCTCCAGGAGCGAAACGATGAGGTGCGTTACGCCGCGTTCGGTTGGCTGCTTAATCACCGATGACTTCGCGCGATGGAGTTTCCTAGATCGCACCGCTACGGTCTCGTCCAGTGGATCCAGGGCAGGCTGTACGACGTCCTGGAAGGATTGCTTTGGGCCAAGTACGATCGGAGGGGCCCGAAGGCCGAAGTCTCTGGAGCGGACCCCAGAATCCTGGCAAGGAATCCGCGTGTAGCGATTGGGACACCCAGAGAGAGCATGTCGAGTCTACCTGACGATGATCACCTGCTGCTGTTGTTGTTGCTGTTGTTGTTGCGGCGGTCCGGGGGCTACAACCTTGGGCGGCGGGCTGTAAGGTCTTGTCAGGAGTACGTCGAAGGGAATCAGGTACTCTCCCTTTCTAGGCACGCCGTACATCCCCAAGAGATCGGGGCACTCTGAGTCGAAGGTCCATCCTCCGCCACCCGGAATCCTCAGGAGAAGCTGCTTGCTGGTGGTGAACCCATCTGGCCAGAAGGCCTTGACGTGCCCAAGGTCCATAGTCGTTTCACTTGACGAGAACGCGATGCGCGAGTATCGGCTGACGGGGGCAGAACCGACTGGGGTATCACCAATATACACTTGGGCACCAGGCGGCTGTGAGCTGATTCTAACCCGGATCATCCTGTACGGAGGCGGGATACAGCCCTGGACGAACACGGAGAGCCCAAAAAGCAACAGAGGGGTCTTGATCTGTCCGCAGCGAGCACCCATAGCGGTCGATGCCTCCTCAACTCAATCACCGCAGGTCGGCCAAGCTGAAGCTCAGACTGCCAGCTGCGTCGACGTGGATGGCCAGTCCAGCGGGATTCTCTTCCCGGCCGGCGTCAAGCGCCCGCAAATGGGGCTGACCGCAGCCGACAGCGCGTGCAACAGTCAACAGGATGGCTGAAGGAACAAAATGCCGTATCATGGCGAACGATCCCCTTTCTCCCGATCCGGCTATCACCAGCCTGTCCGGCAAGCGCACCCTCTGTGACAAGAGACGATTGCTTCGGAACTCAGGTCCAGCATGTTGTGTGAAATATCAGCGGTTGCTCGGGGCATCGCTCGCGTGTGCCGCGAACGACGTAGACACGTCAGGACACACAACGGGTGAGTCGCCATAGGGAACCCCCGGAACTCCCTCAGAGAGGACTGGACCTTACACCGGACGCTGCCCAGAAGGCGCGAGGAGCCACGGAGCAGGGAGTAATACGTCATGCCATTACTGGGGGACTCAGGAGTATGGCTCGCCCGGGCCGGGCGAGCGCCTCGAAGATTCCAGAGAGGAGAACCTACTGCCGGGAACTAGTACCCGACCACAATTGATTTTGGTGGTCGGGGGTTTCTGGCCGATAGTTCCATCAGGTCAATGGTGACCGGATGGAGCCGAGCCATGGAGAAGAAGTATATCGTCCGACTGACGGAAC
>Ga0180432_10005156_pt1 | contig 17565 bp, 12 predicted proteins | sample SS_ome_10_FD_132414 | JGI IMG/M metagenome (GOLD analysis project Ga0180432, IMG submission 132414) | Hypersaline lake sediment archaeal communities from the Salton Sea, California, USA - SS_1_MS_2 metaG | ecosystem: Environmental > Aquatic > Non-marine Saline and Alkaline > Hypersaline >...
AAACGCAAAGAGTTCCTTGGCGAGCTTAACATCCTCCTCCGGCGTCCTCTTCTCGGAGAGCTTATAGACCTCGTCGAACTGCTGCACCATTTTCTGTTGATCGGCGGGCAACGGGACGGCGAGCTTCTTCATAGTAGGACGGGACTCCGTCCCGTCATCCGCGGCGTCGTCCACACCGTCGTTCACGCCCTTATCCACGACACGGAGTGTCGTGCCACTCTCTGCAACCGTCGTCTCGCCGGGCGGTTTCTCCTCCGGCGGGACTTCGGAAGGCGGCTTTTGATCGGGGGGCTCGGGTTTTGCTTCCTTGCCAGAGTCGTCGTCGGGCTTCTTGAGCGTTTCATCCGGGGCAGGTTTTGGCGGTGGGGTGGCACGGGCATTTTGCCCGTGTGTTGGCGAGACGCCAGTGCCACCCGCCGAATCCGGTGGGCCGGCGCTCCGCTGGTCCCACCCTACGGGCTGCGGTTTTTCCTCCGGCCCGCCGCCGAGTTTCACCGCGAGAACAACGATCACCAAAAGCAACAGCACACCACCCCCAATAGCCGCACCGATCATGAGCGTCCGTTCACGGGGTGCCATGCCCACGCTTGTCGTGGGCATGTCGCGCGCCTGCGAAGCATGTCCACGCGAGCGTGGACATGGCACCGGCTTGGCCCTCTGCTTCGCCTCCTCCGCAGCCTCCTTCAGCTTCGCAAGTTCGATTGCCTCCAGAAATCCAACCAGCGTGGTCGAGATTTCTTCATGCCGGGAGGCAGATTCGTCGTCCAAGAACGAACCGGACGCTTCCAGCTTCATCCGCTCCCGCAGCAGCTTGTCGTACTCTTCCTTCTTTGCGGGGTTCAGTAACGTGACTCTCGCGGAAGAAACCTGGTTGAGGAGCTTTTGCGATTCCGCGGAGCGCTTGCCCGACTGAAATGTGCGGAGGTGGGCCATCTGCCGGTCGGCGGCGCTTTCGATGACGCTTGGCTTGTCTTCAAATGTCCGGACGCCCAAAAGGCGGTACAACGTCGGCGGCTGATCCTCCGGGGCGATGGCCAACCATTCATAATAGGGATCGAACTTGTCGGGGTTTTCAGGCATTTTGGTCTCCCTCGTCAGTACAGTGGAGGAGGAGAACCATCCATCCGGCAGATAGTGTCAGGTGTGCGTCAACTATATTATTGCGGGTGGGTGGGGACGTTGCAAGGGAGGGGGTCTGCCATTTCTTTGGGGATCTTCCGGGGAAAGGGCGTAAGTAAGCGTCGGGAGTATTTGCCGGAAAGGAGTGCTACGCGGCGGTGGGATTGCGTTGCCCATTCACCTTCGTGGCGGCCACGACTCGCTGATTGACTTCATGCCAGTCAGCAAAGGCAATGCCGAGATCGTTCTGCCCGTGGGCAATCGGCGGGTGAGCTTCAATATGCAGAATGATTGTCAGGGCCCCCCCCCAAACGGCACTCGCGTGAACCTGCCGATGCCGGTTGGGGGACCTCCGTACGCGACCTCCCAGTTCTGGGCCGCTGGACTCAAGTTCTATCGCGTGTTGGTCCGGCCCGTTTCAGGGACTGCACAGCGCCGGGCGAACCGACATTGCGGTGCCCGGTCCCTTGACACGCGGCCGCCGGTGGCCGTACTTTATTGTGATCGTCCAGTGTTCCCGAAACCAAGCCCCTGCCAGGAGGTCCAAGAGCCATGGCCGTCATCTACCGAGTCAACATGTCGGATTTGTCCGTCCGCAGCGAGGAAGCGAGCAAATCATACGCGGAATTGGGCGGGCGGGGGTTGACCTCGGCCATTGTGGGCGCGGAGGTCCCGGCGACCTGCCATCCCCTTTCGGCCGAGAACAAGCTGGTGTTGGCCCCGGGCATTTTGAGTGGTACGGGTGCCCCCTGTAGCGGCCGGATTTCGGCCGGGGCCAAGAGCCCGTTGACCGGCACGATCAAGGAAGCCAACGCCGGCGGACAGGGGGCCATTGCCCTGGCCACCGCCGGGGTCGCCGCCCTGGTGCTCGAAGGAAAACCGGCCGAGGTCGTCGAGGAGGGAAAACCGGCACATCGAAAGCTCTACCGCTTGATCGTCAACCACGAGGGCGTGAAGATCGAGCCGGCCGACGAACTGGCGGGGCTGGGTAACTACGCCTTGGTCGCCAAACTCTTTGAGGAGTTCGGGGATAAGGTCTGCTGCATTTCAATCGGCCAGGCGGGCGAGATGCAATGCGCCGCGGCGAGTATCGCCGTGACCGATCCCGAGGGGCGGCCCACCCGCCACTGCGGGCGCGGCGGGCTCGGGGCCGTGATGGGCTCCAAGGGCGTCAAGGCAATCATCGTTGATCCGACCGGCGGCGAGCGACCCAAACCGGCCGACCCCGAGAAGTTCAAGGCCGGGGTGAAAAAGTTCAACGATGCGCTCAAGAACCATGAGACTACAAACGAGGGGCTGCCCACGTTTGGCACCAATGTGCTCGCAAACGTCATCAACGCGGCCGGGGCTTATCCCACCCGGAATTTCGCGAAAGGCACGTTCGAGGGAACCGAGGCCATTAGCGGCGAACGCCAACACGACCTGATCGAGGAGCGGGGCGGCGAGATCGCCCACGCCTGCCACAAGGGATGCACCATCAAGTGCTCGCGGATATACCTCGACAAAGACGGCAACTACATCACGAAGGGGCCCGAGTACGAAACCGTCTGGGCCCACGGTGCCCACTGCGAAATCGACGACCTCGACGCCATCGCCAGGATGGACTATCTCGACGACGACTTCGGGCTCGACACCATTGAAACGGGCGTGACGATCGGCGTTGCGATGGATGCGGGGATCATCCCGTTCGGCGACGCGGAAGCGGCGATCGGTCTGCTCGAAGAAGTGGGCAAGGGAACGCCGCTGGGTCGGCTGGTTGGGTCGGGCGCGGAGGTGCTCGGCAAGACTTACGGCGTCTCGCGGATCCCGACGGTCAAGGGCCAGGCGATGCCCGCCTACGACCCGCGGGCCATCAAGGGAATCGGCGTGACCTACGCCACCTCGACGATGGGTGCCGACCACACGGCCGGATACGCGGTCGCCTCGAACGTGCTGGGGTGCGGCGAGGAGGTTGATCCGCTGAAGGCCGAGGGTCAGGTCGACCTGAGCCGGGACTTTCAAATTGCAACCACATCGCTTGATGTAGTCGGGTTGTGCATTTTTGTCGCTTTCCCGCTGTTGGACGACCCGACCACTTTGGAGGGTGTCTGCGAGATGCTCAGCGGTTTCTACGGCCGGGAAATCACGCAGGACGAGTATCTCGGGATCGGGAAGCACACACTCGGCGTGGAGCGGAAATTCAACAGCGAGGCCGGATTCACGGCCCTCGACGACAGGCTGCCCGATTACTTTAAGAACGAAAAGCTCCCGCCCCACAGCGCCACGTTCGACGTATCCGACGAAGAGTTGGATACGCTCTATAATTTTGTGGAATAACGGAGCGCAAGAGTTACCGGGGTTGAGAAAGGTATGCCGCAGGTACACGTCAACTTGTTCGCCGTGTTGCGCAAACACATCGACGGCGCGGCGTCGGTCGAGATCGAGATCGATTCCGGGCAGACGATCTCTCAGGTGCTTGACGAGCTTGGCATTTCGGCGGACCACACCCGCACGGTCTTTCTCAACAATCGCTTTGCAGGCCCGGACCATACGCTGGAAGGTGGGGAACAGCTTGACGTCTTCCCTGCGTTGGGTGGGGGGTAATACGGGCGGTTAACCTTTGTGGGGGGCGACTTGTCGACCCGTCCCGGCGGTTCCCGCGTAAGAAATGATCCCAGGTTGCACATCGCTCGCCGTCTTGGTACAATCCGCTTTTCTCCGATTGTCGGCAGATAGAGGCTGATGTAGGAGCAGAATCATGTCCATACCCGTAACGTGCCCGAACGGGCATAGCCACAGGGTCAAGAATAGCTTTGCGGGAAAGGTCGGGTTGTGTCCCGACTGCAATGCACCCATTCACGTTCCTGAACGCGAGGCCGACGATGCGATTATGGACATTCTGAAACCGGACGAATCGGGGCTCTCGGGAACCACGCTACCGACGCCGGATTCTGACGGCGATTCCGATGAGTTATGGCCGCGCGAGGGGGCGCAGTCGGTCGTGAAGGTGTGTCCGAAGTGCCATAGCGAAATTCCGGGCGAGGCCAACGTCTGCTCGAATTGCCGGACCTACGTCGCCAGTCTGATGTAGGGCGTTGCACCCCGGCTACAGTGAAAAGGCTCACAGCTTCTTGGTGCGCCCGTTGCTTCCTTGCCCAGCCGCGTTTGTGCCTCGTTACAAACTCGTTACGCGCGGTCGGCGGGATTTCTCCTATAATGGACGGAGTTTCGCACCCCGGCTGCTGAGAGCGAGAGCGGCCGGGGTGCTTGCGGGACGGAAACCGGGGAACTTTTTGGTTCCTCAATCACTCCAACAATTAAACTGTGCCCTTGACCGCCTATCTCGACAGCTTGATCTGTCTTGAACATCACAGGAGCAACACCATGCAAAAGCTGATAACACCGATCCTCTCCGCGGCAATCATGGCCGCCGCGTCCCTCGCGTTGGCCCAGGCCGACGCCCGAGAGGCCTACCAGAAGGCCAAAACGGCGTACGCCTCCGGCAAGTTCTCGCTGGCCGCCGAGCTGGCCGAAGATGCCTCGAAAATCGACAACCGAAACCCCGAGGTCTTCCTCCTGCTGGGCAAGGCCCGCTACCAGCTCGGCCAGTTGGACAAGGCCATCGCCGCCTGGAAAACGACCTTGACCCTGGCGCCCGAAGAGCCCTTTGCCGCGGGCATGCTCAACTCGCTCCGCAAGGAGAAAGTCGGCGTCGACGCCAGGATCAAGCTCGTCGAAATCCTGATCCGGGAAAAACTCTTCTCCCAGGCCCTCCGGGAATCGACCAAGCTGTTGACCGAAAAGGCCGTCTCCGAGGCCCAGCGTGCGAAAATCCTCCTGTTGCAGGCCGAAATCGCCTTGAAACTCGGACAGTGCCCGGAAGCCCTCGCCAAGCTCAGCCAACTCGAAATCCTCTATCCCAAGCAGTACGACGCCGTGCAGTGGGCGCTGCTCGAAGGGCAAGCCAAGTTGCACAGCGGCGGCCAGTCCACCGCCGAGGGAATCAAACGGCTGCGCAAGCTCGTCGCCGACCATGCCGGCACCCCGGCCGCCGCAACCGCCCGGTATGAACTGATCGCGTGGGAGTTGAAGCAGGGCGTCAATCCCGCCCGGGTCCGCGCGCTGGCCAAATGGCTCGCCGAAACGCCCGAGCATCCCCAGGTCAACGAGGCCCGCATGGCCCTGATCGAGGCCTATCTGAGTGTCACTCGCCAGGGAGAGAAGCCGAAGCCCGAGACCGGCTTGACCAAGTGGGACGTCGACGCCCTGGCTCTGGCCGATGTGATCTACAAGCAGACGCCCAGAGCCAAAGAAGCGGAACAACTCACGGAGCTTCTGCTAAAACACCTCGACGAACATTACGCCAAGCACGGTGCCTACGCGGCAGCGGTCAAGGGCGCCGAAGCCCAACAGGGGGTACCGCTGCCGCGGAAGAGCCGGCTGTTGATCCTTCGGGCGCTGGTCCGCTACAAGACGGCGATCGCCGTCCGCGACCTCGACGACCAGGCCCGGATCGGCAAGCTGCCGCCGGCGGCCGGGCTCGGCGCGCTGCCGAAGCCGCTGGCCGAAGTCGTTGCGCTCTACGGAGCGATTACCACCGAGTCGGCGGCCGACCCGCCCTGGGCCGATCAAGCGAAGCTGGCCGCCACGGTGCGCGGCTTTGCCGCCAAGGTGCAGCCGCCGGTCAAGATCGTCCGCTTCAAGGGCCCCGACGCCTGGGCAATCGACATTGCCCGCCCGGTCGTCAAGGCCGACGGAAACGAAGCCGCTGTGAAATCGGCCGCCGAACTGATCGAAGCGATCCTGAAGGACTACGAAAACATCGACAATGCGGAAGCCCGCACCCTTGTGCTCGGCACGAGCCACGAACTGACCGGGTTGCTTTCGCCGGAACATCCATCGTGGCCCGCCGTGGTCGCCCGCCATGCCGGGCGGCTTGACGCGTTTGCCAAGTACCAGTTCAACGAAAACGTCAAGGCGGGCGACGACGCCGCGAACGCCAAACTCTCGGACGTGCAGAAGGAATTGCTGGCGGTGCTTGCCAAGCTCGTTGCCCGCGACGTCGCCCAGGCCCCCGCGGCCGTCGCGCAGGTCGGCAACAACGTTCAGCCGTGGATCGCCCAGGGGCATTGGGCCGTCGCCGAAGAGATGTACGCGACGCTGGCGAAATCGCTGCCCGAGAAAGAGCAACGCCAAACCGAACTCGCGGAGATCAACCTTTGGCTCCAACAAGTCAGCCGGCGCAACCGGCGGTTGTTGGACGCGGGGTTGACCGTGTCGCGCGTGCTCGATCCGCTGCACCAGAAGGCGCTGATCCGCTGCTACGAACTCCAGGAATGCCTGCTGGCCGAGAGCCCCGAGTTGCAGCCGATCCGGCAGTGTTGGAACTCGGTCGTCGACATCTACAAGATATTGAAGTACTACGACATCGCGGAAGCCGCGGTCAAAGTGAAGCCGGAGAAGGCGGTCGCGGTGGCCGACGAGTATGCGGCGTTTCAGCTCGTGCAACTTTCGGACGAAGCCGCCCGGCGGAAGTTCGCAAGATTTCTCAAGCAGTACGGCGCGGCCGAGAAGATCACGCTGACGCCCGAACTGAAGACAGCGATTAACGGCTGGACGAAGTTCATCGAGGACCACCCGGCCAGCCCGATGGTTCCGCAGGCCACGCAGAAGGTGCTGGCCATCGGCGGGCTCTTGCAGCAGCACAACGCGTACGACGTGGCGGTCGGCGTCTATCGCGATTTTGCGAAGTTCGCGGCGGGTGTGAAGGTTCTTGCCCAATCGTCGCCCGGCGTGCCGAGCACGGCCGAACAAGCGGAGTTCACGGCCGCCGGGGCGTTGGACGCCCACGCCCGAAAACTGCTGGCCAAGGCCGCCGCCGACCGCCAGCCGGACGACCCGCCGCCGGCGAAGCTGAGCGGGGAATCGACGGCCGCGATTGCCGCCTACCGGCAGTTTATCGCCGATCATCCGGAAAGCCCCCTGGTCGGCGAAGCGCTCCGCAAGGTCATGTCGATCGCGTACGAATACGCCAAGGTCGACGCGTGGGACGTGGCCGGCGGGGTCTACGCCGATCTGCTGAAGTCGGATCTGAAGATCAGCCGCCCCGAGCGGCTCACCTTCGCACGCGGCCTGTGCCAACTGGGCCGGGCGATGCCCAGCCACGCCAAGGAAATGCTCCAGGCCTTGACCAGCGCCGGGCTTCGGGATTCGGGCGAATCATCGAGCGGCGAGATGCTGGCGGTTGCCGCAGGCAGCAGCAGCCGGGGGGATCGACCGCGTGCCGGCGGGCGCGCTGCTGTGCCAAGCGAGGAACCGCAACCCGTCGCCCCGTCGCCAGCCGCAGACGCTTTACAACTCCTTCCCGGCCCGGCCGACGAAGCCCAGCGCGATACGCAACTGCTGGCGATGATCCGCCGCCAGGAATCGAACCGCGCCCGGCAGGTCGCCCAGCTTCGCGAGCGGGTCGCGTTCAATCAACCCGAACAGCAGAACGAACGGGCTCAAGGCCAACAGGGCGGGCAACAACAGGCGATGCAACAAGTTGACCAACAGGCGCCGGCCGCCCCGGTCCTTTCGAAGGCCGAGATCGCCCGCCAGGCGAAGGCCATCGACGCCGCCTACGCCATCTTCCAGTCGATCCGCAAGGACTATCCCAACAAGCCGACGGCCGAACAGGCTCGCGGCGAGATACTCGTGATGGTCGGCCACTGGCGTTCGCTGATGCAGTGGCAACGCGCGGCGGCCCTGGCCGGACGGTTCCTGGCCGACAATCCGACGGACGGCCAATTGCCCAAACTCCGACTGGAGATCGCCCGCGACCGCCTCGCCTGGGCGTCGAAACCGATGGAAGGCAAGGCGACCAAACAGCAGCGGCTCGACGAGGTGGCCAAGCGGTTCGACGCCGCCCGGGCGGAACTGACCAAGGTCGTCGCCGATTTCCCGAAACAACGCTCCTACCAGGAACAGGCACAATGGGACATAGCCAACAGCTTCCTGAAGCAGGCCCGCGTCGTCGCCGCCTTCAGCTCGACGCTTGCCCGGGGGCAGTTCGTCCGCGCGGCCAAGGAAATCCAACATGTCGCACGCACCTACCCCAAGCATCCCAACATCGGCTCGGTGCCGCAGATGCTCTGGAACATCTCGCAAGAGTTGGAGAGCAGGGCGTTTAACGAGGAGGCGATCACCGTCTGGAACGAGCTGACGCTCTACGACCCGGTCGGTCCGCTCGCGCAGCAGGCGGCAATGAAGATCGCCCAAACGTATCAAACGAAGCTCAAGCGGCCGCTGCTGGCCGCCCAGGCGTACCAGGAATTGAACTTTGCCCGGGGCGGAAACGATCAGGACCTGCAAAACGCCATCTTCCAGATCGGCTCCGACCTGAAGAAGGACCAGCGCTGGGTCGAGGCGCTTCACGTGCTCGAGACGTTCGTCGACAGCTTCCCGCGGCATCCCCAAGCCGGGCAGGCGCTGACGATGGTCGGGCAGATCCACCAGACGAACGAGGCGTGGGAAGACGCCATTGCCGCCTACCGGCGCGTGATGGGCGAATTCGAGAACGGCCAGTTCGTCCAGGAGGCCAAGTGGTCGATCGCCGAGTGCCGCATCAATCTTAGCCAGTGGAAAGAGGCCACCGATGCCTACCGCGAGTATGTCAAGGCCTATCCCAAGGACGCGAAGGTCAAGGAGGCCAACCGGCGAATCGACGTCCTGAAGAGCCTGGTCCGCTACCAGGGCCTAGTCGACGAGAAGGGCCAGCGAAAGGCCTTCGACGCCCAGTTCCAGATCGCTGTGATTGTCGGTGCCCAACTCAGCAACCCGGTCAAGGCCATTATCGAATACCGCAAGGTCGTCAAAAACTGGCCGGAGAGTCACCTGGCCGACGACGCGCTGTATGCCGTGGGCACGACGTACATCTCGCTCGGCGAGACGGAGAAGGCCCGCGAGGCCCTGCTCGATGTGGCCAAGAAATACCCGGCTAGCCCGTTGGCCGACGATGCACTCTACATGGTCGGCAAGAGCTACGAGGACGAAGCCACGAAGCTGGCCACCGTGACCCGCGATACGACCTTTGCGGAGAACAAGGACATCGCCCAACGCAGGGCATATCAGATGGCCCAGGACTACCGCTATCGAAACGTGAAGGGGCGAGGAAGCCGCATTGCCCAACTCAAGAAGGCCGGCAAGGGAAAACAGGCCGAGCTGGAAGAGGCCGCCACGGCCGGAAACTACGGCCAGTTCAACGATGCCAACGTCATGCTCTTCGCCCAGAAAGCCGTCCAGGAGGTGGAGGAACTCACGGCTTCCCAACTGGCCGACCGCCAGGACAAGATCAACGCCGCGTTGCGCGAGGCGGTCACGGCCTACACGTCCGCCTCCGAGGTTCCCGGCGGTGATAAGGCCGACGAGGCACTGCTGCAAATGGCCACCATCTACGACCAGCGGCTGAAGGACTCGCAGGCGGCCATGAAGACATGGCTCGAGATCGTCCGCCAGTTCAGCGGCACCGCCGTGGCCGAGGACGCCAGTTGGCGGATCGCCCAATACTACGAGCGGGAGGGCAAGTACGCCGAGGCGATCGAGGCCTACAAGGCATTCCTGCGGAACTACCGCCGAAGCCCCAAGGCCGGCGGCGCACAGTTCGCCGTCGCCGAAAACTACGAAAACCTCAACCAGTGGGTCAGCGCGATGGACTCGTACACCAACTACGTGACCAACTTCCCCGACGGCCCGCTGGTTTCAAAGGCCAAGGAACAAATCAACTGGATCAAGACCTACAGGCTCTAACTGCCAAAGCCGCTTGCGGCTTCGCAACAAACGACGAACCCAACCCGGAGATAAACCCATGCGAAAACACAGTAAACTCACCTTCCCGGTCCTCGGATTGTCGCTGGCACTGTTCTGCACAACCGTATTGGCCGCCGAACCCAAAGCGGACGCCGCGAAGCAACCAGACGCCGCGAAGCCCGATGTGGCAAAGGCAGAACCGGTGAAACCCGATCCAGCCAAGGCAGATGCCGCCAAGGAAGACGCTCCGAAACCGGAAAAACCGAAACCCGAAGACATCTTCACCGAAGGCCGCGACGCCCTGTTCAAGGGCAAGTACGCCGAGGCGATCAAGCTGCTCCGGCAGGCCGTCAAGGCCGACCCCGACAAGAGCGGATACCGCCTCCACCTGGCCAAGGCCTACTGGTATGCCGGCAACGTCGACGAGGCCGCCGAGCAGCTCGAACAGATCCTCAAAAAATCGCCCGACCACGTCGAGGCCGGCCAAATGCTCGGCGAAATCTACACCGCCGAACAAAAGTGGAAGGACGTCGTCCGGGTGGTCGAGCCGCTGCTGAAATACCGCCACGACTACCCGACCTACCACATGCTGGCCGAGGCCCAATACAACCTCGACGACCACGAAAAGGCCCGCAAGAACTACGAGGAAGCCGTTAAGCTCAACCCCAAGAGCGCTTCGGACCACTACGCCCTGGGCAATATCTACCTGGCCGGAAACTTCTTCGCCCTGGCCGCCGAGTCGTATCAATCGGCCCTGCGGCTCGGGCTCGACAGCCCCGTGCTGCGGTACAAGCTCGGCTCGGCCTATTTCAATCTGCGGAACTACTTCGGCCGGATCGGCGTCCGGGCGGTCAAGTCGGGCAAGCCGGGCGACATCAACGAAGGGTGGTACCTGATCGAGCCGGTGCCCGGCAGCAAGGACGTTTTTCGATGCGCCCCGGAGGCCTCGGCCATCTACCAGATCGCCCGGGCCGTGGCCGACGGAATCGAGGACCGGCCCGACATCCAGGTCCTCCGGGCGACGATTTATCTCAACGCCCGCCGCTACGCGAAGGCCTACGACATGTTCAAGGAGATCGGCCCGAAGGTGCCGAAGGAGGACAAGGCCCTGTTCACCTACTACTTCGCCCAGGCCGCGTTCGGCACGGGACGCTACGACCAGTACCTGTCGCTCCTACAAGAGGCGATCGAACTCGACCCGAAGGCGTACGAGTCGACGCTTGTGGACGCCTACCTGAAGGTTGCCGACCAGGCGAACCAGTCGGGCGAACTGCCTAAGTACATCGAATATCTGGCCGCCGCCGTGGCGGAAAGCCCGCAGACCGCCTCGTTGCACCTGAAACTCGGCAACGCCTACGAAGAGGCCCAAGACCACAACAAGGCCATGGCCCAATGGCGCATGGTCCTCGATCTCGAACCCGACCATCCGCAGCGGATGAAGCTGCTGAACCTGATCGAGAAATACCGCTCCAGCAAACCCCGTCCCGTCAAGCCGGCCGGTGTGCAAGACGCGCCCAAGGCCGACAAGGCCCGAATCGGGCGCGACCAGGCCATGAACATCGGATTGCAGGCATTTCGCCTGAAAGCGGGAGGCGACAACTGGGTTCGGGCGGAACACCTGACCGTGATGTTGATGACCCACAACGGCCGGCCGGCCTGGTCCGTTTCCTGTTCGGGCAGTCCCATCGCCGGCGGCGGCGGCACGGCCCTGGTCGACGCCCAAAGCGGCGACGTCCTGAGCGTCCACATACCGACCGGCCTCCGGTAGACACCGGACTCTATCCACAACGCATTGCGTCCCGGCTACTGTCGTGCGACGTGGCATTCTCGTCGCCGAGCAATCCGTTCAACGGGCGGCCAACAACGTGGAAAGCCGCGCTGCGAGGAAAGCACCGCTCGGGTCGAGACACGCAATAGTTTTGCCCAGCCCCCTCAGGCTCTCCAAATTTAGTGACTGTCACCTTTTTCACCTCTTTTTGGCTCACCGGGCGCGGTGAACGAAAAGCAGTAGTTCCGTTGACTATTTCAATGGCAGGAATTCCACTCGATTGGCGAGATCCTCGGGCTCGCTGACTTTGGCGATCAACTCAAGATCTTCAATGCACTGACCGATGGATATGCGGAGTTGATGCGCATAGACGACCCCGGTAAAGCGTTCACCCGCTTCTTGGCGCCGCGTTGCTTCCTTCAGCAGATCTTGGTCCTGACTGAAGAGCACGCGCCCCAAACTCGTTGCGCGATCCAAGAGTTCCGGGTCAGCAATCCGATCGGCGCCATCCTCTTGTGCCGTTACGACATCCACATCCCGCAATCGTAATCCCACAGTGATCGCGCGACGCACATGAACATCCATGTAGAGTGAAATACTCACGGCAGTTTCCCGGCTTGGCGCAAACGCTTCCGCACTGGCGAATCATCCGTCTGTGCCGCCAGTGCGTCGACCTCGTTCAGTTTCCGCCGGATTTCCGTGTCGAGCGTCTCTTGGTGGTCGTGGTAGTAGGACAAGGCGGCGTAAATCTGCGCCAACGAAAGGTGCGGATATTGGAAGTGCATTTCTTCGGGGCTCGACCCGTGCGCGAGTTTGTCGAGGATCACCTCGATCACTTTTACATTTGTGTCGTCGATCCACGCCACGCCCGCGTCGTCGAGAAAAATGTGTGCCGGTGTTGCCACGTCCATCGCATTGGCCCTCTATTTGTACTCTGTGCTCTTATATTTAACATAACACGAATCCTACCGTGCTGAAAGCCCGCATCCGCGTATCTCCCCGGAATGAGGGGCTGTTCTATTGGTTAAACGGGAACATACCGTCGGGGGCGCAGCAGCCTGAAGTTATCCACCTTCCTGTTTCCTTGCCCCCGCACGGCCGGCCGTGATACAATCCGGGTATGAGCGAATCGCCCCAACCCGCGCCGAAACCCGAACGCTGGTGGTATCAGTACCATCTGTGGCACTTGTTGGTGCTGGTGACTGTCGCTGCAATTCCCTGTAGTTGGTACGCGTGCAAGATCCGATGGTTCTCTCCCCCCATGATCCTTCCGCCGCGGATCGACCCGTTCGCGGCAGGGGCGGCTGCGATGAAGCAATACGATACCAACGGCGACGGAACCATCAGCGGCGATGAGTTGGAGAAGGCGCCCTCCTTGAAGAAATCGCTCGCCCGAATCGACCGCAACGAGGATGCTGCTGTTACGGCCGCGGAGACAACCGGACGGATCAGGCAGTGGCAGGACTCGAAGCTCGGACGCTGTTCGTTACTCTGCGAAGTCAACAAGGGTGGCAAACCGCTTGTGGGTGCTACCGTCAAGTTCGTGCCTGAGAAATTCCTGGGTGATCAGATGCAGACGGCAACCGGCGTGACCGACGAGGATGGATTGGCTGATGTATCGGTCCCCATCTCGTCCGACGAACCGTCGGGATTGGCTCCGGGATTGTATCTGGTTGAGATCACGAAGAAAGGCGAGGATATCCCCGCGAAGTATAACACGAAGACGATCCTTGGCGAGGAAATTGCCATCGACGTCGACGAACTTGGAATCCTCCGGTTCGATCTTGATTAGCTGTCAGCGGGCTCGAAGATCAGCGGGTGCTCCGACTTCGGGTCCTCGATCCGGATCGACTTCTTTCCGGCGAGCAGATCGTCGAACAAGTGGCCGATGAACTCGGCGCGCCAGCCTTGGGCGAGTCTGGGAACGCGTTCTCTCTTGCTGCCGCCGGTGCGATAGACGATCAGGTCGCGGATGTCGTTGGGGGTGCCGACGAGGTTGGGGGCGAGCTGGGACCGGCGGCAAACGCTTCCCAACGCGGAAAAGAGGAACTGGCCGAGGACCGATATTCTGGGCGTCCGCTCGCGGTGAATAATTGCCGGGCGGTCGTCGTCGGGCAAGTCGAGTGTGTGGCGGATGCGGGCGGCGATTTCGGGCATTCGGGATCGCAGGTCGCGGCGGCCGAGTCCGCGGATCGCGAGGATCCGCTTCTGGTCGGCCGTTTTGCGTCGGGCGAGTTCGACGATCAGATCGTCGCGCAACACCCGTCGGACCGGCCTGTTGCGCCGCTCGGCTTCCCCTTCACGCCAATAGAACAACTCGCGGACAATGGCCAGGCTTTGCCGGTCGAGCCCCGAGATGCCCGGAATCCGGCGCCACCGGTCTTTCGAACAGGCGCATTCCACTTCTTCCCGCCACGCGGCCATCTCTTCGTCGAGCCATGCCAGCCGGCCGAGTTGCTCGAGTTTTGCGTGAAGAGTATCGCGGAGCGCCGGCAGGTAGCGGGCGTCGTCGATGGCGTATTCGATCTGGCGCTTCGAGAGAGGGCGGCGGCGCCAGTCGGTTCGCGTTTCGTGCTTTCGCGGTTTCTCTCCGAGTAGTTGGGCCAGCAGGTTGTTGTATCCGGCCGGATATTCGCCCCCGGCGAGCCCCGCGGCAAGCTGCACATCGAACGGCCGCTCCGGCCAACGACCCGTTGCCTCCAAGCAGAACTCCATCTCGCTGCGCCCGGCGTGGACGACCGTCTCGTGCCCTTCGGCGGTGACGGCTTCCCAGAAAGGCGTCACGTCTTCGACGGCCATCGCGTCGATCACGGCAATCTCTCCGCTGGCGGCCACCTGGACGAGGCACAGGACGGGCCGAAACGTGTGCTCGGAGACGAACTCGGTATCCAACGCGATCGAGTCGGCCTGCGCAAGCTGCCGGCAATACTCCGCAAGTTGGCGATCGGTGGTGATACTACGATGTTGCATGTCGGCCGCTATAACCGTCACAGGAAGATCAAGGTGGTAACGACGAACAGCGGCAGTAGAATACAGCAACTGTAGAGCATATATCCGAAGAAGCTGGGCATCTTGATTCCGGACCTCTCGGCGATGGCCCTGACCATGAAATTCGGGCCGTTACCGATGTAGGTCATCGCGCCCATGAAGACGGCGCCGAGACTGATCGCCGTTAGCAGCGGTTCCATGACGCCCGCGACTACCGTGGTGCCTTCCGGGGCGGTGAGGCTCCGGGCCGTCTCGAAGAAGACCACGTAGGTCGGGGCGTTATCCAGGACCGAGGAAAGGCTGCCGGTGATCCAGAAGAACTGCGTCGGCTGGTTCAGCCCCAGACTCGGTCCCTTGATGTGGAGGATTTCCAACGGGGGCTGCATGCAGATGAATATCCCGAAGAAGAGCGCCGCTACCTCGAGGATGGCGTGATAGTTGAAGTTGTTGGCGCGGCGCACTTCGGAATTCCCGAACAACAGCGACAGGCAAACCATTGCCAGTTGGGCGATCTCGCGCAGGTACATCCAGGGATGCCAGTCGGTGCCCGGAAAGGTCTTGCTCGGATCGAGCAGCGCAACGGAGAAGACGACGCCGGCCAGGAGGAGAACGTTTGGCCATATCCCGGAGAATTTCAGCCCTCGCGTGCGCATTTCATCGATGGCAATGTCGATGGGTGCTTCGTGCGGATAATAGAAGAAATGATCCCACAAGTAGTAGACGGTAATAATCGTTACGTTGACGAACAGCCAGGCCGGCCAGAGCGTGAAGGTCCAGAGGAAATCGACGCCGCGCAGATAACCGAGGAACAGCGGGGGATCGCCGATCGGCAACAGGCACCCGCCGCAATTGCACACGACGAAGATGAAAAAGATGACGGTGTGTTTGACGTGCCTCCGCTCGCTGTTGGTTTCCAACAACGGTCGGATCAGGACCATGGCGGCGCCGGTGGTGCCGATAAAACTGGCGAGGATGCCTCCAGCGGCGATGAACACCGAGTTGGTCAAGGGGTGTGCCCTCAGATCGCCCTCGATGCGAATCCCGCCACTGATCGTGTAGAGGCTGAACAGCAGCATGATGAACGGGATGTACTCGCCCAGGACGGCGTTGGCCAGGACGGTCCCGCTGAGCAGGAAGTTGAGGCCCTCTTCGCTCGGCTGGGCAACGTGGTGGGCCGGCCAGTGGCCGTAGATCGGGTGTTCGTGCAGGATCAGGTAATACAGCAGCGTCAGTGCCCCCAGGACCAGCGCCACGATAAACCGGTTGAGGTTGCTCTCCCACCAGTGTTCGGTGGCCGGCACCAGCGGGAGCACGGCAATCGCACCCAGCAGCAGGGCAAACGGGACGATCATCCAGATGTCGGGATGGCGTTCTACTTCGGCAGCCGTGTGTTCCGGGACCTCGGGATGCGCAACATCGGGGCTTTCGGTCGGGCGTCCTTCCTCGTGGCCTCCGTGCGATGCCTTGGCAATCATCTCGGCGCCCTGCTGGGGCAAGTCGAACAGTGCCGAGATGAAATACGCTGCCAAAATAACAGCGGAGACAACGAGGAGGGGTCTGCTTGACGACGTTGCAGAATCGTGTGCGTCATCCATGCCGGTGGGATTGCCTTTTAGGGCGGTTGAACACTGTACAATGCATCAAGAGACTGGATTTGGCAGCGGAAATCAACCCCCTCAAATGAAGGGAAAGCAATCTGTTCCCGGGACTGCGTTACGAAGCAGGCGCAGATTCCTTGACATTTTTGGAGAAAAGCCATCTAATCATCTACTTAGAGGAGTAGTGGAAGAGGCGAATTCGCAGCGTATCATCGGGGTGGTCGGCCTCGTGGGCTGGGTGACGGTCCCGAGACCGAGAAGAAGGGCCTCTTTCGAGAAGGAGCGTAGCCGTGCCGAAGTCCGTGCTAGAAGCAATCAAAATGGGGATTTGGGACTTTGAACCGCTAGAGGTGGAGAATAGTGAGTTCGATGCCTCCGACGCGATGCCGGGAACGAAGGAGAAACTGCGGATCATGGCAGAACGGGTCCGGTGTGGTCTGCCCTTGTGGCATGAAGCCGACCGAAACGACATGGAGACCCCCTCGCCGATTCCGAGAAGGCCGCGCTGACCTCCGTCTTCACACCTTATTGGGCCACAGGGGACAACTCGCCGAGGCTCCGCATCAGCCAGCGGGCTTGTACCGCTTGTACGAATCGGTCAATCTGCTGCCGGCGGGCCGGGTTTGCCCGGCCATCATATTCGTCTGCTCGGTTCAACAGCGTTGCCGGCAGTCCGCCGACGCGCGTGTTTGATTCGCGATTGGCGTTGTTCGCACTTGGATCGGGGCGAAACGATTCGACCCCGCGCCACATGGCTATTGAGTCAACTGTTTCGTCGAGGAAGGCCGTGCGTTCCGTTTCCGGCAAGGCAAAGTACCGGTCCGTTTTTTGCTTCAACCAGGGTCCCATGAGCAGAAGGACGTTCTCGCAGACGCGTTTTCGCTGGTCGCCGTCCAATCGTTTGCCCGTTGCCTCCCAATCGATTCCCGAGCGGAATTCCTCATCGAGCCGGCATACGAGCACCTCGCGGGTGGCCGGCGACTCGCCGCCGAGATCCCGTGCGACCAGCCATTGGAGCAGTCCGTCGCGGTCGGCGACTGCGGGATCGGGCAGTCGCGGGAGAAACGCGAAAACGGCAATCGTAATCCCCGTCGTCAGTAGCGCTACCGCCAGCAGGATGGTCAGTATTCCACGATGGTTCCGCACGCTCGGTCCCCTTTTTCAGTAGATCCTTCTTCTATTGTAGCTTGCAGAAACTTCTATTCAGTAGTTTCTAGGATTTTGTGAGGCTGATTTGGCACGTGTATGCAGCGTTTTGGGGGTGCTAGCACAGGTTTTTCGAAGTCTGGTCGACGCTCCCTGAAATGCGAAAACCGGTGCTAGCAT
>Ga0180432_10005157_pt1 | contig 17564 bp, 34 predicted proteins | sample SS_ome_10_FD_132414 | JGI IMG/M metagenome (GOLD analysis project Ga0180432, IMG submission 132414) | Hypersaline lake sediment archaeal communities from the Salton Sea, California, USA - SS_1_MS_2 metaG | ecosystem: Environmental > Aquatic > Non-marine Saline and Alkaline > Hypersaline >...
GCCCGGAGGGCCGATCATCATCGGGAAGGACCCGAAAACCGGGGCCCCGTTGGACACTTAGTTTTTGACACACCGAAAACGCGAAAACCCACGAAAAAACAGGTTTTCGGGTGGTCGCCAGTGTTTTTTTGGTGGCAGCTGTGGCAAGAAAACGCCACAGGCGGGCAGAATGCCAAAGAAACAGCCTATGCCAGCTAAGCGCTAGCGTTAGGCTACGGGGGCGCATAGAAAACGCTAGCCGCATTGGCTAGCGTTGGGAAGTTTAGATTCTAGATCGTTCGTGCTATTCCATCGCCCACACGTAAAATTCCGCGACTATAACGCCGCACACGAAAACAGAAAGCAGCGCCCACCCGAAGCATGAACCACAGGTGAGCACAGCGAAAACAGCGCCCGCAACCACACTGGCAAACAGTAGGAAAGGAAAGGCAAACAGGAACAGCCAAAGCAGGCACACGAAAACAGTCTTAAGCGTTTGCATCTTGCAAGGCCTCCACTGCTGAAGCGCTGCGGCCATGCGCGTGAATCCAAATAGACTTAGCACCCTTGCTAGTGCCACAGCACAGGCGACACTGTGAGCACGATATGCCCCGTGTGCTGTTTGGGCATTCTAGCGCGTCCTTCGGCCCTTCCTTCCCCTCTGGCACAATGCCGAAGTATCGCCAGCCACGGCGCGCTGCTTCGGCCATCTGCGCCCGATTGTGACACGATGCCATCACATAGCGTGCTAACGCGTTTGCGCGTCGCTGATCGATCCAAAACAGCTGATGGCTATAACCTGTCCAGCTGCGCCCCAATTGCGTCAGCTGGCGAATAGTCGACGTTGGCAGCGCTGCAGGGTCACCGTAAGCGCCTAGCCTTACTTCACGATCCGCAAAGTATCTTGCATGCTTTGCGTGGTCGAAGTTTTCGTAAGCGCCCCGCTTGTACGCTTTGTAGATTGCGTTCGCAGCCTGATCGACACGAACGTAGCACCCGTTATTCTGCAGCGGACACGTACCGCAAATAGCTTGCGTGTCATCATTCTTAAGCGCTTCAAACGGGTTTTCATCCGAACGCAAAATCCACACCTGAATCATATTACCCGTTTTCACGTTCTTGGTTTTCATCGTCGCAATTGCGACCACTGGCGACCCATCAAGCTCAGATGGTCCATCGTAAACAACCACACCTAACGGCTTTCTCATCGTCTATTCCGTGCAATTCGTTGCAATGCAAAGCCCGTCGTGGGCTTTGCTGTCACCGCAACGATACGCACGAAAACGACCAAGAAAACCAAAAAAACAACACGTTGCACCGAAAAAACAACACATTGCACCGAAAATCTTGAAAAAAACAAATTCTGATCTGAACAAGAATTTTCGCGAAAAGCGCTTATTATTATGCGCTTAGAAACGCCAGGAAAATTTTGAGCGTGCTTAGCTTCAAGATTGCAGCTGCTTCGAAAGCCGGTGAACAAAATTGTGTTTAGATGGAAGCCTTTCCTTGTCATCGCATTCGATGTTGTGGATTTTACAAGCCAGCTTCCAGTGGCACATCATTATCCATATGAACTCTTCGTGCCTGAATGTCCTTCCAGTTTCATTTTGTAGCACTTCCGTCATCGCGTAGCTGAGTACGCCAAAAGCATCCTCCGCTGTCTTTACCTCGCTGCATCGCTGCAGGCTCTGGATGATTTCCCGTGCAGTGGATCGTATCTCGTCAACTGGTTCCATACTCACGCTCCTTGTCTCGCGTAACATTTAGCCCTCGCGCAAAAGCGTCTGAGGGGAAGGGGGGGGTATTAAGAGACATCGATACCAAGGATTTTATCTATCGTGTGCTTTGCGAAATCAAGCACGCTGTGTTGCTCTTCAATAGCCTTTGATTTCATAGCTTGCAAATCGTCAACGAAAACTACGCGTGGACGTAGTCCGACTGCTAGAATGGCGCTCAGTTCATAAAGTGTTGACTTTGGGACGCCAACGATTGTCTCTTCATCCATCTCATCGCTGCATGCGTCTTCATCGCTGCATGCGTCTTCATCGAGCATTAGATCTAAGGCCGATTCTTTAGCCGACTCCCCGCTTGTAGCCCACTTACCCTCTGCAGTCCACTCAGCAATCCTCCATCCCTTTTGAGTGTCGCACCAGTAAGCCCCGTGGATCGGATAATCTCCAGCCCCATCGTCTGCGTACAGCCTTACTTTGCCACCATCTCGTAGCTTCCATTTTTCTGCGATGTTGATTAATGCCATTACTTTCTCCACACGTTTGTTGAAATGAAATGTGATCTTAATGTCTGTTAAGAGAAAAAAACCGACTCACCCACGAGTAACAAACACCGACCCTAATTGGTCGCATCCGTCATCACCTGCCTTTCTAGGTGAGCCGGTTGTATCGATGCACGATTTGCTGCTCAAACCATGCGTGACTGGAAGTGGCCTGCGCGAGTCACGCACGGTTTTGCGCTGTTTCTGTGCGAGTCCCGAAGGAGGTCAATTACCAGAGCCCATGCTTTAACGACTTCCATTTTGCTCCCTTTTTTTAACGACGACATGAACGGAGGGGGGGCCATACTTTTTCTTGACGCTCATCTCGCAGACCTGCGAATCGTCGCCATAAACACGCTTTGATAGCGAGTCGAATACTGCCCTGGTTAGCTTGTCGATGTCGGGCTTAACAACATGATGTTCCGGAGAGCTTTCTTTAAGCGTCCCTGCGTTCCGGCCTGTACCGTAGTGGGATTTCGGTCGGCTCATCCTGAATGTTAACTCGACGCTAACTGCACCATTGTGCGGCAGCTTATCGCCCATAACCTCCGCTGCCTTCTGTGCCACTGCGTATCGCCAGTGCTTGAGAGCTTCCCCAGCGGATTCGACAACAACAGGAAACTTCGCACCTTTTGGCGTGAACGCATTCTTGCTGCCTTGTGGCTTAGGGTTTCCGTGCACAACAAAATCAGCGATAGTCGCCATGGATCCCTCTCTCAATCTCTTCCGTTGTCGGTCACGGATTGCGTGTGATGGTGAGTAACTCATTTAGTGAGCCCCTGAAACATTTGCGTTCGTTGTGGATGATTCCCATCGTCATCTCGCTTCAGCCCGTTCAAAACTGCAGCTATCCACTTCGCCGTGCTGTGATCTTTGGCGTGTCCGCACTGTGTGACTCGCACAATAAAATCGCGTTCAGCAACCTGAAACTTTCGACCTTGCTTATCAGTAATCCACACAACGCCATGGCTAATCCGATGAAAGCTATAGCCGTACCAGCGAAACAAATCACTCTTGGCGATGCGATTGAGTAGGTTGAGTTCCATTCTTGGACTTTCCTTAAGGGTTTCTGGGTTAATGACATGCGTCATTGTCGTGCCACAGTTCTTCGTCTTGCTCTGCTCTTTTGCGTAGTACCGAAATCTTCTCAAGCGACCCTGGGGGGTAATGCGTTGGCTCTGGTTTCTTTTCTGGCTGCGGATCAAACGGTGGAATGGACTGGTCTATCTCATTCCTGATCTTGCTAGCCGCTTGTTTTCGTATCGCGTCACTGATGTCGCTGACAGCCGGAAGTTGCCGAGGTTTGCGTCTTCGCCTGCGTCTCATGTCACACCTGCGTAAATGCTGGTTCGTAGTTATCCATGTCGTGCGTCTCAAGATCCTCGACTCGCTGCACTTCACCGAAGAATTTGAGCCAACATTGAAACGGTGCACCCTTCCGGTTCTTCAGGAAGTCCATGTGCAAGTCTTCATCGGTCTTACTGCTACGGTCTGCCATGCACAGTACATCGAGGTTCTGGACTAGCTCCTTGCTTTGCGCGAGATCCTTTTCGGTTGGTCGACCTTCTGCGGTCATGTTAACTTGATTGAGTACGAGTACAGTGCAATCGAGTGCTTTAGCCATCTGCTTAAGCTGGGCTGTTGCTTCGACCAGGAATTGGTGACGCTTTTCGTACTTACGCGGAGTCGGCAGCAGCAGCAGGTGGTCGATAACAACTAAGTGCACCTTTTTCTCTGCACTTGCCAAGCTGACCCTAGCCTGCAGTCCCTCGATGGTGGAAGGTGGGCGATCATCAATGCAAAAGTGGTCGCCGCTCCAATGCTGCGATGACTCAAGTAATGACACCAATTCGCTCTGTCCAAGCCTCCTCTGCACGATTGAAGGTAGTGGGACTGACGATGCGCTCGAATACAGACGCTCAAGCAACTCGCGACCCTCCATCTCGTAAGACGCGAAGTAGACACCATGGTCTTGGTCCAGTTGGTTTTGGGCCAGCGATAACGCTATGGTCGTTTTCCCCATGTACGACTTCGCTGCGAGCATCCATAGCTGGCCTGCATACATCCCGCCTGTGTTGCTATCGATCTCGCTGAACCCAGTCAGCGTGCTCACGAAAGACTCATCCTGCGGATCCTGGCTAGCCTTCATCTCGCGGTAGACAGACTCTGCTATATCGTGAGCCTGCTCCCAATGCCTAGACTCCCTTGCACACACAGCTTGTAGCTCAGCACTGCACTGATTCGCCACTGACTGCAAGTCGCAATCAATTCCCAGCCTACCGCTCATCCGGCTCAGCAGCCGTTCGATTTGATTGATCTGGCTTAGCTTCAGCAGCTGCTCTGCGTAGTACCTCGCTGATCCACCTGTGACACCGACACCTAGCTCAATAAACTGCCGTGACTCTGCGGTCGACTCCAAGTAGCCCCGTTGGCTCAGTTCGCGTTTCAGCGTCCTACGGCTTAGTCTGCCAGCCTTTTGCAAGTCGCAAGCTGCCTGGAACCATTCGCCCATGAAAGGGTCTGAGAAGTCCTCTCTGGTGATCACAGCGGATAACTCTGGGAGAACCTCTGGGTCCGTCAGGGCAGCAGAGGCTAAAGACTGCTCGCACTCGATTCGAAGTTCATGGAGCCTGTCATCGCTCATGCCACGGCTCCTGGCTTCTTACGGACACACTTCTTGCGTGGTGGGTAGACTCGTCGCTGAGGCTTCGTAGGTGCTGCCTCTGGCTTTGCTGCTTTACGCGGAGGACCGTCCTTGGGTAAGTGTGCCCTGTGGGCTCCTGTGCCGAACCTCGCGGTCCAGTACTGCTGCTGGATCCACCATGTGACGTAGGCTAGCTGCTCTGGCTCTGGATAGGCGCTGAGCGATAGGACGGTCTGTTCCGCAGCGATGTCGCCTAGCTTTTTGCCACAAGCCTCGATTCCACGGAGCCACAGTTGAAACTTTTCACGCACCCTTGGTGATGGGAGCTTCTTGAGGATCTCTTCTTCAGGCGATTGCTGGCTTTGCTCTTCTTCTTCTTTGGTTAGGTTAGGTTTGGTTAGGTTAGGTGTAGACACCAAACGTCTCACTTGAGACGTTTGGTCGCCACCTAACGTCTCACTTATGTCTTTGGTGGAGATCAAGCCGCCAATGCGTTTCGCGTTCTGCTTAATGTGACGCGGTGCATGATCCTCCCAGTCATTAATAACCAGCCTATGTTGGGGGTGTGTAACAAGCCACCCGCACTCGACTAGCTTAGCCACTATGAGGGATGCGTCCCCGTGCCAGCCGATTGCGTAAGCGATGGTTTCATCATCGCTCTTACCAATGTCTCCACGTTTATGGCTGGTTATTGCAAAGTGCCACATACGTTCCAGTAGGCCCACACCTACCGTCTCATGTGAGACGGGTAGTGGCCCCAACTGACGTTGTAGCCAGCGGACCAGCTTGATGAACTTCCCCGTTGACCTCGCTGTGTGGATCATTTGCTCGCTCCTGTCTTAGCAGCCTGAATTTGGCGACGACGGCGTATCAGAAACCAAGCCTTGGCGCCACGTAGGATCTGCTTATCGAACTTCCCTGCTTTGAGGTCCGCGAGAAACTTGCTGGCAGTTTCCTCAGCAGCAATGCGAAGCGCATCGTTTTCTTCGCCAATAGAGAGTGGCATAGCCGTTCCTTCGCAAATCCATTTCTGATAGCACAAAGGTCTTTGTGCAAAAGACCTCGCCGGAATCGAACCGGCGTCCAACCATTCGGTCTTTCGGTCGCTAGTTGACCATGACGAGAGACGTAGGGAATGCGGCCAGGAGACGCTCGCGAATGTCGCACTTCGTCTTGTAGGTTGCATCCTCAATAGTGTCGCCCATCGGTGAGATGGAGATCGTCATCGAGTCGAAGTCAGCCTGGACTGCATAGTCCAGCTTGACGGTACATGAGCAGTGAGGTTTTACTCGTCGCCAAAGTCCATCGTATGCTGATCGGCATTATCCAAGCTGTCCTGGCGATAGTAGAGTTCACCGTTTGGCTTGAGACGCATATCGAACACCTTGCTGCGATGAGGAGGCACTGCAGTCTTGGCGTCCATCTGCACATCGCACCCTTCGCACATTCCGTTCTGGTCGAGCTTCGGTGTGATCTCGACCGTCAGTGTGACCTTCCTGGCCTTGCTGTCACCAGGACGGTCGTAGCAATCCTCTCCACACCGCATCAGATGCCTATTGAAAGCCTCTGCAAAACGACCTCCATCAATGCTCGCAAGCTTGTCCAGCTTTAGATTCTGCAGTTCCACCATCCCCATCCTCATTCCCTTTGATTAAAACGATCTTTGTTGATAGAGGAGCGTCCACACCGAGAGTAACTCGTGACCGCTCCAGCCTAAGCACCTTGACTGTGCCTGGACCATCCAGGCGAATGCGTTGACCGGCTTGTATGCACAGTACTTTCATTAGTCATCTTCCGGTGCAGTGGTTTGTGCCGCAGGCTCATCGAACAGTTTGCCGTCTGTGCGCTCCTGTGTGAGATCTTCCAGGTTGATTGCCTTGACTTTTTTCGCAGGCTGACTCTGGATTGGCGGCATTGAATCGTGGTCACGCGAAAACGCGTCTTGCATCTCTGCCGAAACGGGGAGCCATTTCGAAGCACGCCGAAATACGGTCTTCTTGGCCATTCCGGAATAATCAGTGACCCAGGGTCCAGAGCTACCACTCATTGATCGCTTGCGAATTGCATCGATCTCGCCACGCGTCATGACCTCACACTTAATAGCGCCGCCCTTCATCTCAACGTAGCAGTACGCGGCAATAATATCGCCAGCATCCGCAGGCTTTTCATCGAGACGGAACGCCCACGGAACATGCATTTCGACCTTCCCCAGGTTGAACGTAAATACGTCCCCCTGGCGAACAACGTCCGCATGAATGTTGGTGACATAACCAGATCGGTAGCAAAGCTCGACAATACCCTTGTAGTCGAGGATCAGCTGGCACTCGACAGTCTTGTCTCGGCGGTTGTTGTAGGGGATCAAGTGAGCCCTGCGACCATCGGGCTCCAGCCCCCAACTCGAAAGATCCATCAAGCACTTTAGCAAGCTTGCCTCAGTGCACTCCATTAGCTTTGGAGTCTTTGTTAACGCAGTCAGCGTCACTCGAATCTGACGTTCCGGGCTCATGTGCTCCGGAAGTGCCTTGGCGACCTCGTCAAGCACTTGTCGGCTCCTCAGCCTGTCCCTGATTGTCATTGGCTTTGTAAGGCTTGCACCTTCTTGCTTTGTGATTGCTGTGCTCAAAGCTCATAATCCTTTTTGTATTTCAGGTATCCTGGCGGGGACAAGGAAACGATCTGACCGGCCCCGCGTCCGCTCCAATCGTTGTTTTCAGTGCGACTGATTAGCTCTGTCATCGCTGCGTCAATCTCTTGCATCCCCAAGTCAATGAACTCCGCGTCCAAGTTGAAGCAGTCCACTGTGAACGGCTCGTTGACACTGACTACGATAAAAAAGAAGTCGACAACGTGACAGTGATTTAGCTCTGCGATCTGCTTGTACAGTGCCGCTTGGCGATGGTATCCGTAGTTCGCCACGCTCTTCACGAACGCAGAAGCCACACTGCTACTACCAGTTGTCTTGATGTCCAAGATCACATTACCGCTTGGAACTTCTGACAGCTTGTCAAAGCGACACTTGCATTCCAGCCCCATATAATCTGCGGTCATCGGTAGCTCTGGCGTACCCGTCAAGCTGAGCAGATGCCTAGCAGTTGAATCCTGCATTACGGCATCACAGCAGCTTTGCACTTTATTCGCCTCTTCTTCAGTCAGGATCATTCCGCTTTGTTCGCTCGCCCACTCTCTGTACGCCTTAGTGCTCTTACTACCGTTTTTGCCGAGTAGCTCGCTTGGAATCACGCTCCAGTCTTCCTGTCCAAGCAATAGCTTTCCGTGCACACCGGAGCCCAGGTCGAAATGACTCTTGCGTTCCGGCTTGTACTTTCCGCTCAACCATTTGTAGTAGTAGATTCGCGGGTCAGCTATGAAGTCTGATAGCCGCGAGTTACTCACCGCTGGGTAAGCGTGGTATTCCTCTGCGGTCATCTCTTGCGTTAGCTCGGTTGTTGTCATAGTTCCACCCCCAGTTCTTTTGCTGAATACTCTTCACGCAGACAATTCATGAGACGCTCGACATCGACATCCTTCATGTCATCCACCAATGTCGTTGCCAGCAAATTTGCAGCGGCATTAAATCGCGAGAAACGATTCGCGTACTCAAAGAGGTACTGGAGGGTTGCGTACAGCAACACATATACCTCCCGTTCTTTAGTTGGCTTCCCGTCAACCAAATCAACAAACTCGCCAGTCAGGTCACGAAGTAGACAAACACGCTCGACACTCAACTCTTCAGCAGCATCCTGATGGGCACAGACAGCAGCGATACACGCCTCTGCTTGATCCTTGGCGGATACCTTGCCGTGATTGTCCAAAAGCTCCTGTACCGCAAACGCCATTGCAACCTTATCAATATTCACTCAAACCCCTTTGCCCAATGGACCCTTGCACCATCACGCTTGGCACCATCGCCATCACGACGAAAGATCGCACCCTCTGCAACTAACTCAGAAAACCGCCCACTAATGCGGTTGAGCGATGAGCCAGTTTGCGAAGCGTACTCTTTGCTTGTTAAACCATTTGCGCCAGCCAGCTGAATAGCCTCTAGGACTTCTTGCCGCTGCTTCGGACGAATTGCCTTGTTCCGCGTGTTCGCTTCGTTCTGCGATTTGCGACCAATGCGCTTGCTCTCGCTGATGGACGACACTTGCGGGGACTCGAATAGGTGAAGTTGCTGCGAATCCATGAACCAAGCTCCTGATTTGACTGGTAACCTCTGCAGCGTCCGACCAATTAAATGGCGTGCTTTCGTTGGCAACTAAGTCCTGCACCTCACGCATGCGCTGCTGGTAATCTTGGGAGGTGAAGGACACATTGAGCACTGCATCGCCAATCTGATAGACGACACGATGTACTCGCTTAGAATTCGCTAGAGCAATGAGTTGCTCTCGAACATGCATTAGTGGTTTCCCACAGAACTGCTCTAGAAGTACCATGTCTGACACACCGAGAATTTCACTTGCTAGGTCATACATGTACTCCGCAAGATCTTCGCGTGCTGTGCTCAACTCATAACCACTAGGTTGCTTTAATGGGTCGATGCCACAGTCAATTGCTGCAAGTACAACCCACGAGTCGATTGCCCCTGAACAATTCGAGTCATGCAGATCCGAAATGTCGTCCCAGTTTTCGTCGTAAGAACTCTCAACGAACTGCTGATCCGTCATGATGCACATCAGCCGCTCGATGACGCGAATACGCTGACTTTCACTCACTAAGGGCATAGCTCTCCTCGCACAAAGAAAAGTAAAAAATACGACTGGACCAAAGCGGTCCAGTCGTTGTGCGAATCGCCAAACAGACATCTCACCTTCTGATTAGCAACCCGCGTGTTCTCTCAAGAAACCTTCTTTAGGTATGGGTTCTCTGACTTTCTGCAGCGACCACGAGAGGATGCAAGCACATTGCCCGCTTTAACTTGCTCCTCTTCAAATCGCCTGCGTTCGCGGGCGTTGCGGCAAAGACTTCTTGCGTAGTCGAATTGATTGAAGCAGCGCTTGCACAAGCCCCTCCGGCCCCTCGCTGCCTTTGCCCTGCAGTCACTGCGCACGCAAGTTGTTTCTTTGAGTGACCTCCGGACTTTCCTTTGCGTTCGGACTGCCATCACGTTCCTTAAACACCATTCAAGTTGACTCATATTTGACCTCACGAATGCTTGAAACAAATGCCATCCATGAGTTGTGTCGACAATCATAGAGTTATGATCATAACTTTCAACGTGTATCCACGAGTATTCCGCAATTTTTCCGCGACTAACCCACGCGGCTTATTTTTAAAGTCGTGAGTAGTAAATGACTTGCGTCGGCAGAAGTGCCGTGATAGCCTCCGTGTATGAGCACACCGAGTTGAGCGCAGTTATGGGAACACCAAAAGAGACAAAAGACTTCAGCCTGGAGCAGCTAGAACGTCGCGCGGCTGGCCTTCGTGCGGTCGCTGCCAGGATGGATGCAGCCATCGCGATCCTTCGGGAGGCGGGGGTTGAAGCCATCGAAATCCCAAACTGGAAGTCTGGCGACCTCGCTGTGCAGCGGTTCTCTACTTTTAGTAAGTCGCTGCATTCGGCGGTTGATGAATTATTGCTCCAAATGCCGGATCGCGACTAGATCTCTATAGTGGTCTTGGCTTCTATCACTTCGATGGCTCGCCTCTTGGTGAACCGAAGTTTCTCGGCAAACGCTTCAGCTTCCACTTTTGATAGGTACTTTGCGCAAACCTTATTTCCGTTCCGCACAATCCAGATTGTCAGATTCAGATTCATAGCATTAAGTTAAGGCTCAAGCTTCGGCTAATAGTCATTACTCGATTACAGTGATAATACAGATTTTGGCTCAAGAAAAGACACCTATGGTCACAGACCATAATTTTGCGTGCACTCGCGGAAAAGAGGATTGACTTGACTTTTAGGGCTCCGCAGCTACTCTACTTGTATCTCACCTTCTGATTAGCAGCCCGCACTCACGCGGGCGTCTAACGCTCGCGACTTACTCTGGAGTTGCGCATGCGTCAAACAAAAGATTCGCAGAAAGCAAACTGTGAGGACCAACTCGCTGCAAGAGCACAAGCTGGGGACACTGATGCGTGTTCCCGCCTGCTCCTGAAGTACCGCAAGGCGATGTACCGCTGTGCTTTTAAGTACGCAAACCACCGCATTGATGCAGACGACCTCGTTCACGAGTGCTTCATGCGGCTGTTGCGACTGAAGTTCCGTGCGTTCGACCCTGAGCGTGCTACGTTCAGCACATGGATCCATATTCATATTCGTGGCGTGATCCAGAAGGTCGCTCAAGAGACGGGAAGCCGCAGACGCAGGCATGTGCTTTCCGCTTGCACTTTCAGCCAAATGGGCAAAAGCAGCGAAGGAGATTTTGCAGACACCCTGGAATCCAAATATTCCGACAGGGACAGGATGCATGCAGAGTCTATCAATCAGCTTTGCGCTCGCCTGGAGCCGCGTCGAGCGACAGTGATCAAAATGCGATCTCAAGGGTTTTCTTTGCGAGAGATCTCCAGACACCTCGAAGTGTCTCCAGAACGTGCGCGACAGATCGAGGCATCCGCGATCAGCGAACTGCAGAAGGTGTGTGCTGGTTGTGGGTCAGTGCAGGATCTCCCAGAGGTTGCAACAGGGGGACGCACCTATGAGCCGTGAAATCGCAGGTGCTATCGAGGGTGCTGCCATGAGCCGCATCCCTAAGCTCGCATACTCAATAGAAGAGGCAGCGTTTGCGTGTGGCGTGAGCGTTTCTACTATTGACCATGCTATTCGTCGCGGCGAAATTAAGCCGCTGAAGCGTGGGAGGCGTTACATTATCAATCATGTGCAGCTAGAGAGGTGGGTGGGCCTGTGTCATTCGTCGAGAAACACGGGAAAGGCTGGAGGGTAGGCGTGTATCTTCCAAATGGCAATCTAGTACGGTTTTGGGTCGGTCGAGCGACTAAGACACAAGCTAAGGCGATTGCAAACCACATCGATATGCTCGTCGCTAGGCGAGACATAGGTGTGGATCTTCCAGCGTCTACGCTTGCGTGGCTTAATAACCTTGGCGATGGCGTAATGCGGCGGAACTTGATCAAGTACAACCTGCTCGACACTCCTCAGCAGAGCGAAGTGGTAGTGCAGTCGCAGACGGTCGAGGAGTATGCCGTCGAGTATCTGGCTCAGTACAGGGAAGCTCATGCGGCTAACTCGGGCAAACGCATGGCGAACGCACTCAACTGGCTTGCGGGTGAGATGGGTCAAAAGCTATTGACCGAAGTCACTGAAGGCGACTGCGACCGATACACGTACCGCATGCACCAGACACACCGCGAGAGCCACGCAGGTAAGCTAGTGCGTGATGCGCGGCAGATGTTCAAGCAAGCAGTTCGCGACCGGCTGATCCCAGTCAATCCATTCGAGGGAATAAAGACTGGCAGTAAGCAAGACAAAGATCGCGAGCAGTACATCGACGCCCAGACAGTCCTGAAGGTCATGGCACACTGCGATGAGTACTATGCCGCAGTACTCGCGTTCGCGAGGTTCGCAGGGCTACGCTGCCCCTCAGAGCACCTATCGCTCCAGTGGTCCAACGTGGACTGGGCAGCGAACAAGATGACGTTCTACGCACCGAAGACACGGAGCAACCGCACGATACCGATCTTCAAGCAGGTAAAGCCGCACCTTAAAGCACTGGAGGAACAACGTATCAATGAGTACGTGTTTTTTCGTGCACGACCATCAGCAGACAAGACGTACACAAGTCAGGTTTCCGCAGCGATCAAGAAGTCAGGCACTAAGCAGTGGCCCAAGCTGTTTGTAAATCTGCGTGCTAGCTGCGAGGAAGACCTGAAGCAGGTACTGCCAGAGAGCGTTGTCCACCAGTTCCTGGGGCACACCAAGCAGGTTAGCGACAAACACTACACGCGACTTGACGAAAGCTGGTTCGCAAAACTATAGAGGGAGCGACCAAATCGTGAGCGATCAAATTGACCAACAGCCTCTGTACTCGATTGGCACATGGGACGCTTTTAAAGAGGACTACACGCCACAAAGAGGACTAAGCGTTCCATCATTCAATTGCACACGCAAGAAACTCAGGGTTGCTTTAAAAGAGCTAAAAGCGATGGGCTACTCATGCCACCGCAGGCGAGCAGATGATGGCAGTTATGAAGACAACGACACGAGCGTACTCATTGAGAGAACTGACGGAATGTCCGCATTTGAGATTAGGCGTAATTGGAGGCGATAAGCGAGTATGAATCCACAAATAACAATGAGACTTGTTGCCGAGTACAGCAACGCCTGGAAGTTTTACTCACGCCCTGCGCCACCGCTTCCCGATGGAGTCTCATGGATTGAAGGGATGCACTTTGAAGATAGTGACGACGAAGGCTCACTTAAAGTCAGAGGTGTATTAGTGAAAAAGTCCGGCGATGTCGTTGTGATGTTCCGCGAAGTGTACGAGGGAGAGTTCACCGCAGAAGCGGATGCAATGTTTACTAGCACCGGCTGGAAGCAGGAGCACAACCTATCGCTAGAGGCTTGATCACCTCGTGCCAGCCCGTTGCTTTGGACCCCATGCCAAGCCAACGGGTTGGCGGCGATTTTCAACACGCCATAGACCCCAACGGGGAGCGCCCAGGGGAGTGTATGGGGGAACAAATATGCGGCTCACTGCGGCTCACTGCAGGTCAAGACACAAAAAAACCCTTGGCTATAGCTGGAGCCAAGGGAAAGTAAAGGTTTCAAAGTACCCCGTAGGGGAGTCGGTGCTAGTACGGTTTTCACTTGGTTTTAGTGGGATTTACAGACATTCTGAATGCTCAGGGGAGCGCATAGGGGTAGTTATGAGTGAGGAAGTTGAGACAACTCGCAAGCTGGCGTTGAACGCAGAGAATGCGATCTATGAGGCTCTGGCGTTGAGTTCTGAGCCGATTAGCAAGGACACGGAAACATGGCTGAGAGCGGCTGCTATGTTGGTTCGTCGTGCAATCGAGTCGATTCCACAAAAGGCAGGCCAATGACTGGGGGGGAGCAGAGCGGCAACGGTGTTCCGCGATCCAGCCGAAAACCACACAACCACCTTGCAGGCTATAGGGCTGAGTTGAGATCAAAGCATCCTGGCCTGCCTGGACATATTGTAATCTTCGACCGCGCGAATGGCGGCGAGTGGATTGCAGCGGACGGCAGGTGGATAGTCATGCACATCGACGGTGATGCCCTCGGGTGTATGGTTGAAGTAGGCAGCATGCAGTCGGCTAGGGAGTTGATGAAGCACGTCGCCAACGGTGGCGATGAGGTAGATTTGGGACAGAACTAAGAGGCACAACGTGTGCGGTGTGCCGGTCGGGGGTTGATTTATGGCAGACGAATGTTTCATCGGACAATCTCATCACTGGGTTATTGACTGGTCCAAAATCACAACAGTCGAGCATCTGAAAGAGTTGCTGCAATGTTGTGATATGCAGCCAAGACCGAGTCACCCACAATTTGAAGAGATTAAGCATTTGTGCAAATTGATTGATTCGGATGGCAGGGCTTTGAAGCCGACCGATGAACATCAGCGATAACCGCGTGAGGGAAAGATCATGAATAAACCAGAAGGCCAAACGAACTGCGGTTCATCGCAGGGTTGTGCAACTAACGACACGCCTGCCCCGGAAGGTGGAACACATTGTTATCGTGCTGTGCCTCACTGGTGGTTGACAAAAGACGGAGATGCAAAGTGCCTCGAATTATACGAGCGACATTACAGCGCGTACCAATACGCCGATGGCAGAGAACGCAAGCTATTTTGCGGGCCGGGATTCAAGTTGGTATTGCGAACGGATACTGGTAATGCGTTTTTCGTGTGGCGGAAATTTATAGATGCGTGTATTGACGAGCGAACAGGACAACGGCAATCAGGGATCAACTGTGCGGCGTTCAGAAATGAAGGCACCGTCCTCAGCTCACGACTCATTCGCGAAGCGGATGCAATTGCTGATTTCATCTGGCCTGGTGAAAGGCATTACACCTACATCAACGAGAAAAGGGTTAAATCAAAGTTGCCAGGAGAGTGTTTCAGGCGTGCTCTTTGGCGATATGTTCGAGTTGGTAAAAGACGCCTCAGAACCAAAAGTGGATTATTGATCATGGAAAAAGAAGCAAGCAAGACACCGGAATTTGTCGATTTGGCTGAAGCGGAGAAGTTGCGGGTTTACAGATTCGAGGACGGAACCAAAGTTGAGTTGAAAGATGTGCGGCGAATAGCGGTGAGCGATAGCGGAACCCATCGCGTTGAAACCGGAGACGGTCGGAAGCACATCATTCCAACGGGGTGGAATCACATTGAGCTAGACGTTCCAACGTGGACGTTCTAGTCACGATAACATCGTCCGATAACCGCGAGAGGGAAAGATTATGAGTGAACAAGAGGGCCAATCGAACTGCGGTTCATCGAATGGTTCATCGGCCAGCGGTGATTTCAATGTGAGCGGATCGAAGTATCTTCGGGAGATGCGGTGCTTGGTTGATGGTCGAGCAGATGTTTATTCCGTATTGGAAGCGTTTGCTGTAACGTGTCCAGCACGTCAGCACGCAATCAAGAAGTTGCTGTGCAGCGGCATTCGCGGGAAAGGCGGTGCGATTCAGGATTTGCAGGAGGCGAGAGATGCAGTTGAGCGAGCGATTCAAATGCAACAGGTCCGATGAACGCCAGGATTGACTGAGCCCGAAAGGAAAAACCATGAGGCAACCAAAAGACGTTGATCGGGCTTCGGTCCAATCCATTGTTACACCGCACCCAGGGATTCACCAATTGATGAGTGCTGGAACCGCGAAGCATCGGTATGAAGATTTTTACGCTTCATGCGGTTGGAGCGTCAGACCTTCGTTTTTGTTTTGGTGGTACATGGAAGAAACACGAGAGCCAGGCGAAATGCGAGTCGGCCATTTGCATCCTGACTATTTGGAATTTGAGCAATGGCTGGAGATTCGCAAACCGCCACGAGACGTGAAAGTGTCGGTGTAACGTCAGCAATCACCCAGTTCGGGGAGAAGACATGGATTCAAAAGACGAGAGCACCGAGAACTTGGGTGCATTGCATGGTTCTACAGAGCATTTGCTTGAGTTTTCGTCTAGCAGTTCATCAGCAATCCCAGGGCTGAATGACAAGCAGGAGTGGAATGCGTGGGTGAATGATCTCCAAGAGTCTTTGGATTTTCAGGCATTGGTCGAGTTTTTAGAAGGGCTGAAGGAATGACGTTTGAAGACGCAGCGGATGATTTTGCCGATCAGTGCATAATTCATGGCAAGACCATGAAGGAAGCAATCAGCGAACTAGCAGAAGCGTGGGCGGATAAGCTCCGACAGGACGCAAAGACGGTTGAGACCGATGCTCACATATTGATTGAGCGTCAACGTCCGTATTCTCTGTAGAACATCAGCAATCACCGCGTCGGACGGTGATTAACCAAAACCATAGCCGCATTCCGACTGCGGTGCATTGATTGGTTATCGGGGAATTTATGGATATTGATCTTTTACGAGAGTTGGTGAACGTATTCAAGGAACTTGGCGGCGAAGCGAAGGAAGCATTTGTAGCATACTTGATTGTCACATACGTTCCCGGCTTTTTGCTTGGATTAGTGTGGACAGTTGGCGGCGTTTGGGCGATTCATAAAGCCATAGAACTTTTGCGAGCAATCCTTCCAAGTTCGCAGTTACTACGGGCATTTGGAGGAAGTTCGGTTTGGAGTGGAGGGGATCTGGATAAGGCTTGTGAGATACTGCGTGAAGCAAAGAAACCCCGATAACTAAGGGTATATCCTACAAAAATGTAGGATAATGTCCCGATTCGGACAAAGATCTACATTAGCTACCGCTAGGGAGGGGACAAATGAAAAGGCTAGGGATTTGGTGTAGCGCGGTTGTCTGCTTATCCACTGTGATGGTATTTAACTGGTTTGCTTGGCGCGTGCTCGTCCAGCATTGGGCTGGCCAGCAGTCAGTTGGGCAAGTGGAGTCCAGCGAGACATGGTATAACACAGTGATCGCTGAGAATTACGGGTGGCAGCAAAGTGTTCGCACACCAGTTGGCACTGAATGCGATATTGTCACAGAAGACTCTGCTATCGAGATAGAGTGGGCAAGGGCTCACAAAAGCTATGAGGCTCTCGGGCAAGCACTGCATTATGCAGACCAGCTAGCCAAGCGTCCTGGCATCCTGTTCTTACTGCGCGGCGATGATCGCGATGAACGACAAAAGATCATGGAACGGATAGGGCCGGTTTGCGTGCGGCTAGGCGTCACTGTGCAGTGGTATGACTGCAAGTCAGGTGAGCTTGACTGAACGTATGTTTATTGCGGGACTTTCGGGAGCTTTACCTTGCGGTTTTTTAGAATGAACGGGAGGAAGTTTTCAGGGATTTTTAGGTCGTTGACCTCAAACACTTGCTCCCAAGCTACTCGTTCGTCTGAAGATCTCCAACGGCTAGCTGTCGTATCTTCCAGAGTCGCAGTTATTGCCTCCATCCATAGTTTTCTAGCTGCTAGCTTCTCGTTATTGGTAATAATTCTTCCTAGCTGACTTTCTAGTCTTTGCGTTTGCTTACGATTAGTATTCAGCTGTTTTTCTAATTCTGCACCTCTTCGCGTGTCGATACAGTACATGTACGCGAATAAAACTGTGACCAGTAGGACTGGGGTCCAC
>Ga0180432_10005158_pt1 | contig 17560 bp, 20 predicted proteins | sample SS_ome_10_FD_132414 | JGI IMG/M metagenome (GOLD analysis project Ga0180432, IMG submission 132414) | Hypersaline lake sediment archaeal communities from the Salton Sea, California, USA - SS_1_MS_2 metaG | ecosystem: Environmental > Aquatic > Non-marine Saline and Alkaline > Hypersaline >...
AACAATTGAAATGAAAAGGGGTTCCTCTACATAGTGGCCCACAATGGCGACGACGAAAACGGAGTTTTTGGAAGTCCCCTTATAATATTGAAACATACTGCGATTCAATTCGAATGGGCGTGCATACAATCTCACAGATTCAATTTAATAACTTTTTATATAAAAATTTTATTGACATCGAAATGAGAGATCTGTATTATGTCACATAATAAATCATTCATACACAGATAGTAAACCTCAATGAGCGCATAAGAACAGCCGATAATACTATAACAGGTTTTGCATCCATCTTTTAATCCATAGACGGAGCGAAAACAATGATGAATAAGCGAGTTCTCATAGCTGAAAATGAGTCTATTGTTGCAATAGACATGAAATACATACTGGAAAAGAGAGGCTACTCTGTTGTCGATCTGGTGTTTTCAGGCGAGGCTGCGATACAGAGAGCAGAAGAGGTCAAACCCGACCTGTTCATAACCGGGGATTTTTCGAATGAAAAGGTACAGGGCATCGACGCCGTTCGAACAATACGCAATCGATGCGACATTCCCGTAATATACATAACCGCTCATAATGACAGGGAGATCTTTCACAAGGTTAACGAGTTAGGGAGAACCGAAATTATGACCAAACCGTTTTCCGAGAGCGATCTTTCGAAAACAGTTGAAATACTTTTCAGCACAGCCACTGTGTGCACAGCAAACAATCGCGACATAGTATAAGTTTCCCTCCTCTTCCCGCAGAGAGCACCCTTACACAGAAGCAGTGCGAGTTCTGTCCCTGCAGGCATCCGGAATGAATACAGGGCAATTTACCGTACAGCCGCGAATAGAAATCAGGAAACCTCATTCACCTTTAGAGAAATTGCACCGAAATTCATCTCTATCACTATACATAACTCGCTAAAAAATATACCTTTGATAAAAATATTATTTACAAACATTCATTTTTCAAACATTATTTGATTAATGAACGTTATTCGAATTTCTCAATAGGGGAGGAGAAATAATGTACGAGTCTCTCAAAGGTAAAACGGCACTTGTAACCGGTTCCGGCAAGAGAACGGGTATCGGGTATCAGATAGCGGATATACTCGCCTCGAACGGCTGCAATATCATAATCGCAGACATGGGGCGGAATGTGACCGAATCCGGTGGCGTTAGCACCGGCACGCATGATGAGATGGAGGAGATTGCGAAAGGATTGAAGGAGGAGAACGGAATTGATGCCCTCGCGGTTGATGTTGATGTAACCAGCCCTGCCTCAATCAATCGAATGGTGGAAAATATTAAAAAGCACTTCGAGCACATCGAGATACTCTGTAATAATGCCGGTGCCACCTTCGGCGCCAATCTGATACAGCTCTACGATGAGGATGCCTGGGTAAAGACAGTAGACATCAACCTGCATGGCACCTTCAGGGTTTCACAGGCGATCATACCATTGATGCTCGGAAAACCGGGAAGCATAATCAACATCTCATCGAAAGCCGGAAAGGAGCCCCCCCCATTGGGTAATGGAGCCTATGCAGTAGCAAAAGCAGGAGTAATTATGTTCACCAAGGTTCTGGCGAAAGAGCTGGGCGGCGCGGGCATCCGGGTGAATGCCATCTGCCCGGGACAGATCAACACCGAGATGAGAAGATGGGGGTACGATGTAGAAGCAACCGTACTCGATATCAGCCGCGAGGAGAGAATACAGCAGGTATGTGCTACCATCCCTCTGGGCAGAATCGGTGAACCGGATGAGGTGGCGAAACTCGTTGCTTTTCTCGCCTCTGAAGAATCCTCCTATATCACGGGCCAGGCGATTAATGTCTGCGGTGGTCAGATGCTGGCATACTGAGAACGCATCCAATTAAATTAACAATGAAGATCAACAAAACAATCAATCTGAATGTCGAAGAGGGGGATGTGCTCAAGAAGAGAGAACACTCTCTGCTCTATAAAATAAGTTTTTTTCTCTTCGCTGTCGTGCTTCTCGTTGCCGTCATTGCCCTTCCGAGCCCATCGCCCCTTGAGCGCGGCGGAGAGATCATTCCCCTCTCACCGAACGGCAAGATCACCCTGGGGCTGCTCCTGATGGCAATTGTCCTCTGGGTGAGCGAAGTGATACCTTTCAGCATAACAGCCCTCCTCTGCATGTCGCTGATCCCGGTTTTTGGTATCGAATCATTCAAGAATATCATCCGGCTTGGCTTCGGCAATCAGATAATCGCTTTTTTTATCGGCGTTTTGCTCCTCTCATCGGCGTTTACCCGAACGGGTCTTGGACGGAGGTTGAGTTACCTCATCCTCACCGTGATGGGAACGAAAACGAACATGGTCATACTCGGCTTCCTTTTCATGGGGGGCATGCTCTCCATGTGGGTGACCGATATGGCAGTAGCTGCAATGCTCATGCCCCTGGGAATGTCAATACTCCATCAATCGAAGGTCAGGCCACTCGAAAGCAATTTCGGCAGGGGATTGATGATATCCTGCGCCTGGGGACCACTCATCGGCGGCATCGCCACACCGGCAGGCTGTGGACCGAATCTCCTCACCATCAGCTTTCTCAGAGAGCTTGCGAATATCAGAATAGATTTTCTCACATGGATGAGTATGGGATTGCCCGCCTCCCTGATGATGATTCCCGTTGCCTGGCTTATTCTTACGAAGATATTTCCCCCGGAGATACAAGAGATACCGATAAGCAGAGAAGAAATCAGGAGGGGAATTGCTGAAATGGGAGCCCTCTCGGCAAAAGAGAAGTGGACGCTCGTTATATTCATACTGACCATTGGAACATGGTTGACATCACCCCTCTTAAAGAATATCACGAATGGATATATCGACCTGCCGATGCAGGCCGTTGCACTTGCCGGCGCCCTGCTCCTCTTTCTGCCAGGCGTAGAAGCGGTCTCCTGGAAAGAGGCGCAGGCGGATGTTGACTGGGGAGGAATAATCCTGATCTGCGCCGGAATATCGCTCGGCATGGTTGTGTACAAAACGGGAGCGGCGCGCTGGCTTTCATGGATGCTCCTCGGACCGGTTATTTCTCTTCCGGGAGCTCTGAAGGTGTTCGTCATCGTCCTCGTGGTGAGCTTGCTTCACTTGGCATTATCAAGCAATACCGTCACGGGCACGATAATAATTCCGCTCCTTATCGCGCTGGCAACCGATATGAATATGAATCCCTGGATCATATGCGCGCCCGCAGCCTTTTCATCTTCACTCGCCTTTATTCTGATAACCGAGACGCCGACAAATGTGATCCCCTACTCTTCCGGATACTTCTCAATAAAGGATATGGCTGTCGCCGGTGTGATAATGACCTTCGCCGCCGCTCTCTGCGTCGGTGTTTCGATACTTGTTTTCGGGAGCTTGAGCGGAAGTTACACGCTGCACTAGTGCAGGTCTCGTCGCTTGTGCAGCTGTTCAAACAGATGCCCGGTGATAACCTCGTATAAGGAGGAATACTGATGAAATACAACTTCACTGACAGGGTAGTCGTTGTAACCGGTGCAGCGAGCGGTATCGGTGCTGCTACCGTCAGCCTCTTCAGCCAGGAGGGCTCGAAGATCGGCATGCTCGACGTGGATGAGGCTTCGCTCAAGGATCGGCAGGAGGAGCTCGGAGCGGCCGGTGCCGAGGTTCTGGGCGTGCGCTGTGATATTACCGACGAAGATGAGTGCCAGCGATCCATGCAGAAGATCATTCAGCATTTCGGCGGCATCGACGTCCTCGTCAACAATGCCGGCATAACCCATCGTTCCGCCTTCATCAATACGGAAACGGCTGTATACCGAAAAGTGATGGATGTCAACTTCTTCGGCTCCCTCCATTGCACCAAAGCTGCAATTGCAAGCATCATCGAGCGGAAGGGAATGATCATCACAATCTCAAGTATTGCCGGTCTCGCTCCGACGCTCGGCAGAACCGGGTACTGTGCAAGCAAGCATGCGCTGCAGGGTTTTTTCTCAACACTGAGAACAGAACTGATGAACACGGGCGTTCACGTCATGATAGTGTGTCCCTCTTTTGTCCAAACCAACATACAGAACCGGGCGCTCGACGGCGACGGAACCATTACCTCGCATCCTCAATCGCGGGTTGGCAAACTGGGAACACCGGAGAGTGTCGCACAGGCAATCTTCCGGGGAGCTCGGAGGAAAAAGAATCTCCTGGTCCTCTCCCCGATTGGCAAGCTAAGCCATCTCCTCTACCGCTTCGTACCGAAGCGGTATGAGCACATAATGGTACGACAGCTCCGTGATGAGCTCATCAGATGAGGAGAGCTGTGCGATTATACAGATCAAGCATACATTCTTTATTATTTTTTTCTTCTCTGAGGAATATATTTTCAATGAATCGCAACGAAAAAATTAAATATGCGGAGGTCTAGTATGAAACTTTACAGCTTTACAAAATCCTATGAGCTTCTCGAAGAGGCGAAGAAGATTATCCCCAATGGCATTTACGGCCCCAGAAGCCCACAGTTCCTCACGTACGGTTCCTATCCTGCATTTATCTCCCGGGGAAAGGGGTGTCGAATATGGGATGTCGACGGAAATGAATATATCGATTACATGTGCTCTTTTGGCACAAACCTGCTCGGTCTCAAGCATCCGAAAATCGAGAAAGCTGCACGGAAGCAGTGGGATAAGGGTGATTGTTTTACCCTCCCCAGCGATTTGTGGGTTCCGCTGGGCAGGAAGATGGTCGAAACGATCAGGGATATGGACTGGTGTGCCTACGGTAAAAACGGATCTGATGTTACCTCCTACACAATCACCATAGCCCGTGCCCATACCGAAAAACAGGTCATACTCGTGGCCAACGGCTCATACCACGGTTCGCATTTCTGGTGTCAACCGCACGGTGAGGGAATACCCGAAGAGTGGCGAAGCTATATCAGCACCTTCGAGTACAACAACCCGGCCGACCTCTCCCGTGCAATTGGTGAGAACAGTGGTGATATCGCCGCTATTATGCTCACTCCCCATCGGCACGATGCTCTCCGCGATCAGGAACTGCCGACCGAAGAATTCGTTCGCACCGTGAACGCCAGTGCAAAAAAGGAGGGATTCCTCATAATTGTCGATGATATCCGCTGTGGATTCCGGCTCGACCTTGAGGGGAGCGCATCCCACTACGGATACGAAGCGGATATGAACTGCTTCGGCAAGGCCATGGCAAACGGATACGCTATTGCCGCCGCCATGGGGAAGGAGTATCTCAAGGCGGCGGCCGAGAAGGTCTACTTCACGGGAACGCATTTCTTCTCCGGCGTCCCCTTCGCAGCTGCACTGGCAACAATAGACGAGGTGAAGAAGAGCGGCGCCATCGAAAAGATCCGAACTCTCGGCATCCAGCTCATGGATGGCCTGCGGCAAGCGGCCGGAACGATTGGCGTCCAGGTTTCCCTCACCGGCCCACCGGCGATGCCCTATATGACCTGGGCAGAGGACCCGCTCTTTGAGAAGAACAGGTTCTTCTGTGGCGAGGCGGCGAAGCGAGGCATATTCTTCCATCCGCATCACAACTGGTTCATCTGTGCGGCAATGACCGAAGCCGACATCCGAAAGTCCGTTGACGTGGCCGCCGAATGCTTCAGATTGACAAAAGAGAAATTCGGAGGATAAGATGCAGTGGAATCATGTTGGCATAAAAACCGCCGATATTAAAAAATCGCTGAATTTCTACTGTGATATTCTGGGACTGCAGATACTCCAGGAGGTCAGCATTCTGGGGAAGACTTTCTATTTTGTGGGGAATGATTCCTTCTCAATCGAGCTTGAAGAGGGGAATCCCGAAAATACGCAGATAGACAGCAGCAATCAAACAGGCCTCAATCACATCAGTCTTACTGTTGAAGATGCTCAGAGCACCGTGCAATCGTTAAAAGAACAGGGTGTCACCATCCTCCTCGAACCGATACAGACGCAACCGGACCGCTGGGTCGCTTTCGTCCAGGATCCCGACGGAGTGTTTATTCAGTTCATTGAGTATGTGTGAGCACGGGAATCAGCATGGAAGAAGCGCAGGAGACTTCCCTTCACCCCCGCATTGAAGGGTGATCGGGGGGCGGTGATGCTTATCATCGAATGGCACGGTGCATGCCTGCATGTAGCGAGAGAGCAATCTGCTTTCGGAAAGGGACTCACGGCAACGAAGAATGGGATCGAAAGAGAGAAGACAACGCGAGAAGGAGCTCCGGAGGAAGCAGATCCTCGGCGCCGCGAGAACATTGCTGCTCAAGAAGGGACTCGGCGCAACCTCCATCAGTCAAATCGCACGGCTCTCCGAGCTGAGTGTCGGCACCATCTACTTCTACTTTAACAGCAAAGAGGAGATCTTTGCAGCACTGCAGGAGGAGGGGCTGGACATTCTCCACGGTATGATCACGGAGATCGCAGAAACAGCAGCCGATCCGAAGGATCAGCTTCGGAGAATAGCGCTGGCTTATCTGAATTTCACGGAAGAGAATAAGAACTATTTCGATGTGATCAACTATTTCCTCTCATCGCCCGATATCTTCTTCGCACCGGAACTCAAGGAGCGAATTGACGAGCACGGCAATAAAATTCTATCCGTTGTCCGCGGCATCATCGAAGAGGGAATCCGGAAGCGGCTTTTCAGAGAGGTCAATGCAATGAAACACGCCATTGTCCTGTGGAGCACCCTGCACGGCTTAATACAGTTTAAAAAACTGCGGAACACCATCCTTCATAAAGCAAACTTCGATGAGCTGTACCTCTATACCGTTGACAGCTATCTCAAAGGGCTCCTGCAGTAGTCACTCAGCCGAATGTTGCGACACCGAGGTATTTATCACAGGAAGGAAATAATTCTTGTCCTTTCAGAAGAAGCGGGCATACTCAATACTACCGTCCATATCATGACACCCGTGGATTTGACATCGACTGCCGGAGAGGCCGGATATGAAAAACAGGTTATTCAAGACAGCGCTCAGGGCAGGGATCATCCTCCTGCTTGTCGGCATCGTCCTGGAGATCGGCGTTCGTATCGTGATTGATCTCCCCGCCGATACTGACTTCTACAGCTCAATTGGGAAAAGTGGAATCGAGAAGCATCAGAAACGCTGGAAGGTGAAAACGGTAACAGGCGCAACGTGGATTCACCTCGGATGGATCGCCAACCCTGATAAAGAGGTTTATACCGTTTTTCAGAAGGGAGACAAGTGGACGCAGATCGGCGAAACGACTTTCGGGAGCTTTCTTATCAGACACCTGAAACCGGATACCGCTTATTCATTTCGGGTAAAAGCCAACAGCGACACCTTCGATTATACCGTGACAGCTCGTACCGCCGGGTGTCTCAGCAATAACATCTACATCCCTGAAATCAGCTCACGCTGGAGACCCCTCTTCCATCCGCAGAAGACCGGATCCTATATCAATGATCACACGATCTTTCGTTCTCCTGACGGGAAATGGCACGTGGCGGGCATAACCGCCTTTGGCGAAGGGGACTATTCCAGGGAGGTATACTTCGCTCATGGAGTGAGCAATGAATTTCCTCCCGCAGGGATGATGAGAGAGCTGGAGCCGATTGCCGATTACGGCCATCTGGCATGGGCACCGCACGTGGTTGAACACAAAAACAGGCTGTATATGTGGTTCTCCCCCCACCGGGGATATCTGGCAACCAGCACCGACGGCACTCACTGGCGGGAGGAGAGAGAGCATACCTTTCTCCCCTATCATCCACAGTTCCGCGATCCCATGATACTGAAGGTTTCCGAGAATCAATGGCTCATGTATGTAACCGCCCGTTCCGGATACTACTCAACCGTGGATGTATACCAGTCATTTGACCTCGTTCACTGGCAGTACATCAGGCCGGCACTGGAAACAGCATGCGGCTGTGAACGAGCAGGCGCACAGGCATCAACCGAATCCCCTTTTGTGCTGCAGCATAAAGGACGATACTATCTTTCCGTTACCTACAACAACGATTCCTTTTTCTGGAATCCCCTTCTGCTCACGATGAAGATCTGGCTCGATCGCGAGAATTACAATGAAACGCTCATATTTCAGAGTGATAACCCCTACGATTTCGGAATATACCGGGGACACCGTCAGCCTTCATCGCTGCTGACCGTTCTGAGCGCCCACGCGCCAGAATACTTTGAGCACAACGGTCAGTGGTACATCACGACTGCAGGATGGCCGTGGATTTCGACGCTTACCCGTGGGGAGGTTGCCTGTGCACTTCTGAAGTGGAAGCTCAAAGAGGAGTAACGGGATCACCCTGCACTACTTCAAGCGTCCGCAACCGGTTTATTGCCGCCGCCAGCTCGAATCCCCTGAATGCAGCGTAGTCGCCAACCGGATGAGGGCTGAGGACATCAAGCCCCTGCCTGTTTATATCTTCCAGCACCATGTCAATTATCTCTGACAGCGGACGTTTCCCATCCATATACTTTCGAGCATAGTGAATGGCATCGCCGAGCGCCCTCGTCTGGCTGACATCAACAAGCTGCTCGACTGCCCCCAGATCGATAACGCTCGTTCCGAATACGATCGACTGCAGACCCTTTGAGGTGATCTTCACCTCCCGCTTCCCCCTGCTCGGATCAAAGGAGTGCTTCACCGGTATTCGCGCCCGCACCTCCCCAAAGGCGGTTCCGCCCTCGGGTATCCGCTCCGAACGGTACTTCTCTGCAATAAACCGTGCCCGCTCGCCCACATCATGCGGACGATACTCCACCATGCACAGAACCGTATCCGCAACATCAAAATAGTCACCCGAGCCACCGATAACGAGCACGGTCGATATACTCCTGTCTCGAGAGAGCAATCTTACCTTGTCGACAAAGGGTGTGATCGGTTCCTGATCCTTTGCAACGAGCTCCTGCATCCGATGATCGCGGATCATAAAATTGGTTGCGGAGGTATCCTCGTCGATCAGCAGAACCTCACATCCCGCCTCAATCGCCTCAATGATGTTCGCCGCCTGAGAGGTGCTTCCGCTCGCATCGTCGGTGGAAAAGCTTATGGTGTCTTTCCCAAAGGGAAGGTTCGAAATAAAGGGTGATATACATGTTTTCTCGATTCGTCTTCCATCCTCAGCTCTAATCTTCACCGTTCGGGGATTGGTGACAACGAATTCCCGCCCGTCACCGGGGAGGTGATTGTAGACACCGAGCTCAATGGCATTGAGCACCGTCGATTTCCCATGATAGCCGCCGCCGACAAAAAGCGTGACACCCTTCGGAATGCCCATGCCTTCAATCCCGCCTCGATTGGGTACTGTAAGTGATATCCGATGCGACGGTGTCGAAACGAAGGGAATAACATCGGCACCGCGAAGCGGCCGGGAATCGATACCGCTCCTCCGGGGGAGAATCGACCCATCGGCAATAAAGGCAACGAGATCGTGCTCGTTGAGCTGATTCCGCAGCGCATCGGCGTCCTCAGCAGTTTCGACATGCCGGTAGAGATCAGTGCTCTTGATATTCTCATAGAACATCGATCGACGAACGATCTCGGGAAGCTCCTGCATAAACATATCACGAGCGTGCCGTGCTGCAACCCGCCTCCCCAGTGCCGGGAGGCCCATAACAAATCTGGTCTCAACGTACTCAGCAGTGATGCGTACCGCAGTCCGCTCGAGTATCTCCTGCCCCGGGCGATCAATTGCTATCAGGCCGCTCTTACCCGTTCCACGATTTCCGCGGACAATGTTCCCTGTCGCCTCATCAAAGAGCCGGGCAATGAAATCGCGAAGCGCGATCTCCCGGCTCCGGTTCATGAAAGAATCTTCAGGAAATCCCGCTCGCTCCTGCGGCACCCGAATCCGTATCCTGCTGGGCGACGCGAAGGGATCACCCTGAACGTGATCGATGAAAAGCGTATACTCCCGGCTTCGATAGGTGCCCGCAATATCCTTGTACGCTTTATATCCTTTCCCGTCGATTCGACCGAGTATTGTTTCAAGCTGATCAATCTCCCTCATCTGTTGAGCTCCGCACTATCTCTTTTGCAACAAGGTACAACCTCTTATCGGAACCGATCACATGAGTGAGTATCGCCTTAACGTCAACGATATCACCATTGGCAATGCTCCAATCCCCTTCGGCATAGACGTCAGAAACACCGGAGAAGATATCCCGCTCCCGATAATCCACCAGGAGATCGAAGAGCACGCTGTCGCCCTTTCTCCTGAGATTTGCGACCCGCCCGCGCCACTGAACGGCGACACCCTGATAAAGGGGCGGATCCTGAGCAATCTCCTTATAGGGACGAGCCTCAAACTCGCGTTCCTCAACATCCATAACGAATTTGATGAGAAAATCAACCCGTTCCTTCACCATCATATTGACATTACTGTTATTGAGCTTATTCAACAGCAAGAGAGCACTGTTATACTTTTCCCTCTTGATGAGCTTTTTCGCCCGGGAAAAGTCATTCTCTATCGATTCATTCGAGTAGTAAAACATCTTCGTCCTCTGGCGGCTCATTTTCTCAAAGAGATCGTACCGCGCGGGACCCAGATGGATCTGATCGATATTCACCCCGGCGGTTTTCCGAACTGACGTAAAGAAATGGGCACGAGGTAGGCCATACCGATAGAGCATTATCGCAAGTAACACAAGAAAAATGATACCGACAGGAATCGCGATCCAGAGATAAGACGCTTCCCACGGAGCACCATCGATGAAATCATGCCTGAGGGGTTTCGGTATCCGCATAAAATCGCTCAGACGGGCCTCCTTCTGCAGGCGAAGAAAATCATCGACGTCTCTGATTATCTTCAGTGACTTCATAATCTGTTTATCATCGGGAAAGCGATTGAGCGCATCAACATAGCGAACGAGAACACTCTCATGATGAGCCGAAGATTTCAGTGCAAGAAACAACTCGAGATGGATATAGGGCCTGTACTCCGGATCGATCATCCGAATCCGTTTGAGCATTGAATCCGCTTTCTGGAACTGATCGGCCAGCAGATATGCGAGGGCAATCAATACATAGGGATAGGGGTGCCTGATGCCCGAATCTATGACCTTCTCCAGGAGCACAATGGCATCACGGTACTTTTTCCTTCGGTATGATCGATATGCTTCTTTTACGAGGACATAGTCAGAATGTGTCTTTTCCGATCGCGCTGTGGAACCGCTAGAAGTCTTCCGTATCATCACCCTTTCGCCTGAACAGGCCTGTTATCTCGTCTATGAGCGAAACATTATCATCTCTGCTCTTGCCGATCAGAAAACCGATGAGAACAAAGAGGATTATGATGAAGGTCTTTACAATGCCCAGGGTAAAAACAAGCACGCCAAACAGGAAGCCGAGAAATCCGCCCAGAGCCTTTCCCGGATTCTCGTTGATCCACCCACCAATATAATTAACAAAACTCATCCTATTGCTTTACCCTCTCAACATATTCACCTGTCCGGGTGTCAATCTTGATGATATCTCCCTCCTCGACAAAGAGCGGGCAGCTTATCGTGGCACCCGTTTCGACGCGAACCGATTTCATGACATTCGTTGCCGTATCCCCCCGCACGGCTGGCTCAGCGTAGACAACCCTGCGGGACACGAATATCGGGGGCTCAATCGATATCGGCCTCCCCTCGTAAATGGCAATCTCGACCTCGTCACCCTCTATGATGTAGTTCAGAATATCATCGACATACTCTTTCGCGATCGACTCCTGATCATACGTTTCCGTATCTATGAAAACCAGGGCATCACCATCATCGTAGCTGTACTGCATCTTCCGCTTCTCCAACCGCACATCCTGAACCTTCTCGCCGCCCCGGTAGGTTTTATCGAAAATGCTGCCCTTCGTCAGCGATTTCAGCCTGGTCCGCACGATTGCGCCGCCCCGCGCCTGCTTCACATGCTGGAATTCAACCACCGAACAGATGTCATCATCAACCTTGATGACGGTCCCCTTTCTCAGATCATTGCTCGTTATCATTCTCCGCTCCGCTTATACCACTGTCATCTTCTTCGAAGATCGGGTTAAAACCTCACAGCCGTGAGGAGTTATCAGAACCATATCTTCAATGCGCACACCACCCCGCTCAGGGAGATAAATTCCCGGCTCGATGGTGATGACCATATTCTTCCGTAATCTCACATCACCCGCACTCCTGACTGCCGGCAACTCATGAACCTCAAGACCAACTCCATGCCCGAGAGAATGGCCGAAAGCATCCCCATAACCCGCTTGCGTAATATGATCACGTGCCATTCCATCAAGCGTACCGGTCAATACACCGGGGCGAGCTCGATCAATTGCCTTTTCCTGAGCCTGTCGGACGATTTCGTAGATCCGTTTGAATTCGGGCTCAATGCTATTGACAAAGATCGTTCTTGTCAAGTCCGAATTATAACTGTCATACACACACCCCATATCGATGAGAAGTATGTCACCCCTCTGAATGCGTTTTGTCGGTGAGGTGGTATAATGGGGCATCGATGAATTGCTGCCGGAAGCCACAATCGAATCGAAGGATGTTTTTCGACAGCCATTGGTGCGATAGAAATACTCAATCTCAACTGCAACATCCCACTCGGTTATTCCCGGTCGTATCATGGAGAGAAGATGGCTGACACACCGATCGGTAATCGCAGCAGCTTTTTTGAGAGCGGCGATCTCGTTATCATCCTTTGTCAGTCGCAGATGATTCACCGCATCTCCACCCGGTTTGAGGGTGATGCCACGCAATTCCTTTTTCAAAAGCAGATAGCTCGAAAGCGTTAAGGAATGCTCTTCGAGAAACAACCGCCGGGAATCGAGCCGCTTCATCACCTCACGTATGGAGTGCGCGAGAGTGCTCGTCTGCAACACAAACTCCAGAGAGCGCGGCAGAATGCTCCTCGCGTATTCCTCGTAGCGTGAATCCGAAATAAAGAACGATTCCCCCTCATTCACGATGAGACAGGCGGCAGTGCCCTGAAAGCCGGTGAGATACTGTATGTTAATGAGACTTGAGATACAGTAGGGAAGCCTTCCCTCTCCGCTCAGTGTGTCCGTTAATCTTTTGAGCCTCTTCGATTTCATCTCTACCTGCCGTATCAATACCAATTATGATCAAGAGCCGAACCGTTCTGTATCAACCGCACCGCATAATCCGATGATTGCATCCGCATCACGTTCTCCCATTACATGAGCTCGTCAATAAATTCCAGGATAGACAGGAGACCCAGCTCTTCCAGGAATCTGGTGTAATAAAATATCCCGAATTGTTCCAGGAAATGAAATATGACAAATACCGCAACGACAGCCCACCAGAACCACTTCTTCCAATTTATTGCACTGTCCTGTTTCTTCTTCCGCCTCATGCCGATCTTCCATTACCCAGCTCCCTGTTCATTCGAAAGGAAAGACAATGCTTCAAAAGGGAGAAATGCGGGGATATATATGAATGCATCATCAAAACAGGTCAAGAATTAAAGTCTTTTCTACCCGAAATGCACGGGAAACGGTCTTTTCATCTCTCTTGCGATCCTGCAAAAAAAACGCGAATTGCTCTTCACAGTATTTTAAAAAGTGATATCATAGAAAAAAAAATATTCCACTACTTTCCATACCTTCGTCAAAAATTTACAGAGAAACTTGAAGATAATCACACATTAATATATATTGATAATATAAGGGGACTTTTAAAAACTATTAATAGTATGTTCCCGTGGCCAGCATTCTTTTTCACATCCTGTGCACGATACCAGGCGTGATGTTGCGCCGCTGTGTGCACAAAACCCTATTAAACCAGTATTTACAATTTGTTGACTAATGTAAATACTGTTTTTTTTGAAATTCCAATATAATTTTTTCTAAGGAGGTATATAAAAATGTTTAAGAAAATTATTATATCAACGATTGCTATCACTTTTGCCCTCTCCGCCATCGGCTGCGGAAAAGCAGACAATTTTCTCCCGAACAAGGCTCTGGAACACTACTTTGAAGCGCAGAAAAGCAAAAACTGGATTAAGGTTTACGATCTCCTCTCGGAAGAGTTCAAAGCACAGCTCGGAGAGAGGGTGAGTTCAGCTGAAGGAGATCGGGAATTGGAAGCAATGAAGAAAAAGAATCCCGATCTAAAACTCGACACAACCAGGGACAAGGTTATCGCTTTCCTGGATGCGCAGGACAGGAGCACCGGCGAGTTCATCGGTTATGAGATAATCAAGGTTCCGGACGTTGAAAAGGATAAAGCCGAGATCACCGCCACGGTTTCAGTCACGAGAAAAGCGGCGGGAAAGGAGAAGAAAAAGATACAGGAAATCACTCTCAAGCTTGAGAAAAACGGATGGAAAATTATGGGTGGAGAGAAGCAATAGGATGCTCATGCAACTGATTTCATATGGAACATGTAAAGGGAGAGAGCCCGCAGAGGCTCTCTCTTTTCATGAATTCTGCAAAAATTCTTCTTGCCGGCCTGCCCCCTGACGGTATCATCAAACCGACAGACGAAACAGGCGGTTATCCGACGAATACCGAGGAACGAAACACCCCATGCTTCAGATAACAACTGCAGAAATTGACCTCAACGCAATCAAACATAATATCTCCTTGATTAGAAAGAAGCTGCGCAATAAGAAGATACTCCTCGCCGTAAAGGCGAACGGATACGGGCACGGCGCTGTCGCCGTTTCACAAGCCGTTGAAGATGAACAGCTCATCGATATGCTCGGGGTTGCAACGCCCGCTGAGGGTATCGAACTCAGACAGGCCGGCATTCAACTGCCGATACTCGTTCTGGGGCTCATACTCCCCGACGAGGAGGTTATTGCATCTCTCATCGAGTATAATCTCTCGCAAACTGTTGCCGATGCCGCTGTCATTGATGCAATCGCACGGATTGCGCGACAGATGAATACAGCGATTCCGCTTCACCTCAAGATCGATACCGGTATGGGGAGAATCGGATGCGAACCGTCAGAAGCCGTTGGTCTCGCGGAGCACGTAACAGATCAAACATCTCTTGTCCTGGAAGGTGTTTTTTCCCACCTGCCGGTCTCGGATATCCCCGAATCAGATTTCACGAGACAACAGATTGATCAATTCAAGCATCTTATACGAGCTATTGAGGAATCCGGCATAACCGTTCCCTCTATTCATATTGCGAACAGTGCCGCTATCCTTAATGACGATGAGCCGGCGGGAAACATGGTCCGGGCCGGCATTATGGCATACGGATATCTTCCATCACCAGCCTGCAGAAGGAGTATGCCAATCATCCCCGCAATGACGCTGAAGAGCCGTATTGTCTTCCTCAAGAGGGTACGGAAGGGGACTCCCCTCTCCTATGGCCACACCTACATCACCGATAGAGATGCCACCATTGCCACAATACCCGTTGGATACGGCGACGGATACAACCGATTGCTCAGCAATAAGGGGAAGGTGCTTATCAGCGGAAAGGAATACCCCGTTGTCGGACGGGTGTGCATGGATCAGGTGCTCGTTAATCTCGGCGATGATCATCATCACCTCGGAGAGGAGGTAATACTCTTCGGCAGGGAGACCATTACGGCTGAAACGATAGCGGAGTGGACTGAAACTATCCCCTATGAAATCACCTGCTCAGTCTCCAGGAGGATTCCCCGGGTATATCATACTTGAACAATCAGCCCTGTTTGAACCGCGCCATGAGCTGCCGAATAAAATTCGACATCCGGGTCAGGACCAGCGCGCTGATGATGACATCGAGAATGCGGGGAAAATCCAGTCCCGTACCCCGAAAAATTCTCAGCACCTCCACCTTGTAACAGAGGAAAAATGCAACCAGTATGATTATCGCATCCCTGGTCGCTTCAACCGGCCTGCTCGATTCCAGATCACGCAGTGCCGACATCGAGAAAATTGCCATCACCGCCGCCTCGAGTATGATTGAAATGACAAAGATATTGATAATATTTTGAATTAAAACATCACCATTCATAGAGCGTCCCTTCTCCTTTACGGAATAAAAGATGAATCCTCTGAATGAGGAGCGCGCTCCCGCAAGAATGCTCCTTCACTCTTCCGGTAGCTCAATGCCGGGAAATACGAGTTTCTCCGATTCACCCCCTGAAAGTGTAATAATATCATACCCGAGAAATAAAATCAAGATCATTTCTCTGAAGTGTTCCCGGCAACACACATTCTTCACTGTAAAGGCATCTTCAGGGCTGCATAGTCTGCAGATAGTTCTTAATCTTATTCCGGATGGAATCAGGCAGCTTGATGCCAATCGACTTGAGTCTCGACTCGTACTTATCAAAAGAGCGAATGTGCTGCGTGGTGTTGATGAATATCTGAAAATAGGAACGGATGCTCCCCTCCAGTTCTCTCCGGAACTCGGGGTTCTCGTTCAGCATATCCTCGAGCGGCGCGATAACCTTGTAATTGATGGGCCTGCAGATTGAACGGTAGGCGACAAACCGCTGGGTCACCTCGCATTCATAGTCCATATTCCTGATGCTCTTCTCGACAACACTGAGATCAATACAGTCAATAATCTCAAACAGATACCCGTCACCGAGATGTCCTTGTATAAGGTTCTCAGCCCGCTGAAAGTGCTCGCACTGCGTCCACATGGACTGGCATTCGGCATTGCAGCGAAGATAGAGCACCACATCAATATCAGAACTCGGCTGCGAGAGCCCGACATTCACTGAGCCGACAACATCCATGGCAATCTCGTCTAATTTCCCCTCCATAAGCTGAATGGCCTTTTCAAGCTTATCTACTCTATCCTCCGTCTCCTGCGTCTGAAAGAGCCGGAAGAACTTCTTCAGTTCATTAAACATGGCTATTTCGGGAATGTGCGGGTAATTATCCGTTTTGAGATCATAATTCTCCCTGCGGTGAAGTGCGTTCAATCGATCAGCATCAATTATCTGCTCCTCGATACCCTTTTCGCCTACAAGGTACTCAACGACATCATAAATTCGATCCTCCACCAGTTTTCGGAAAGGAATCCGCCGCACAACACCCTTCTCGACTTCAACACTGTAAAAGAATCCTCCTTCAGAAGTATCTCCGGTTATGGTGATTACCTCACCGAAGTTCGATGGATTAAGATATATCGTCCCCTCGGCATTCTCAACCCCCCACTCGCTGTGAACATGCCCGGTCAGGCATAGCAGAACCGGATTATTATCGCAGAATGTCCTGAGAGCCGGAGAACCCGAAGGACCGATAAAGGATATTCGGTCGTGAATGCCATGAGCCGGCTGATGAGAAACGATGATGTCCGGCTTGACAGCCTTGAAAAACCGGTACATCTCATTCTTTCGGTCATCAACACCGATTCCGGCAAGATACTTCACCACATATCGCTCGGGGATACCCGCTGTCCAGACATCCGCTCCGCCATACCCGGCAATGGTTATATCATCTATCTGATACCAGTGCATATGTAGATCCCGTTCATGCAACGAGGTGTACTTGAGGTCCATATCGTAATTCCCCGGCAGGCAGAGACAGGGTGAGGAGTGCTTCGTCGAGAGAACATTCTCCAGCACTTTGTACTTCTGCTGCATAACCCGCCTGGCCCGTATGGTATACTGCTGATACTTTGATCCCTTCTCCTGAATCTCCTCGGGAAT
>Ga0180432_10005159_pt1 | contig 17559 bp, 9 predicted proteins | sample SS_ome_10_FD_132414 | JGI IMG/M metagenome (GOLD analysis project Ga0180432, IMG submission 132414) | Hypersaline lake sediment archaeal communities from the Salton Sea, California, USA - SS_1_MS_2 metaG | ecosystem: Environmental > Aquatic > Non-marine Saline and Alkaline > Hypersaline >...
AGGCGCATAACGAGAACCCGAAGAACTTCACTTGGACCGCGAAAGCCCAAGACATCCTGGCCAAGGTCGCACGCGCCAAGGCCATCTTGGATAATCAACCAACTGCGTGAAACACTACACTAGAGTATAGCTCAGGAACGCGGCGGTGACAACCCCCTCGTTCCAAAAACTTGCGGCAGTACCCGCATTCTTCCGAATTGCGCGCTCTCGGTCATGCGCAACCCTCACGCGGCAGCGCGCCCTATGCCCGCGCGGCCAGGTCGCTGCAGCCCGGCGCATCCTTGGCGTTCCTGGCCAGCTCGACGAGCCACTCCGGGAAGCCGCCGCCCGCGTCCTCCTTCGCCTGTGCGAAAAGACGGTCAACGACCTCCCGGTTTTCGGCGGCAACGTTGCCCGCGAACGGGTCAGCAGCCTCCAGGTCGCGGAGCAGGACACCGGTCCCGTCCATCTTACAGTTGAACCACCACCTGTCCGTGATCACGGTCACCATGGATCCCCACCCCACCGTGGCGTGATCGCGCGGCCCGGCCTGGCCTTCCACGGCCTGCGCCAGGAATGCCCTGCCGTCGATCGCCTCGAGCGGCTCGACGTTGGCCGCAGCAAGGATGGCGGCCGTGATGTCGTGATGCTGCACGAGCATGTTGCTCGTCGTGCCGGCGTGCTCGGCCTCCGGGAACCGGACCATGAGCGGCACGTCGTACACCTCCGGACTCGACGGGTACCCCCTCTTGCCCAGGTAATCCATGTCGCCGATGGAGTGGCCGTGGTCGGACGTGAAGATGACCATTGTGTCATCGAGCAGGCCGAGCACGCGCAGGCTCTCCATAAAATAGCCGAACCAGCGGTCACACATCGTAACCACCCCGCTATAGTTCGCCTGTGTCCTCTCGATCAGCTCCGGGGCCATCTGCGAGGTGTCCAGGTACCCGGACCTCACCTGCTCCTGGCCGTCCTTGTCGAGATACATCCTGCGGTAATGCGGCGGGGCCAGCCACGGCTCGTGCGGGTCGAACGACTCAACGGTGAGAAAGAACTTGTCCGCGTCCTGGTTCTGCTCCAGCCACAGCGCCGCCTCCTTGAGCACCCGCGGCGCGAAGTAGTCCTCCTCCTTCGTCCGATCGCGCATGTTCAGGATGCACTGCTGGATGAACCGCAACCCGAGCTCATCCTGCATTTCCTTGGGCAGCCAGTGGTCAATTTCGGCCTGGGTCAGCCGCGGCCCGGACCGATACGGATCCGTCTCCTGGCCTCGCAGGAACAGCCACTGGTCGAAACCGCGCCAGTAGTTCTTCGACGGCTTGAACATGTGGTACGCGTCTGCGACGAGCCCGGTCCGGTACCCGGCCTCCTTGAGCATCTCGGCCAGTGTGGCCTGATCTTCGGGGATGGGCCCCCACCCCGGCGCGCCGACGAAATCTCCCTTCAGCCGGAAGTCGCCGTTGTGGAACGGAAACACCCGCCGCCCCGTATAAATCGCCCGCCGCGCCGGAAGCGTCGGCAACGACTCGGGAAACGCCCGCGTCATCATTACCGATTCCTGCGCGAACGTGTCGAAATGCGGCGTCTGCACCTTCCCCCACGGCGGAGAGCCGTACACGCCGACGCAGTCCTTGCGCAGCGAGTCAAAGATCACAAGAATGATGTTCACGGTCGGCAACTCCTTTTCATGATGAACGGCGAATGGGATCCTTCTCGAACCTGTCACAGATCCCGCAACCTACACGAGGTCCCGGCGCGTTCTCAAGACCTTTTAAAGACGTCCCGATCGCTTCCAGCTTCGACGGGCCATGTGCTCGAGGCCGCGAGCTCAGCGGGCCCGCTTCTTACCTGTTGCCATGATCGCCAAGCCGCACTACACTCGCGGCGCCCTGGAATGAGGAGAGTCTTCCCAGGAAAAGCAGCACGCCGAACGGAGCTGAGGAATGCTGAGACGACGCGTGTTCCGGAGTCCCCTCTGTCTGCGCGCCTTCTTTCTGGAGGCCTTTTTTCTAAAGGCCTTCGCCGCGATCATGTGCCTGGTAGCGACGATGACGCCGGGCGCCGCGCAGGCACGGTCGGAAGTGGACCTCTCGGGCAACGGCTGGACGCTGTGGCTGGATCCGGAAGCGAAGTGGCAGAACGATACACTTCACTTGCCGCCGGTCAAGCTCGATCAGCTCCCCACCGTCCCGCCCACAGGCGGGTGGGACGCGATGTACTCCAACAAGGGAACGCCGGTGTCGGTGCCCGGCACCGTCGAGGAGTATACCTGGGACAACATCGGCGACTACACAGGCGTGAGCTGGTGGTGGCGCGACTTCACGCTGCCCAAGGCCGCCGAGGGCAAGCGGGTGTTTGTCCGATTCGAGTCCGTCCGCCTGCGCGCCGAGGTGTTTGTCAACGGCGAGCTCGTCGGCTACGACCTTATCGGCAACACACCATTCGAGGTGGACATCACGGGCAAGGGCAAGATCGGAGAGGCCAACCGCCTCGCCGTGCGCATCACGGACCCCTCCGGCAACTTCGCCTGGTACGATCCGGCCGTGCATCAGTGGGGGTCGTACAAGATCCCGGCCGGCCACGGCTTCGGCGGCATCACGGGACGCGTCACGCTGCTCACTGTTGACCCTGTATACGTCGCCGACATCTTCGTGAAAAACAAACCCTCCCTGCATGACGTTGACGTCGAGGTGGAGGTCTTCAACGCAACCACGTCTGCGGTCACGGCCGATCTCGAGGTCTTCGTCTGGGAGCACGGCCCGCGCCGGCGCATCATACACCCCACGACGATCCCGCAGGTCGAGCTGAAGCCGGGCGCGAGCGTTGTGGCGTGTTCGATGTCCATCCCCGATGCGAAAACGTGGGACACCGAGCATCCGAACCTCTACGTCTGCGAGGCGAGAATCATGGCCGGTGACGGGCCGCCCACCGACGCCGCGCGTGTGAAGTTCGGGTTCCGATGGTTCGGCGTTGACGGCATCGGCGACGACGCCATGCTCCGCCTCAACGGCAAACGCATCGTCCTGCGCTCGGCGATCAGTTGGGGCTTCTGGCCGACGAACGGGATCTTCCCGACGGAAGAGCTGGCCCGGCGCCAGGTCGAGAGCGCCAGGAAACTTGGCCTCAACATGATCAATTTTCACCGCTGCATCGGCCAGACGATCTCGCTGGACAAGGCCGACGAGATGGGGCTTCTGTACTTCGAGGAACCCGGCGGCTACGCCTGCCACGGCGGCGATGCATTCAGCTACGCCTGGGCCCGCGAAAAGCTGCTGCGCATGGTCAAACGCGATCGCAACCACCCCTGCCTCGTTATTTATAATATGATAAACGAGGAGACCACTCCGCCCGCAGACCGAAATCGCAAGGACATGGCCGACGCCCACGGCCTCGACCCCACGCGCGTGATCACCTACACCTCCGGCTGGGCCAAGGACGGCGACGACCCGATCAAGCTCCACATGCGCCCCTACGACGACACGCAGTACGTGCGCGGATGGTACGACGTCCACCACGCGCTCGGCCCCGGCGTGTACCAGGACCACCTCTACCAGGGCCCGGCGCAATACATGCTGCGCACGGACAACAAGGCTGAAATCGTCTTCTGGGGTGAAGAAGGTGCGAATGCAGCCCCGCCCCGACTCGAGAAAATCCATGCGCACCTGAAACGAACGAAGCGCAACGGATGGGACGGCGCAGCCTACAAGGAATGGTACGCCGCGTATGAGAAGTATCTCGATGACAAGCGCCTTCGCGGTTACTTCCCGACCGTGGACGCCCTGACGCGCAGCCTGGGCAACACCGCCTACTACTACCAGGGCCGCATCATAGAGAACGTCCGCATCGGTGACGTGGCCGACGGCTACGTCATCAACGGTTGGGAATCCGAGCGCCTCGAAAACCATTCCGGCATCGTGGACTGCTTCCGCAACCCCAAGGGCGACGTCGAGGTTCTCGCGCACTACAACCAGCCGCTCTACATCGCCGTGAAGGTCCGCAACAAGATCGTGCAGGTGTCGGACACCGTCGTGACGGATTTTTACATTGTAAATGAGGAGGACCTCACCGGGTCGTTTCGGCTGGAGGCATCATTGGTGGGGCCGAATGGCAAGCCTGCGTGGACGCAGCAGTGGCCGGTGACAATCTCCGGCGGGGACGTCTATGGCCAGCTTCTCGTCGAGGGAATCGAAACCCAAGTGCCGGGGCCCGCCGGGCATTACGTGGTGCACGCCAAGCTGGTCGGCAAGGACGGTACAGCAAGGGCGCTGGGCCGGGATGAGATCTTTGCCGTGGACTGGAAGGCCGCCACGGTCCCGCCCAACGGCGCCGTCGTCGAGGGCGGACAGACGCTGCGCGACTTCCTCAAGAACTCGAAGGGCGTAACGCTGCCCGACTACTCGCCCGAAATCGGGAGGCTTGATTACGTCCTCGTCGGCGACATCTACCCCGAGCGTTGGGCCGTCGTCCCCGCCGACCGCTTGTTCACCGACGATGGGAAAACGCCCGGGCTCGACGCAGAGTACTTCAGCGGCAGGAACCTCGCAAAGAGCGTGTTGAAACGAGTTGACGCGAAGATTGACTTCGAGTGGGGCGGCGGTGCGCCGGCGGAAGCCGTCGGCGCGGACGATTTCAGCGTGCGCTGGACCGGCACGATCAGCCCGCCTGAGAGCGGACAGTACACATTCCGCACGGTGACGGACGACGGCGTGCGGCTCTGGATCGCCGACGAACTCGTTATTGACAACTGGACCGCGCACTCGCCCCAGCTCGACACCTCGAAGCGCATCGCGCTCGAGGCCGGCAAGACATACAGCATCAAGCTCGATTTCTTCGAGGCATACGGCGGCGCCATCGTCCGGCTGTTCTGGACGACGCCGTCAATGATGGCGGAAGCCGATGCACTGGCCGGCAGCGTCCTCGAACGCGTCAAGAGCCACGGCACCACGGCCCTCGTCGTGGCCGCCGCCGAGCGCTGGGCCGCTTACATGGCCGAGCGCGGAATCATTGCCGGCTACGACGGCATGATGACCGTTGGAAACGTCTGGGTCGGCGGAAATCTCTTCGTCAGAAAGCACCCGCTTTTCAAAGATCTCCCCGTGAACCAGGGCATGAACTGGGAGTACCAGGCGCTCGTCAACTATGGCACGCGCCGCTACGGCCTGATGCTGACCGGCGAGGAAGCCGTCGTCGGGACCGTGAACGCGCACGAGCCGCGCGTCGGCACGGCCGTCGCCGTGTTCAAACACGGCAAAGGCCGCATCGTGCTTTCGACGCTTGACTTCCGCGGCCTCAACGCCCAGTCCGCCCCCGCTCACGTAACGAAAAAGCTGATGTGCAACTACCTCGAATATGCCGCCGGGCACGAGTAAGAGCGTACCGGACCGTCACGAGGAACGTCTGATGAAGGCAAATCGCGAAATCACTTCCGCATCGCTTCTGAACCGAAGGGAATTCCTTCGCCTCGTCGCCGCCGGCGGCGCTGCAATGTCCTTGCCCCGCTTCGCGCTCGCCGCCGGCGCCGCACCGGAAGCCACGCCGCCCAACGTCGTCATCATCTTCGTTGATGACCTCGGTTACGACGACCTCGGCTGTTTCTGGACGGCGCGTCCGGAGCCGGGATACGAGAAAATCGAGACACCCCACCTCGACGCCATGGCCGCAGGCGGCGTGCGGTTCACCGATTTCTACGTCGCCGCCTCCGTGTGCACGCCCTCGCGCGCCGCGCTCGTGACAGGCTGCTATCCGCAACGCGTCGGCCTCGCCGGCCCCACGCTGGTTTTACACCCGAATTCCACAATCGGGATCAGCGACGACGAGGTCACGATCGCCGAGCTGCTCAAGGCCCGCGGCTACGCGACCGCCTGCATCGGCAAGTGGCACCTCGGCCACCTCACCCCGTTTCTCCCGACGCGCCACGGCTTCGACCGCTACTACGGCATTCCCTACAGCAACGACATGAAGCCCAGCGTGCTGATGCGGGACGAGGCGGTCATCGAGCAGCCCGTCGTGCAAGCAACGCTGACTGAGCGGTACACGGCCGAGGCAATCCGGTTCATCAAAGACAACAAGGACAAGCCGTTCTTCCTCTATCTCCCTCACACCATGCCGCACACGCCTCTGCACATTTCGGACAAGTTCAAAGGCAAATCCCGGCGCGGCCTATACGGCGACGTCGTCGAGTGCCTCGATTGGAGCGTGGGCCGGATCCTCGACACACTCGCCGAGCTCGGTCTCGACAAGAACACCCTTGTCATCTTCACCTCCGACAACGGGCCATGGCTGCTGCGAGGCAAGCACGGCGGCAAGGCTCACCCCCTCCGCGCAGGCAAGTGCACGACGTATGAAGGCGGCATGCGCGTGCCGTGCATCATGCGCTGGCCAGGCAGCATCCCCGCCGGCAGCGTGTGTTCCGAGGTCGCCACGACGATGGACCTGCTTCCCACCGTCGCCGGCCTCGCCGGGGCGGCCGTGCCGCAGGACCGCATCATTGACGGGCGGAACATTCGGCCGCTTATGACCGGCGCCGCCGACGCGAAGAGCCCACATGACGCCTTTTACTATTATCACAAGTACACGCTCCAGGCCGTGCGCAGCGGCAAGTGGAAACTCATGTTTCGCCGCACCACGAGCCAGGAGTACCCTTACAGATGGCCCGGCATGAAAAAGCACGGGCACAAAAACGAGGCCATCCCCGACTCCCTGTATGACCTCGAAGCAGACATCGGCGAAACGACGAACGTCATCGCCGAGCACCCGGACGTGGCGCAGCGCCTGCGCGATCTCGCCGACAGGATGCGCGCCGATCTCGGCGACTCCCGCACCGGACACGCCGGCAAGAATCGCCGCAAACCAGGAAGTGTGTGAGGCAAGGCAATGATGAAATGCATTCGGACTCCCGCTCTTCTCACGTTTCTCACCGTGCTGCTTACCGGCTCGCTCGTCGGTTGTGCCGCAGGAGGGAGCGCTGCCGTCGCCGAGCCAACCGACAAGGCGTTCACGCTCGGTAATGACTATGTCGAGCTGAAGTTCAGCACGACAGACACCGGTTGCACGGTCACCGGACTTGTCAACAAGCTGGCCAACCGCACGCTTGACATCAAGTCGGATGATTTCGCCATCGGCATCGAGGGACGAGAGCCCCTTCGTGCCGCGGATTTCGCTTTTAGAAACGCGCGGCGCACGACGATTCCGGGCGGGCGCCAACTGACGCTCCGCTTTGAGAGTACAGCGCCCCCGACACGTCTCGATATCATCTACGAACTCGGCGACAGCGACCGGTTCATTCGACGGCGCCTCGAGCTTGTCCCCGAACAGCCGCTGCCCCTTCGCCAGGTGGACGTATGGCTCGTCGGCCTCGACGGCAGGTCCGTGCACCAGGGTTTCGGCCAGGCCGTCCTTCTCGACGACACCTTCTGGGGCCTCGAATTCCCCGCCGGCCACAATCACTACGACGGCTCCGTCGTCAAACTTACCCAGTTCCCCGGCCGGACCGTTACCGGCCGCTTCGTGAGCAAGACGGCCGTCCTCGGCGTCGCGGAGCCCGGCCGCGCGGAACAGGGCTTCCGCCAATACGTCGAGACGTTCCGCGTCACACCGAAGACGACGTCACTGTTTGTGAACTACAACACGTGGTGGACGCTCATGCCGCCCACGGAGAACAACTCTCTTGAGCTGATAGACCTCTTCAAGCGCAAGCTCCACGACCCCCACGGCGAGTCCATAGACACCTTCACCGTGGACGACGGTTGGGACAACAATGAGAGCCTCTGGGAATTCCAAACCGAGAATTGGCCCGACGGATTCGCGCGCCTCAAACGTGCGCTCAACACAATGAATACCAGCCTCGGCCTGTGGATCTCGCCCTCGTCACGATACGGCCACGCCGCGTGGCTCGCCAAGAACAAGGGCTACGCCCGCAACGCCACCGGCTACGACATTTGCCAGTCCGACCCCGCGTACCGACGCGACATGGCGAAGAGGGTCACTGATCTTATTAAGGAATACGATATCGCCTTTATCAAGTTTGACGGCTTCGGCGCCCGCTGCAACGCGAAAGACCACGCCCACCACCTGCCCGGCAACTACTTTTCGGCAGAGGCCAATACCGACGCCTATATTGAGCTCATCGAAGCCGCGCGCAAGGTCCGGCCCGACATCTATCTCGACCTCACCTGCGGCATCTGGCTCAGCCCCTGGTGGCTCATGTACGCCGACTCGCTGTGGGGCTCCGTCTCCGGCGACTACCCCAGCATCGTCGTGCCCGCACCCGTCCTGCGCGACAGCGCCACCACCACCCGCGACGCCGTGTTCCGTCGACGCTGCCGCGAAAATGCCGGTTTCCCCCCGGCCGCCATCGAGCACCTCGGCATCATCATTATCACGCCCGAGAAGTGGGAGGACAACGCCGTTGCCGTCATCGGCCGCGGCTGCCGCCTGCTCACCCTCTACATCGATCCCAAACACTTCCAGAACGGAGACCGCGACTGGCAATTCCTCGCCTCGATTCTCAAATACGCCCGCCACAACGCCGAAACCCTCCAGAACGCCACGGCCATCCTCGGCGACCCCTTCAAGCGCGAACCGTATGGATACGCAAGCTTTCGCGACCCCCGCGGCATCATTGCCCTGCGCAATCCGTTCATCGAGCCAAAAACCGTGTCACTGACCCTCGACGAATCAATCGGCTGCTCTCTTCCCGGGCACGATGATTCGGATAAGGGCCCAGGCGCCTTCGTGGCTCGAATCGTGTATCCTCGCATCGAAACGCTCAGCCGCACATTCCATTACGGCGACACCCTTGAGGTCGAACTCCAGGCGTACGAGACCCTCCTGCTCCACCTCGACGCCGTCGAGCCCGGCTTCGCTCCCCCGTATCCGCCCGGCATTCGAGGCCGCGAGATCAGCCGGTCCGCCAACGGCATGACGTTCGAGACATACCAGCGCGATACCGCGGCGCCCGCCTGCACGGTCGAAGGCGGCGAACTCGTCGAGGAGGAAGCATCCGAGACATCGTGGCGAATCGTCGGCACGTCCGCCGTCAACGTCCCGCCCGAAACAAAGGCCTCCGTCTACGTGCTGTGCGAGCCGACCGAGGATCCCAAGGACGGATTCCGCTGCACCGCGACCATCAACGGCACTCCCCAAGAGGGCCGCAGCGTTCGCGAACCCCGCCGTGGCGGTTGGACGTGGTTCATGTTCGACCTTCCCGAGGGCAAGAGCGAAGTCGCCATTACTGCGACGTCCGCAAGCGGCGGCGGTGTATTCCGAGGTAAAATCGGCTCGTGGCTCTGGATCGAGCATACACTGCAAAAGCGCACGCTGACGGTGGAATTCACTGAGCCGCTGCCCCCCGCCGGGCCGGAGCCCTTGCCGCTGCCTCTGCGCATGGAATACGAACGGCAGATCATTACGATCCAGCCGCCGAAGCTTTTTGCGTCCGGCCACCCGTGGCCGGACCCTGTCGCGCTCGAGAAGTTCGACCAGCCCGTCGTGTATCTCGACGAGGTGATCCCCGATGAGGCGACCCAGGGCTGGGGCACGCTGCAGCGGCGCCAGAGCGTGTGGGAAAAAGAAATGATCATCGCCGGCAAGTCCTATGCCCGCGGCCTCGGCACCCACGCCGACGGCACAATCGTCTACAAGCTGCCCAAAGGCAAGTACACCAAGTTCCTGTGCGAGGTCGGCCGCGACCAACACACCCAGGGCACGACGATCGTGCTGCAAGTGTGGGTGGACGGCAAGAAGCTCTTCGACAGCGGCCCCATGGGCAGGACCACGCCCGCAAAGCCTGTCGAGGTGGACATCACCGGCGCGGCCGTCCTCGAACTCCGGACCCTCGATGGCGGCGACGGCGGCAACGGCGACCACGCCGACTGGGCCGACGCCCGGCTGGTGAAATAGGCGCCGCACCGGACGCCTGCTCCACCTCCCTCGACGCAACCAACGGCAAGCACATGTCGCTTACGTCCCGTCGCGACTCAGTGTTTCACCGCCCGGCCGTCGGGGGGTTCGAATCGTCGAGCGTCCTTCGATCAGTCAAAGGAACCATCTACCCGCTCAGCGCGCGTTCCACGGCAGCCGTCGCGTGGATCCGTGTCGTATCGAACAACGGTACGCGGCTGTCGTCCTGCGTGACGAGCAAACCGATCTCCGTGCAGCCAAGAATAATGCCTTCGGCGCCGTCCTCGACGAGGCCCTGTATTATACACATGAACTCCGCGCTTGAAGCGTCTCGTCGCTCACCGACGCACAACTCGTCATAAATCACCCGATGCACGAGGCTTCGTTCCTCCTCGTTCGGCACGATCACGTCCAGGCCGTGCTTCTCGACGAGCCGGCCCCTGTAGAAGCCCTCCTGCATTGTCATCCTGGTCCCGAGAAGGCCGATTCGTTTCAGCCCTTGCGCCGTGACAGCCTCCGCCGTCGCGTCCGCGATGTGCAGCAGCGGAATGCCGATCTGCTCCTGCACGTCGTCGGCCAGCTTGTGCATCGTGTTGGTGCAAAGCAGAAGGAAATCCGCACCACCGTTTTCCACGCGCCCGGCGGCATCTACGAGCAGGTGCGTCACCTTGTCCCATCGTCCTTTGTGCCGGAACGTTTCGACCTCGGCGAAGTCAACCGAGCACATGACGAGCTTCGCGGAATGAAGGCCCCCGAGCCGGTCACGCACAGCTTCATTGATAATGCGGTAGTACGCGGCCGACGATTCCCAGCTCATCCCGCCGATCAGACCGATCGTTTTCACGATTCCTCCCCTCTCGCGGCCGCGGTCAGTAACCGTGTTCGCCGCATCATATCACGCACATCTCCTGAAGTCACACGTACTCGAAACGCTCGTCGGCAGCGCACCGCCTACTCCACCTCCGTCGGCGGCACGCTCGGGTGCGGCGGCACGTGCGGCACCACTTCCTCGATCACCCGCATCGCGCGCCACTTCCCGCCGATGAATCGCAGCAGCATCACGAACGCCAGCACGATAATGTACGCGCTCGCCAGCCACCACGTCACGTACACGCTCCGGTGCCCCGTGAAGTACAGCCCCCAGCTCGGAATCACCAGCACCGCCCACGACAGCCCCGTCGCCGCGATCAACGGGAACCGCGTGTCGCCCGCGCCCTTCAACGCCGACAGAAACACGATCGTCATGCCGTCAAACACCGTGTAGAGCGCGACGATCCGCAGCACGACGATCGTCAGCGCCGCGACCGGGCGAAACTCCTCGGGGTCGGCTTGCGCCGCAAACGGCGACATGAACACCTTCGGCATCAGCACGTACAGCGCCGCCAGGACGCACATGTACAACAGCGTCAGATGCAGCGCCGACCACGTCGTGCGCGCCGCCAGCCCGGGCTTCTTCTGCCCCTGCCGCCGGCCCACCAGCGTCGAGACCGCGATCCCGACCCCGAGCATCGGCATGAACGCCAGCGCGTTGATGTTGAAGGCTACCGCCGCCGCGATGCTCTCCGTGTCGCCGAGCCTGCCGATCAAGAACAGAAACAGCGCCCACACCAGAATGTCGAGCGTCGCCGTCAAACCGGACGGCACGCCGAACCGCATCAGGCGGATAAACAGCTCCTTGTCGAACCGGCACTCTGAAACCGTCCCGAACGTCTCCCGGTGCTTCCGCCGCATCATGAGCGCGAAGTAAACGACCGCCCGCACAAAGAACGCCACGACCGTCGCCCACGCCGCGCCCGACAGCCCCATCTCCGGAAAGCCACCGTGCCCGAAAATCCACAGGTAGTTCAGTCCGATGTTCACGACCACCGACCCGGCCATCACGAGCATCACGGTCACCGTATCGCCCCGGCCCGTGAAAAACGAACCCAGCGCACTCCCGAGCACCAGGAACCCGGCGCCGCCCACGGTAATCCGGAAGTACGTCGTCTCGAGCGCCTGCATCTCCGCCGAGTGCCCCACCAGCCGGAACAGCGGCCCGCCGAGCGGCGATACCGCCAAGAGCACCAAACCCGAAGCAACGCCGAAGAAAATCGCCTGCCACACCGCCGTGCCCACACGCCGCGGACTGCCGGCGCCCACGTACTGCGCCACGAACGTGTTGGAGTAAACCGCCGTGTGCGAGAACAACGCGACGAGCGCGAAGCCCGCTACCCCGCCCTGCATCGAGGCCGCCGCCGCCTTGCCCAGGTACCACGTCAGGAACATCCGGTCCACGAAGCCCTGCACGCTCCACAGCCCTGCGCTCACGATCAGCGGCAGCGCGAGCTTCAGCAGCTCGCGGTATCCCCCGTCGCCGCGCCACCTCTCTGCCAGGAAACCCCGTATCACCATTCGCCTTCGTTCCCGAATCGTAAAGCGCACACTCTACACGCTCGCCCCCGCCCCGTCGAGCCACATCCTCCGCCTTTGTCCTACGTAGCTCGCCAGAGCGAAGTAGGATGCTCCGTGCTCTCCGTGCCCTCCGTGGTTGACCAGGAGATGAACCACGGAGGGCACGGAGCGATGGGTGGGGTGTGCGTCCGAACGTTGACAGCGCCTGAAGGAACGCGTATAGTATGGTTTCGTTGCCATCAAGACGGGAGGAGGTCCTCATGCGATCTATCACACCGATGGTCCTTGCCCTGATCGGGGGTTTTGCTCATGCCGCGGAGCCGCCCGCGCCGATCGCGTTCGAGCGCCTCACAGCCTTCGACCGGTTGCCCCTGCTGGCCGACTATTACTCCGCGATGGAGAGCAGCTACGACCGCACGGGCGGCAACCAGGACGGCAGGAGCTGCCTGCGCGTGGAGAACGGCGTCAATGTGTTCGCCGATCTCAAAGGCCCCGGCTGCATCACCCGCATCTGGGCGACAAACCCGCAGAAAGAGAGCCGGCTCAGGTTCTATTTCGACGGCGAAACGACGCCGCGCATTGACGCGCTTGCCTCTGAATTCTTCGGGAACGTCGGCCATTTCCGGCCGCCGCTTTGCACCGTTGACGGCAACCCGGAGCGTCCCGAGCGGTTCTCTTACTTCTCCTACTACTGCTACGTGCCGATCCCGTTCGAGCGCTCGCTCAAGATCACCGGCGAGAACATGTACTTCCACCACGTCAACTACGAGCTCTATGCGCCGGGAACAGAGCTCACGAGCTACAGCAAGGAACTGACCGAGCATCAGACGAAGCTCCTCGACGCCGGCGCCCGGACGTACCTGCGTGCCGGCGAGGACCCCAAACCTGCGTACCGCAACAGCCGGACGGTTTCCTTCGGCCACACGCTCGAGCCCGGCGAGGTCGTCATCCTACCCGCGCTTACCGGGCCGGCCGTGATAGACGAGATCCGCATGAAGGCCGCGCCCAGCGACGAGCGCGCGCTGCGGGGCCTTGTCCTGCGCGCGTGGTGGGACGGCGAGGCCGAGCCAAGTATCTCGTCACCCGTCGGCGACTTCTTCGGCACGGGCTTCGGCGAGCGCCGCTTCAAAGCCCTGCCGGTCGGCATGACGGAGAGCGGCTACTACTGCTATTGGCCCATGCCCTTTGCCGCGGACGCCGTGTTCCAGATCGAGAACGGCGGCGCCGAGGCCGTGAGCGTCTCCGGTACGATTCGCTCTCATGCCGTCGCCGCCGTGGGCGAGCACGTGGGCCGCTTCCACGCCCGGTGGCGCCGCGAAAACCCCACCACGCACGGCGAGAGCTTCATGATCGTCGAAACCAAGGGCACCGGGCTCTTCGTCGGCTGCAACCTCAGCATGCAGATGCGCAACTGGTCGCGCTCGATCCAGTTCCTCGAAGGCGACGAGCGCGTCTACATTGACGGCGAGCCGGAACCCAGGATGAGCGGCACCGGCGCCGAGGATTACCTCAACGGCGCCTACTACTGGGGCCACTACCCGCTGCCGCTCAAGCCGTTCCACGGCGTCACGGTCATGGACAAAGAGCGGCGGCGCGTCGCCGCCTACCGCTTCCATGTCCTCGACCCGGTGTACTTCACGAAGCGCTTCAAGATGACCATCGAGCACGGGCCCGTCAACAACTGGATCAGCGACTTCGCCGCCACCGCGTACTGGTACCAGCGCGAGCCCCACGGCCGGACGCCCGAGATGCCGCCCGCTCACGAGCGCATGCCGATCCCCGCTTACCCGATCGTCAAGGTGCGCGGCGCGATCGAGGCCGAGGCCCTCCTGCCGCCCGTGCGCTTCGAAGGCGGTCACTGCAACAATCGCCCCGTCTGGGGCAACTGGCAGGACTGGTGCCACGACCTCTCGGGCAACAGCGCCGCCCGCGTCTGCGCCGTCCGCCCGAGAAAGGGCGAAACACCCACCGAGAAACACAAGACGTGCAGCATGACGCTCGCCGTCCCCGTCGAGACCGCCGGCCAGTACGAAATCGTCGTCTACTACGTGACAATGCCGCCCGGCGCCGCCGCGCAGTTGAGTATAGACGGCCAAGAGATCGGCCCACGCCACGACCTCTCGCGCCTCAGCCCGTGGCAGCGCTCACGCCCGTTCCGGCTCGGCACCATCCGCCTGAGCGCCGGCGTCCACAACTTCACCTTCGACGGCCAGGACAGGACCCAACTCGCCGTGGACTGCATCGTCCTGCAGCCTGTGGGGGCCCGTAACGAAGGGAAGTAGGAAGCGCGCGCCGGTCGAGCGGTCAATCGGGATCGGCGGCTTTCGTCTGCTCGTCGTACCAGTCGAGCCAGGGCCCGGGGTCGGGCCCGAGGTCCTTGCCGACGATGTCCTTGAGGAAAGCGCGGGCCTCGCTGCCGGCCTTTAGGTCGTCGACGAGCTTGACGAGCACCGGCACCGTCTCCGGGTACTTGTGCGCGCGGAGCGTGCGGGCCACGTCGAAGGGGTTGAGCTCGTTGCCGTCGTACGGCGTCTGGGTGAATTCTTTCCAGATGGCGTCAATAACCGGCAGGTTCTCCTTCGCGGGCATAAAGCGGAACGCCGAGAGCGCGGCGTCGCACGTCTGCTTGACGCGGTACCTCACCGCCCAGAGCGCCAGGTCGCGGATGAACGGCAGGTCGTTTTCGTCTTTGAACTTCGCCAGCCCTGCCAGACCGTAGTACAGCTCGCCCCACATCTCCCGGGCCTGAGATGTAAGCGCCTGCCACTCGTTCTTCGCCGCTCTCGGATCGGCGTCCCGTCCTTCAACGGCCACCGTGTACGCCGCACGGCGGTTCTCCAGGTGCGACACAAGCGTCGAATGCAGCTTCTCGCCGCCATACAAGCCGAGGTCGGCGAGCAGGTTCATCCGCTGGCCGTGCGAGAGCAGCGCCAGGCGTTCCGCGATGTAGTCGCCGGCGACCTCGCCCGCTTTCTGCAGCTCCGTCTGCGTGAGCCGGCAACACGCGCTGCCGTTATCCCAGAGAAACGGCCAGAGCGACGCCACCCTTGCCTTCGGGTCCTCGATGTCCCGCGCTGCTTCCCACCGCTCGCGAAGGTCCAGCGCGTCGGCCACCTCCTTGCGCAACTCGTCCACCTTCGCCAGGTCGTCCACCCAGAAGAAGCAGTAGCCGTAGACGACCTCCCATTCATCCTGCCAGCGCGGCCTGCGTTTCAGGAACATCAGTATCCTGGTGAATTCCGTGATCGGAACATCCACCCTCTTGCCTCCAAAGCCAAAGGGTTCCTGCTCATAAACGTAGAGCTTGAAGCCCGGAACTTCGATCGCCTCACCAACCTCGACCGTCTTCAGGAGCACTTCATCTACTTTGAAAACACCCTCCGCCACCTGGCGCACAATGGCGACCAGCTCCGCGTCGAAAACGCCCAGCCGCGAATCCTTGACCGGCGTGATATCTGCCCTCGCGAGGCCCATTAAGAAGATGGTCGCTGCCGCCGCCAGAAACAGGAGGGATGGGCGAGTTCTCATGGCACACCTCACTCAGATCCGGGTTTCGCACAGCCGCACAAACCCAACGCGCTCCGATCATGTATGACACCCGGCCCACGCGTCAAGTTCCCACGCACAGTCCCCCCTCGTCCTGCGTAGCTCGCCAGAGCGAAGCAGGATCCTCGCCATGCCCCTCCTCCCGCGCAGCTCGACGGGGCGAGTGTTTCCCCTCAATGGCCTCGCCCTCCACAAGGCCGCGCAGTCTCAATCCACTCCACCGACTCCACAGTCTCCGGACTGGAACGGTCGTTGAGGCAACGAATTGACCAAGTGCACGCAGGTCGATCTTACTCGACACATTTACTTGACTGCGCGGCCTGGGCACCGTATCCTCATGATCAGCGGCATGCATCATGCCTCGCGATTGGCTGGAGAGGATCGAGGCACGCCCTCCGCTGACCCATCACGTGGCTATCTGCGGGTTCACACCGAAGACTGTGTCACCCTAGGAGTCGCCCATGGGAACCGTCAATCTGCACGCGGCGTGGGTTGGCATACTGCTGGGCTTCGTCGCTGGCGCGGTGCAGGGCCTTTTCTTCCACAACGACGAATGGCTCGGTGGCTACGCGTCTTGGCCCAGACGCATGCTGCGCCTGGCTCACATTTCATTCTTCGGCCTTGCCTTTATCAACATCGCGTATGCCCTGAGTCTCCATTTGCTCGATCCAGACAACGCCAGCGCATGGCCCTCTTACCTCTTCGTTCTTGGGGCCGCTACGATGCCCCTTGTCTGCTACCTCTCAGCATATAGAAAGGCCTTTCGTCACCTGTTCCCGATTCCCGTCTTGAGCTTGGTGGCCGGAGCAGTCATCTTCATTTACATGGTGCTTGAATCATGAGAATCGGACTGTTTGCTATGAGCGGCATCCGCGTCTGCGATGACGAATTGCTGCGTCTCGGTCTTACGCTTCCCGCCTTTGTTGAGCGCAGCAAAGTCATTGCCTCACTCCCGAGTCTCGGGCTTCTTACCCTTGCCGGAATGACGCCTGCCGAACACGAAGTGAAGTACATCGAGATACCGGACTTGGCACGCACTAAGGAATCAGGGCCAATCCCACACGACTTCGAGCTTGTCGCCATCTCGAGCTACAGCGCCCAAATTGGCGAAGCCTATGAGCTCGCAGACCTCTATCGTGCGCGAGGTATTCCCGTCGTCATGGGCGGCCTCCATGTCACCAGCGTCCCGGATGAAGAGGGAACCCACTGCGACGCGGTCGTGACCGGCGAAGGTGAGCTGAGTTGGCTCCACGTCCTTAGAGAAGCCCAAGAGGGCAATCTGCGAGCGCGTTACGGATCTCCAGACGAAGAATTCGATCTCGACCAGGCGCCCATGCCTGCCTTTGAACTGCTCGACCCGGATAAGTACAATCGCCTGACCGTGCAGACAAGCCGCGGGTGCCCGCACTTGTGCGAGTTTTGCGCCAGTTCGGTCCTCATCACGAAACGCTACAAGCAAAAACCCATCGACAAGGTCGTGGCGGAGATCGACAGAATCTGTGAGATCTGGAAGCACCCCTTTGTCGAGTTCGCCGACGACAACAGTATCATCAACGCAAGCTACTGGAAAGAATTGCTCGCCCAATTGAAGGGCCGAAGAATCCGATGGTTCGCCGAGACTGACCTTTCAGTCGCCCGTGACCGCGATCTCTTGCGGCTCATGCGACAAAGCGGTTGCGCCCAGGTGTTGGTCGGACTTGAAAGCCCGACCGAACCGCCCCTTGACGGCCTGGAAACAAGGAG